>Ga0172375_10009232_pt1 | contig 13040 bp, 16 predicted proteins | sample LakKiv1m_FD_114537 | JGI IMG/M metagenome (GOLD analysis project Ga0172375, IMG submission 114537) | Freshwater microbial communities from Kabuno Bay, South-Kivu, Congo - kab_092012_11.1m | ecosystem: Environmental > Aquatic > Freshwater > Lake | place: Democratic Republic of the Congo...
CGATCAATGTTTTTTAACACCAGTTCTGTGTCAGTGCCTTGGCGTTGGTAGGCATTGTGTTCATCTACGGTTTCTATGCTGACTTCGATACCCACTCTTCTAAAACGGCTGAGTTTTTCAAGTAATTCTGGCTTGAATACAGTGCCATTGGTGACGAAACTGAAACACAAATCAAATCGCTGATGTTCAATCATAATGTCAACCAAGTCTTCTAATCTGCTGGTCAACAATGTTTCACCGCCCATGAAGTGTATGTTGTTAAGGCCTGGAAGTTCCAATAATTGTTTTTTGAATTTATCCCATACAGCCTGATCTTGTGTCCAATCTGTGCCTAGATATTGACGACTGCTTTCTATACCCCAGCGTACCTGTTGTGATGCAATCGTGCTTGATGCTCGGGGACCGCACATCTTGCAGGCTAGATTACAAAAATTACCCAAATCTATGTGCATGTCTATAGGAACAGTATCAGTGGCACCTTGGTAATTATGGCTGTTGATAAAATGTTTGTATCCAGGGCTTTGCTGGAAACTGTGATCAAATGCAGTGCGAGTAAAAATCACGCTTTTTTGATTGCTTTTCAATCTGCGGCTGTTTCCACCATGATCCTCTTCAGTGTAACAACGACGACACTCAGACAGCCGCCGATCGCCTATTATACGTGTTCGAAAATCACGGACAGGTTTGCTGTTGAACCAATCTAGAATGGTCATGGTAGCGATATTGTACTGCCCATCGGATTCATCATATAACTTATGGGCTTCTTGGCAACATATGCCTAGACTGCCGTCCCAATAGATGTGCAGTTCATACCACGGAGTATTGCAGAATATGTTTTTGTTAGGTATCACGTTGTGTTATCACACGATCGGCTAGACCATAGGCCACGCTTTGTTCAGCAGTCATGAAGTTATCGCGTTCCATGTCCGACTTCAGTTCTTCAAATGATCGTCCAGTATGCTGCACATAGATCGTGGTCAATACTTCTTTCCAACGCAGCAGTTCGCGTGCCTGGATCTCCACATCCGTGGCCTGTCCTGACGCACCACCCAGGGGCTGATGGATCATGTGGCGAGCATTGGGCAGGATTGATCGCTTGCCTGGGGCACCAGCAGCGGCCAACAGCGAACCCATAGATGCGGCCTGACCCATTACAATAGTCTGGATCTCAGGCCGGATGTACTGCATGGTGTCGTAGATGCTCATGCCTGCTGTGACACTTCCACCTGGTGAATTGATGTAAAAGTAGATGTCTCGGTCTGGATCTTCTGATTCCAGGAACAGCATCTGGGCCACTATCAAACTGGCCGAATGGCCAGTGACTTCAGTATCCAGCATGATCACCCGATCCCGCAGCAGGCGGCTGTAGATGTCGTAACTGCGTTCACCCTTGGCGGTTTGTTCCAACACTATGGGCACTAGATTTGGCATGCTATTCCTTTTTCAATTTTGATCTGTTGCTCACGGACGAATTCCTGGAATCTATTACGATTGTATGCGATTTTGTCTCCAAGGTCAATGATCTTGTGTTCAAGATAGGATCGGGGCTGTGCCGTTAGTATCTCAAGGAACGGCACTGTGTTTTCGGGTTCACAGAGATCGAGATCCGTGATGTCTCCAAAATCTTCTGTGTAGTCTTGGAATCCGTGTTGATCCAACCATGAGACAGCACCATCAGTGGCGTAGACCAAAAAAGGTCGATGTCCCAGAATGGGTTTGAATATCTTTTCGCTGACAAAATTAGATTCACTAACGTCAAACACTGTTTCTGTGACCACGTTCAAAAAACAACGACGCCAGTTCGCAGGATCTCCCAGGCTCACTATGTCATTGACGATGCCGTGATGTTGTGCCTGGCCATTGGGTGCGAGACCATTTGCCATAACAGATTCTGCGATCGCACGCCGAGCCGGCGATTCATCATCGCTGCCCATGCTCACCATGCCCCGATCCAGCAGACCCTGGGCTTCCATGTGATTGTATAAACGCAGACGGTGCCAGTGCGGCTTGCGATTTAAACACATGAAGGCAGTGTCGATGTTGGCACTGACGTCTGGCAACACAAAGTGTTGATCCAAGACCTGGGCCCAGAAAGCGATATCATGATCACCAGCATAGTTGCCTACCGCATGCACTGGACGACCAAATTCTCGGAACCAGTCTGCACGCGGTATGGCAGCATCAATCATGGAGACCAGCACGATGTGATCCCATGCATGCGACCGCAACCACTGCATGGTGCTCTGGTGTTCTTGCTCACCATACCAGGTGCTGTTTATCACCACGGTCGTGCTGACGTCTGTGATCAAGGGCCGGAGATAGGCGTCCAAGATCTGTTGTTCGATCTTCTTGATGGGCCATTCTGGTCCCCAACCATGATCCACTGTGTGGACGATCATTGCGGTGCGTACCTAAGGCCTATTTCTCGGGCTCGTTGTTGATTGTGTTAGTATGTCTGAGATCTCTGTTAATAATTGTAAGAAATCTGTACGTGCTGCCAACAGATCGATCTGTTCACCCATGGCCTGCCATCTTGGCAGTCCTTCTAGTTCATCATATGATTCATCCCACACTGAGTGCCAGGTGCGGAAACCCTGTGATCGTAGATTGTGCAAGAAATGCCTGGGACCATACACTAACATGGGTTTACAGAACAGCAAAGGTCGCACGGTTTTTTCCGTAGGGAAAAAGCAAGGACCTCGGCTATAGGCTTCACACACTATTTCAATGTCAAAACGATGATAATGTTGTAGCAATGAAAGATTGGTATTGTGTTCGGGCAGATATTGATCCCGGACCTGATGGCCATCTACACTGGCGATGCCGGGATCCTGCATCCAGTGTTCAAAGTCGGAGCCCAGGGTCCATTCTTCCAACTGTTCCAGATCCACACCCACTGCGTCTGGGAGATTGCTGGCAGTCATCATGCTGAACATGGTGCAGCCACGGTGATTGGTCATCATGTCATGGAGCACACGCAGCCGTGGCAAGGTACGACGACCCAGGAATAAGCCAAACCTGTGTTCATGGATGCAGGGCAGTGGTCGATGATGCCAGTACCTTTCAGCCATCCAGAAAAAATGGCTGTAAAAATGGTGTCCGTAAAAATGCTGTTCGTATCTCTGATATTTCACAGGATCAACAGTGTTGGGCCAGTGTTGTACCCATACATTATCGGGTCGATAGTAGCGATCGATCATGTCAGCGATGCCCAGAGCGGTCATGCTGGCACCTTCACTGCCCATGTCCATGATCACTTGATCATGTGACTGTTTCAGCAGTTCATGCACTTGTTGGGGGTTGAGCCAATGATCTCCGCAGATCTGCACCGGAATCGTAATCATACCAGATACTTACCACGGTAAATACTCAATGCGTGACATATTAGACCAACTTGATTCCTTGCTGATTGAAGCCAATCTGGGTGCCAACGAAATACCTGCTACAAAGCCCAGTGCTGTGACCAATCCCCGAACAGGTCGCCCATTCAGCAGACCGGAACTGTTTCTGCACAAAGTTGTAACAGGCAGCCCATTCACCCTGGTCGCTGGTGGTGAAGTAACCATCGATCCTCGAGAAGCACGCCGGGTTCGAGACTGGGTTGCTACAGGACCGCAAGGTGCTATCACTCTAAAGACCACTGACGGTGGCACAGTGAAAAACACACAGATGTTGAAAACAGTAGAATTTGGCAGCAAGGAAAGCCAGACCATAAAGCTCAAAGGCAGCGATATATTTGACACGGAAAAACAAGACCTCCAAGATTTTGGCAACAGCATCAACGATGTATTGCGTGCGGGAGGATTTCCTGCAGCAGACATGTACAGCAAGATAGCAGACAATCCCAAGGTACAACAGTTGGGACAGATTGGAGATGCTGTGATACTGATGGCTCGCCAGGCTAATTCCGGACAGGTACCGGAATTCCCCAAGGGTCTCAGCAAGGAAGAACGCAAGGCAATTGAACTCTATGCATCCGAGTATCTGGGTGTATTGGGTCTGTTGACCGGTGCCACAAAGTTTCCAGATCGCAAACAATTCAACGGATTTCTAGGTACCGATCTCAATGACATGATCATGTTCTTCCCCAAAGACAGTGCCAATCCCTTGGCTGACAGTTTCTCTGTTGTGAACGATGAAACTGGTCATGCCTTGAAGATATCCAGCAAGGCTGCGGGCAAAGGTGCACCACCTTCTTTGAGCAGCATCAAACTGCCTGCGGATGTGAAACAAGAATATCCCGAAGTGGCCGGCTTCTATGATCTGGCCACTGATCCCAGGATCACTGCTTTCACCCAGCCTTTTGCCATGATGAACTGGTTGTATGAAAATGTGCCGGATGCTGTTCCCTCTGAGTATGAGCCATTGTTACCGTTTACTTCAGAAACAGTAACCGCCGCACAACAGAGTTATCGTAGCAAAACCCCTATGCCTCGCAATCTCATGCGAGTGTTTGACCGGAGACTTTCTGATCGTGTGCGTGCCGGGGATTCCACTGACGGTGGCAAGGCATGGTATGCAGTGATCACGGATGTGATGACTGCTGTGAATGATCAAGACGCAGTACCGGGGTTCCAGAAAGCTGTGATCCGCAGTCTAGGGCACAACTTCGTTCAATTATACACGGAACAAAAAGGTGATCGCTTGGAGACCACTGCATTTTGGCCGGCCAAGATCAAGGGCCAGGCTGTACTCAGGAGCAAAGGATCCAGCAAGGATCCAGTGGGCAACAAGATATCAGTGGAAGTCAGCCCAGGCAAGTTGGCCAGCTATACCGCACCTGAAGTGTCTGCTTCGTCCACAGCGAGTGACCAAAGTACAGACGCAGACTCTGTGGAAAAACAACGGTCTTCTGTGACAGCTCGCAGTGGCGGGGCAGAAAAGAAATCGTCAGCCGATATCAAAACACTGGGCAGGAAAAGACGCAAAAAATAAATCAGGCTGCGAGATCTGCGATCACATCGCAGATGTGATATTGCAAGGCTTCTTCCGCTGACAGCCACACATCCTGCGGTGGCAACAATACTTGCCGGATAATATCATCTTCCAGCCCTGTGGCTTCTCGGTACAGACCGACCATGCGTTTCTGCGTGAGCTCAAACTCCTTTATGGTGGCGAAAAGCTCATGGCTCTTGCCTTCGCTTTCCCAGGAGAACTGATGGCTTAGGATCGATGTGTTGGGCGTGAGCACCCTGCGTCCCCGGGCACCAGCCATGAATATCAGCAGTCCACACGAGGCGATACTGCCCAGGCCCACGGTTTTCACCGGAATCTTGGAACTACGCATCACGTCGATCAGGGCAAAGGCTTCGGCGATGTTGCCACCCTCTGAGCAGATCATCAACAACAGTTCCTTGTGCTTTTTCTTCCGCACATGGTTTTCATGCAGGATCCACTCGATCACGGGCTTCACGGTTTCATGGTTTATTTCATCCATGAGAACCATGATGCCATGATTGTTCAAGGCTTCACTGGCATTGTCGTACTGCGGTAGATCTTTGTCTGCGGTGGTCATGTCAGGGCTTGTTTGAATTGTGTGTGCTTATTATAGCACGGACCAAAAAGTACCGCTATTACTTAGTCCTCCAAATCCTGTGTTACGAACATTGTGCGGCCCGCACTATGCGGACATCCACCCGATCCATGTTTTTCACGGGCAGTCCGCCCAGTTCCAGGGTGATTTCATAGCGTTTGCTGCTGTGGGTGTTCAAGGTCACGTAACCCGGACCCACGTCCACGAAATACCAGGGTGCGTAGTTGGAATGATCCAGTTCGGACACACTGAAGCAACGAGTGATCAGGGCCGCACCACCTGTGTCCTGCACAGTCATGCGGATCACGGGCCGAGATATCACCAGTTCCTGGTGCAACATGTCAAATACTATGCGATCATCGAAATAGGCACTGGCCTGCCGTCCCACGTGTACCATGCCCGTGGTATAGCAGTTGGCCAGCCAGCGTAGGCAGTCTGGACGCTGGTTGATGGCGGTCACAGCCTCGGCCATGCTCCGCACATACACCGAATTCCAGGCCACAGAGAACGGCACATGCAACCGGGCCTGGCGGCGATCGTCCATGGTCACTCTGGTGGCTGACAGTGAGATATCAAAGGCCCGTTGGGGGAAATCCTGGGCCACCACACTGACCACTCGATCGCTGGTCTGGCGTTCTCGTTGTATGCTGGCTATCTGTTCCGATATGCGTCCACCTTCCACACGTCCGGCGTCTCGGCTTTCGTTCAGCAGGCGATCCGCGATGCCGCTGCGACGCACCCATACGTCTATCTTGATCGTGGTGCCCGACGAGGCAGACTGCCGTTCCAGGATCTTGAAGTCATGCACATAGCCCGAACTGTAGTTGATGATTTCGTTGCGTTTCACAGCATCATCTCTCACTTCTCTGTGGCTCAGCAACAGACTGCCCACGGCCTGATTCACTGCCAACCGGAAGGCCTGTTCTCGTGCGTCAGTTTCGTCTCTGCCGTGTGCTTGCACCTGCACATAGAACACTTCTATGCGATCCTTTTTCATCCACTGCCCTATGCTGAGCAAGATGGTCAGCGGACTGGGTGTGAGATACTGTAGCACTGACTGTGACCAAGCCGGCTGGGCCAGGCTCGCACACAGTATCAAACAGAGAAGGCGTTGCATCAACGCATGCGACCGCGGATGAACTCGGAAGTGGCCTGGTCTTTTTCACTCCACTGATACACAGCCACATACAGTTTGCCATCCTGTACCACACTATCTCTGACCTTACGCACACCTGTTAGACGGCCTTTGGCAGTGATCGTGGTCACGGTGTTGACCAGGGTGTTCTCTACCCGATCCGCGATCCTGCGGCTGGTGTTGTTGCGGCTGTTTTCTTCGCCGGAGTTTTCCAATTCTTTACTGTCAAAGTTGAGATTGTCATCGTTGCTTTTGAAACGATTCAAGGTATTGTCACGGGCTTTGTCCAGGCTCTTGGCCATGATCTTCACTCGACGATCAGTGCTCACGGTTTGTCCATGCACGAATTTCACCAGTTTGTCCATGGCATCGGCTTCGGCCAGCACATCAACGTTGCCTTTCCAGGCCGGTGCTAGACCATATACCTCGATGCGATCCAGGTTGCCAGTGAAACTATAAAACAATTTGATGCCTTGATCCTTGAACTCTGTGCTTATGGTGCCATCTTTTACTGCTGTCTGGCTATCCGCGGAGGGCGACAGGGCCTGTTGTTTGCTGCCAAAACTGCCACAGCCTGTGACTGTTATCATAGCGGCCATGGACATGGCCAATGCTGTTTTTTTCATCGTCATTCCTCATTGTTTTTTGATCCATCCACCGACGGATTTCAAATCGTCGCCGGCACCGGAAACTGCACCACCCAGTGTGCCACAGGCCTGCAACATCGTGGCAATCACCAAAACCGAAAAGATTTTCATTGCAATGATCCTTGTTTGGTTAAAAGAAAAACCTTGTTCATGTGTGTATATTACACGAACAAGGTTTTCTGGTCAAGTGACCAAAATTGGTGATTTTGGTCTAGATCTGTACGGCTTTTTTCACTGCTTCGCCGAAGGCCTTGGCGGCTGCGGCCTGGGCACGGGCAAACTCAAAACTGGCCGAGGAAACAGTTTCGGCGATGCTTTTGGCTTTGGTGTCCGTGATAAGAGCGATGGCTTTGCTGTTGGCTTCTTCCATCTGGGCGATGGCAGCGTCTACATCAAACATCTTGGCTACATCAAATTTAGAAAAATCGATTTTGGTAAAGTCCATTTTGGGTTTCCTTTTCATAGTAAGCGAACCTTTCTTCATTTTAGACCCGCCCCATGCGGCATCTAACTGAGTTGATTGTACAATAATTTATGTTGCAGTGCAATAGATAATATACCTATATATTACCAAAACAAGCAATTTTGGCTAAGTAGTTTTACCAAAATGGAGGCCCGCATGGCTTGGACTGCTCAATTAAACATCACAAACAACACCGACTACAACCTCACTGTGAATCACAACACAGTGGGAGATTTGACCACTATCGCACCCGGCCAGTCTTGGTCTTGGACAACTAGTGATCCAAACAATACCAATGCATTGCGTTTCTGGAATGTGCCCAATCAGTGGTACATGCAAGGATCCGTGGCCTATGGCCCCATGGCCGGCGTTTATATGGATCGCGGCTGGATGGCCCCCACGGATCAGACCATTGGATTGACAGCAGATGTCAACGGTACGCCGTTTACGCAGACCCAAAATGGCGGAGCCACTGTGGTGCCTTGGAACGGATTTGAATCGGGCGGCACCATTGACATGAAGTTCAGTAAGGTGTAATTGGTAAATAAAGGTGCGGATCGCGACCTGGCAGGGTCCACCCGCTCTAACACTGAAAAGGAGTGTCAGCCATGTATTTACAGCGTTCATTACCCAACGGATACTATGTTTACGCATATCTCCGCAAATCTTCATTGACTCCTTATTATATTGGCAAAGGCAAAGGTTATCGAGCCTGGGCCAAAGAACATAGCGTTAGAGTTCCAGAAGATTCATCGAGAATTATTATCGTAGAAGAAAATCTAACAGAAATCGGTGCCAATGCGATTGAAAGGCGTCTTATCGAATGGTATGGTCGAGTCGATTTAGGTACCGGTGTACTTCGAAATATGACCAATGGTGGTGATGGTGGAGCCTACATCAGAACCAAAGAAACTATACAAAAAAACAAAAAAGCATGGACTAACATAGCAGACAAAATGATTCAGTATCGCAGATCTATTGCCTCAAATCACTGGACCAAAGACCCTGATAAGATGTCGAGATTTACAGGTGACAACCACCCCATAAAAAGAAATCCCAAGGCACTTAAAGAACTAAAAGAAAGAATGTTGGGAGATGGCAATCCAATGAGGAATCCAGAATCGCGAGCAAAGTTTTCTGGTGTTAATCATTGGACCAAGAATCCACAGAATTTAAGAAGTTGCTACCACTGTGGTATTGAAAATATTTCCAAATCTAACTTTACAAAATATCACGGAGAGATGTGCAAATTCAACCCCGTCTCTCCACGATACGCAGCAATCGAAACTTCTCAAAAAATTTGATATAAAACCACCCTATATCAAATTCCCACCATTTTCGACTGAGTTTTGGATTGGCCGGATCGGCATGATGATTTGAATGCATCTCCTCACCTCCGATTATGATTCCAAACGGAAAAATGTTTTTACTTTTATCCTTGGTTTCAAAGTTGCGATATCCCCACCAATGTCCTATGCCATTCACTACTCCTGCTGCCCAAAACGGGATCCACGCAACGATAACTAACCACATCACGATGCCCCATCCGTGAAACAATGCGGTTAAAATCACCAACAAAAATAAGACACCTAAATTAGGGAATTTACTATAAAGATTTTTTTCTATCCAATCATCTGGTGTTCCCTTGCCATAGTCTGCGACCATGTCTGTATCTCTCGTGGCTTGGGCATATAACCAAGCCCCTCCAAACAAAACTTTCCAAATGCCGTGCATCCAAGGGCTATGTGGATCTCCTGGCTTTTCGCATTTTTGATGGTGTAGGCGATGCACGGCTACCCATTCTTTGGTTAACATACCGGTATTTGTCCAAAGCCAGAACCGCATAAAATGCTCCAACATCGGATGAAAAACTAAACCTCTATGGGTTTGTCCACGATGTAGGTAAACAGTGACACACACAATGGTCATGTGTGTCATGATCAGTGTAAGTATGAGTTCTAACATTTATACTCCCGATGCAAGAACTATCTTGCAGATGTGTTCCAATCTCTCGATGTGTTCAAATGCACGCCATGGGCTAGTATCTATGGCCACCACACCATGGCCCCGGATGCCAACTATGTCATACTGGATATGACCCGTGCTGTCAAGCCCAAGATTCTCGTGGCACCGATCTGCCAGTTCTTGGCTGATGGGAGGCACATCGCCCACATTAGGTGCTACCTTGGTGTATCTGCTGAGTTCCGGAAAGTCTCGTACCAGTTCGCCCAGTTCTATGCCGCGATGCATGGCGGCCACACAGTGGGTCGGGTGCAAATGTACCACCACTCTGACGGCATTGGCGTGTTGTCCAAGTTCTTTCTGTAGGCCAAAGTGCAAAGGCAGTTCACCCGACGGCCGGAGCTTGTGGCTGATATCTGTGTATTCTAACATCTCCCAAGAATGATCGGTCCAGGAAGAGTCATGGCCTAACATGGTACTACGACGTATACCAATCTTCTTGAACTGGTCGGGTTGCAAGGTCTGCTTACGCACGCCCGAAGGTGTGATGTAGAAATGATCTCGATCGTGATGCCGGATGCTGACGTTGCCGTCTCGACTGGTGATCCAGTTTCTGCGGTATGCCTCTACTAATGTTTCACATATGGTTTCTAACATTTTACCAGTGCCTTATGACATTTGCTATTATGAATCCGCAAGTGATCACATGGATCACTATCCAGAACGTTTTGAGGCAGAGTGCTACCCTTGCTTCTCTCATGGTCAAGATGGGCACTCTGGGACGATCTTCGTCGGTGTCACCCATGACATGGCCCGTAGCCCGAGCCCAGATGCGTTCGATGCTCCGCATCATGGCAGGTTGACCCAAACGGCAAAGGCCATGCCTGCGAACCACACTACTGCGATCACAACGTATTTGATCTTTTTCCTTGTGGGCATTGCTGGCATCAGTGGAACTGTTCTTCTTCTGTTGAGCCTTTGAGAGCCTGGGTAGAAGCATCGGCTTCCACAGTGGTAGTCACTCGATCAAAGTAACTGGTTCCTACTTCTCTCTGGTGCCGCACAGCTTCAAAACCACGGCTCGCATCCGCAAACTCACGTTCTTGTAACTCCACAAAAGCAGACATGCCGTTCCTAGCATAGCCATGAGCAAGGTCAAACATGCCATGATTAAGAGCATGGAATCCAGCAAGTGTGATAAATTGAAAACGGTAACCCATTGCTCCAAGTTCACGTTGGAAACGGCCAATTGTGTCTGCATCTAAGTTCTTCCTCCAGTTGAATGATGGTGAGCAGTTGTAGGCTAACATCTTGCCCGGAAACTGTCGGTGGATTGCTTCAGCAAATCTTCTTGCGAAATCGAGGTCGGGTTTGCCTGTTTCACACCATACGAGGTCTGCGTAAGGACAGTAGGCCAGGGCTCTACTGACGGCCTGGTCGAATCCTGCTCGGGTCCGATAGAAACCCTCCACAGTTCTTTCACCAGTAAGAAAAGCAACGTCATTAGGATCAATATCTGAAGTGATAAGATCGCCGGCTTCGGCATCAGTTCGTGCGATAACAAGAGTAGGCACGCCCATAACGTCAGCAGCGAGACGAGCGGCAACAAGTTTATTGATGGCTTCTCTGGTTGGTACAAGGACTTTTCCTCCCATGTGTCCGCATTTCTTTACGGACGCTAATTGATCTTCAAAATGCACACCTGCGGCCCCGGCTTCGATCATGGCCTTCATGAGTTCGAATGCGTTGAGCACACCACCAAATCCTGCCTCGGCATCGGCAACAATGGGTGCGAAAAAATCTTGATCTTCTTGGCCTTCCATCCAGGCGATCTGATCTGCTCTGGTAAAAGCATTGTTGATCTTCTGCACCACTGCTGGCACAGAGTCTGCAGGATACAGGCTCTGGTCGGGATACATGGCACCGGCCAAGTTGGCATCAGCGGCCACTTGCCAACCACTCAAATATATAGCCTTCAAACCGGCCTTGACCTGTTGCAGGGCTTGCATGCCTGTGAGTGCTCCTAGAGTGTTGACATAATCTTGTTCGTGTAGCAAACGCCACAGTTTTTCGGCTCCACGCCGTGCCAGACTGTATTCTATGGGGTTGGAACCTTGCAAACGCACCACGTCCTCGGCTGAATAATCACGTTTGATACCGGTCCAGCGCGGATTTTCTGTCCATTCTTGTTGCAGTTTGTATACCTTCCATCTACGGTCTTGCATGTGTTTCCTCCTGTTGGGCCAAGATATTTAGTTGCGTTGCAGTGCAATATGCTAGGTTTTGATAATATGCTGTGTAAATACACTATATAAAAACAAAGGAGACTGCGATGCTCGCATTTTTGAAAAAGTTTTTTGGTTCCAAACCCACAGTAAGTCCTTGCCCAGAGGCCCCTTACAAAGTTGAAACACCACAGACCACTCCCGGTGTGATACCTATGTCCACACAATATGCCGAGGTGCCGCCAAAGAAAAAACCAGTGGCCAGACGGTCTGCTGGTGAAAAGAAACCTGCTGTCCGAGCCAAGGCAGTGAGAGCCAAGAAACCTGCTGCCAAATGAGTTCTCACTGGGGTTATCATCTGATGTTGGATTGCAGTGGTTGCGATATTGAATCTATATCCAATCGCGACAACATCTATAGATTCGTCAAAGATCTGGTAGCTCGTATTGATATGACAGCACATGGAGAACCCGTGATCGAACATCTCCTGCCCGGAGACCCCAAACAGGGCTACAGTCTCATGCAGTTGATTACCACATCAAACATCTGTGGTCATTTCATGGAACTGGATGGCACTGCGTATTTTGATGTGTTCAGTTGTAGAACCTTTGACATCGAAACGACCAAAACCGTGGTCGATGAATACTTCCATCCCGGAAAGATGCGTGTTAATTTTCTGACTAGACACGCCGATTAGAGAAATAATTCCTTAGATATTTCAAACCTTTGTATTCGATCACAGCGTCAGTCATGCTCAGCACACTGCTGATGATCTGTTGTTTCTTGGCTTCGTCCTGGAACACATCACGCAATGGTACCATGTAAACTCTGATCAAGAATAAAGCCGCACGATCCTCCACTGGGATGGTGGTCTGGCGTTCCGATCTATACCACATGTCATCCACTGTTTCAGCGGACCAAGGCACTGTGTTCGCAGGATGTCGGGCTAGACTAGGACGATTAACTATGGTCCACACCGATCGGATGAAAGGCCCTTTCATGGTGATCATGCGTGCCATGTGATCAGCAGCCCGATTCACTGTGTCAAAGTCTGGCACGGGTTCGTGTATGTGAA
>Ga0172375_10009233_pt1 | contig 13040 bp, 17 predicted proteins | sample LakKiv1m_FD_114537 | JGI IMG/M metagenome (GOLD analysis project Ga0172375, IMG submission 114537) | Freshwater microbial communities from Kabuno Bay, South-Kivu, Congo - kab_092012_11.1m | ecosystem: Environmental > Aquatic > Freshwater > Lake | place: Democratic Republic of the Congo...
ACACATAAGGCCAAGAATAGTTATGATCCGTCACACACGACAGTTCTGAGAAATACTTTTGCCAAAAATATGGCAAAGCGTTTCAATGAACTTGTTTCTGTTGTTATTGAGAGTGTGTATGTTAATAATTGTTTTGGGCTTGATACTTTGCAGAACAATCAAATGACACCGGCAAATACAGGGGAATTTACTTTTATGACCGATGTTGAAAAGATAGAAGCGTTTCTTGTTTGGCTTCAAAAGCAAATTGACAATGGTATATTAGAAGCAAGATCGTTTCAAAATATAGGGCAGTTGTACGGCGTTTGGCTTAACAAGTATATCAATGATGCTTACCAAAGAGGTGTTCAGAGAGCAAGGATAGATATGATAGCAGGGGGTATGAAAATACCAACTATTGCAGAATCAGGTGGGATAGAAGTTGTGATGGGAAGTACCTTTCATGCCAACACTGTTGCTATTCTTTATTCTAAGGTATATACTGAACTCCAAACAGTTCTTGGGGATATGTCAGGCAAGATAGCACAGATCATGGCAGATGGCATGATAGAGGGCATAGGTTCAAGGGAAATGGCAAGAAGGATAGTAAGTGTTATCAACGGTGTTGATGCAACTGTTCTTGGAGTAACTGATAAACTTGGGCGTTTTATTCCTGCTGCAAGAAGGGCAGAACTTATTGCAAGAACTGAAATGATTTCTGCTTTTGCGGAAGCACAATTGCAGGAATTTGAAGCATGGGGAATTTATGGGGTTAATACATTAGCGGAGTGGAGCACGGCAAAAGATGACAGGGTTTGTGATAAATGCGCCCCGATGGAAGGGAAAGTATTTTCACTAAAAGAAGCACACGGGATGATTGGTTTTCATCCAAATTGCAGGTGCATTTGGCTGCCATATATAGAGGATATTCAAAAATATAGATAGATATGTCATTGACAATGCAAGTTACATACGCTGATTTTCCTGTTCTTACTCCTACTGCAAGTGATAAGGCAGTTGGTGGTGTTGCTCTTACAGGACATCTTTATTGCGGGACTTGTATTGAGCGGTATCATTTGCATTGGGAAGATATGAAATATATTACCAACTCAAGGGCAAGGGCATATATTTATAATTGCTCAAAGTGTGGTTGGAGAATTACAAGCAAACGGAAAACTAAATATGTACCAATAGTATAAGGAGGAAAGAAAATGCCTTGGAAAACAGATGATGATGTAAAGAAGCACAAAAAGGGGCTTACTTCTAAGCAGATGGCTCAATGGCGCAGAATTGCCAATGCTGTACTTAAAAAATGCCTTGCAAAAGGCGGGACAGAAGAAGAATGTGCTGCAAAAGCAATTCAACAGGCAAACGGTGTCGTAAACGCCAATAGTGCAAAGGGACAATATTCTTCATACAAGTACAAAACGCCACAGGAGTATGAAGTGAAGATTGTTGTTCATCAGGAAAAGCCATATTTGGTAGTACCTGTTGTAATGATGGTAGAGGGTGTTCATAACGGTTCTCAGGGTGCATTGTTCCACTCTATTGCTGAACTCGGCAAGTTCCCTGAATCATGGAATGGGATACCTGTTGTAATATTCCATCCTGAAATTGAAGGTGAGCCGGTATCTGCCAATTCTCCTGAAATTGCAGATCATGGTGTTGTTGGCAGGGTATATAATACCAATGTTCAGGGGACAGAGTTAAGGGCAGAAGCATGGCTTGACGAAGATAAATTAAATGCCATATCTGTTGAAACTCTTGAATCAATAAACAATTCCGAACCGATTGAAGTTAGTTTGGGTATGTTTACTGAAAATGACATGACAGAAGGTGAATATAATGGTGAACAATATAAAGGAATAGCATACAACCACAGACCAGATCACTTGGCCCTCTTGCCCGGCGGGAAAGGTGCTTGCAGTCTCGAAGACGGATGCGGAATACATGCGAATACAGAGAAAGTTGAACTTGGTAGCAATACAGAGTTTATAAGAACAAGGTTTAATAGTAATAATAAAACAGACGTAAAGATGGCAAAAGAAAACAAATGCCCTAAATGTGTCGCAAAGATAGATGCCCTTCTCGGCAATGCCGAACTGGGATTTGTCGAAGCTGACAGGGAATGGTTGAATGATCTTTCTGAAGCCGCTCTTGATAAAATTGCCCCGAAGGTAAAGGAAGTCGAGAAAGTGGTTGAGAAGGTCATCGAGGTAAATAAACTTGCTCCTGAAGATCAGGCTGCACTTGCTTTTGGCAAGGAACAACTGAAGGAAAGGCGTGAAGGTTGGATCAAAGGTATTCTTGGCAATGCTACCAAAGATAGTGTTACCGAAGAAATGCTTGGTAAGATGAGTGACGATAATCTCAAAGTGTTGTTTAATGCAATACCGAAGAAAGAGGTTGTTGATTATTCTATGAACGGTGGAACACCTCCTGTTACTCATACGAGTGAAAGCGGTGGGCCTCTTTATCCTGCCGGAATTGAAATTGAAAAGAAATAATTATAAAAGGAGGAAAAGAAGATGAGTTACAACACAGTTATTATCAAAAATTACGGAAACGTATTTGAAGAATATGAGGCTTATGAAGCCCTTTCTCCGGGTATGTTGGTAGAACCTCGTAATGGCTATGAAACGATAAAGAAACATGCCACAGAGGGGGGGAATGCCCTTGTTATGTTTGCAGTAGAAGATAAACTTCAGGGCAAGGGAATTGAAGATGCTTACGCAGCAGGTGATCAGGTACAGGTTTGGATACCTCAGCGTGGGGATCAGGTATATGCTCAGCTTGAAGATGAGCAGGAAATTGCAATAGGTGATTTCCTTGAATCTAATGGTGCAGGATATTTACAGAAAGTGACCAATGTGGAAGTTTCTTCACAGGCCGCTGACGTTGTTTATCCTTTACAGATTGTTGCACAGGCTCTTGAGAAACTTGAACTCTCAAGTCTTTCGGCAGCCGGTTCGAGTGATACCCCTGTAAGGCAATTTATAAGGGTTAGGATTGTGTAACGTTAAAAAGGAGGAAAGACAATGGATGTAAATGTTAATTATTTTGGACAAGGGGATAGCTTTGATATTGGCAGAAGTCGCCCGTATCTTGGTGCAGACAACAAAATATACGTCAATTCGTATGTTGGTGGTGATCCCAAAAAGCCTGAGAGTTACAAAGAGTTTTGTATCAACGCTCTGCCCATGAATGTGAATTCTACATTGCGCAGGGATGAGTGGAAACAGCTTGATGCAGCACTTATGGATGTATCTCGCCAGAGGCTTGGTGGAGTACAGGATTTGCTTGACAAGGGACTTACTTATAACCTTGGCAACTCTATGGGAACAACTGTTCTCGAATGGCATGATGTAAGTGATGCACTTTCTGCTGAACTTACTATGGACGGTGTAACACGTGGAAAGAATGATGCTCTGAAATTTCAGACCAACTATCTGCCTATACCGATCCTTCATGTTGATTATGAAATCAACACAAGGCATCTTGAGGCAAGCCGCAAACTCGGCAACCCGCTTGATACAACTCTTGCAGAAAGAGCAGCACGCAAGATTCTTGAGAAGCAGGAAGATATGCTTTTTACCAATGTTACCTATGGTTACGGAACTAAGGATGACAGGGACAGAAATAAGATTTACAGTTATGTAAACTTCCCTGACAGGAATACCGTTTCTCTTGGTACAGCTTGGGATGCCAGTGCAAAAACAGCAGACGGAATCATAAATGATGTTCTTAACATGAAGAAGGCAGCTATCGCCGCTTATCATTATGGCCCGTATCAGCTTTATATCTGCACAGATTATGAAGTTGTACTTGATCAGGATTATGACAAGACTACCCCAGGTAAAACTATAAGGGAAAGAATTCTTGCAATATCCGGTATCAGTGGCATCAAAGTCATTGACAAACTTGCAGATGATACTGTTGTTCTTGTTGAAATGAAGAAGGAAACAGTTCGTCTTGTAAACGGATTTGGCCTTACAACTGTTGCTGAAAAGCAGGAGTTTGGAATGGTATCAAAATACAAAGTAATGGCAATACAGGTTCCGCAGATTCGTTCAGATCAGAACGGCAAGTGCGGTATTGTTGTACTGTCGTAAAGAATTATGATTTTTCTACTAATCAAGTAGTTATTTTTTTAAAAACTTTTACTAATCATGGAACAAGTACAGGAAACTCCTAAGAAGATAAGGTATAAAAAAATAGGTGGGGGTTCTCTCCGCTTAAACAACAGGATAATTAAACCGGGGCAGAAATTTGAAGCATACCCCGAAGATATTCCCGAAACGGCAAGGGATTTGGTTGTTCCTGCCGATGGTGCAGTTGCAATGTGGCCCAATGAAAGGGCAAAAGTTATTCAGGAAGATATAAAAGGTGCAAAGCCTATTTATACTACACGGCAACGGGACAATACTGAATGGTGGGACATTTATGATGTCAATGGCAAGAAAATAAATGAGAAAGGCTTGCCTAAAGAAGCTGCTGAAAAACTAATTCAAAACCTGATGGCATGACATGGTATGTTCCAAATATATGGGATGGTGGTGATGTTTATATATTGGGGGGTGGCCCATCGGTAATACAGCAGTTTGATATTCCTGCTGAGGTTGCACAGGCAGTTCTTTCAGGGGCATCCCCTTTGAGTGCATATTCCCCTTATATGTCGTATTTACATGACAAGCATGTTATTGGCATTAACGTAGCCTATCTTATCGGGGATTGGATAGATATTGTATTTTTTGGTGACAGTGGCTTTTTCCTGAAACATCAGCAAGGGCTTGCAAAATTCCCCGGTCTTAAAGTATCTTGCCACCCATCAATAGAAAAAACTAATTGGGTGAAGCATACAGCACGTGACAGGCATCATTCACGGGGTATAAGTGACAACCCCAAAATGGCAAGTTGGAATGGCAACTCCGGTGCAGCAGCAATCAGTATAGCTGCAAACGCAGGTGCAAAGAGAATCATTCTTCTCGGTTTTGATATGAAGCTCAATTCTGATAACAGGCAATGGTTTCACAGTGTATATAACAAGAAATCGGGTGTTGATACAACTAAGAAACGTCCACGTAGTTTGCCTTTTGAAAGGCATTTAAGGGGGTTTGCAGAGATTTCAAAAGATGCTAAAAGGCGGGGAATAGAAATCATAAACTGTTGCCCCGATAGTATGATTAAAGAATTTCCAAAATGTAGTTTGAAAGAATTTATTAATAGCAACAATGAACACAATTAAACTTTGTGGTGGTTTAGGGAATCAGTTATTCCAATACGCTTTTGGCAAGGCACAAATGGCAGAAGGAAAAAAGGTGTGTTTTGATAAGGCTTGGTATAATACCCTTGCAGCAAAGAATTCAAACCGCAATTATATTCTTGACAAATTCCAAACAACAGTTGCTTTTGGGGAACGTCAACCCGGCAGGGCAGTACATGAAAAGGGATTTAACAAAACATTTCTTTTGATGGACGGCTTTTACTTTAGTGGGTATTGGCAATACCCTGCATACTCTGAAAAGGTACTGCCTGCACTCAAAGAGGAATTCAAACTTAAAGAAGAATTTTATACAGAGGATTTCCTGTTAGCACGCAAAGAGATTGAAAATGCCTCTAATTCGATAGCAATACATGTTAGGAGGGGGGATTACCTTCAACTTGATGGTTTTCCTGTTTTACCCTTAGAATACTATCAGAGGGCTTTAAAATACGTCAGGGGGGATATTTTTGTATTTAGTGATGATATTGGGTGGTGTAAAGCAAATTTTACAAATGCCCGGTTTATTCATTTAAACGAGTATTTGGATTTTGAACTGATGCGATCTTGCAAGAATCAGATAATAAGTCGGAGCTCTTATTCCTGGTGGGCAGCACATCTTAACGACAACCCCGATAAAATTGTTGTATGTCCCAAAGAGCAACTTGAATGTGCGGTAAGGCAGAAAGCATGGAACAGGGAAAATGAAATTTTTGATCCTGAAGAATGGATAGTATGTTAATGCAATTAAAACAGATATTGACCGAGTATAAACTCAAACCAACAGGGGTACTCCATATAGGTGCTTTTGATGGTAGGGAGTATAGTGATTACCTTGAAGCAGGGATTAATAACATGATATTTTTTGAACCTGTGCAGAGCAATTATAGGAAACTCATCAGTACAGTACCAAAGCAAGATGGGATTCAAACATACAACATTGCTCTTGGAAATGAAACCGGTTTGAAACAGATGTTTGTTGAAAAAGTAAAAGGGCAGAGTTGTTCTTTTCTTGCACCCAAAACACATCTTGAATTGCATCCACAAATTAAATTTTCAGGAAAAGAAACTGTCAGTATGACAAGGCTTGACAGTATCATCTTTGATCGTTCTGTGTTCAATATGATAAATATTGATGTACAGGGGTATGAGCTTGAAGTATTTAAAGGGGCAATAGAAACGTTAAGAACCGTTGATATTATTTATACTGAGGTTAACTTTGAAGAAGTTTACAAAGGGTGTTGCAGGGTAGAAGAACTGGATGCTTTTTTAAAGCCTTACGGGTTTGTACGTGTGCTAACAAAAGATTCAAAGGCATCAAAAGAAAGGCAAACTTGGGGGGATGCACTGTATATTAAACGGCCTGTTGTTATTGATTTTGAACAATCACATAAAGACCTACTTACAGTATTTGAATGAAGAAGAACAAACAATATAGTCTTGAGTATTGGAAACAGTACAATGCACAGGGGGTAACTATGCATCCTTCTAATTTTGCACGGTTTTGTTTGCCATATATAAACAAAGGGGAATCCCTTTTGGATGTTTGTTGTGGTAACGGCAGGGATTCAAAGTATTTCACAGAACAAGGATTAAATGTAGTTTCCTTTGATTACGAAACTGTCAACCTGCTTGAGAAAGTTCCCAAATTTGGAACTACTTGTGAATTTGACAATGTGTATTGCCGGTTTGTGTTTCATGCTGTTCCTGAACACCTGGAAGATTATATTCTCATAAACAGTCACAAGGTATTAAAAACGGGAGGACTTTTATTTATTGAAACAAGAAGTGATTCAGGCAAGATTGAAAAGAAGATAGATACACATTACCGCAGACTTATTAATTTGGATGAATTAAAGAATAAGTTAAGACGAATTAATTTTGAGTTGGTATATGTTGAAGAAGCAAAAGGATTGTCAGTTTATAATGATGAAGACCCCGTTCTTATACGTATTGTTGCACGAAAACAGGGCGAAATTGTAACAAGGGGTACAAGAGCAGAAGAAAAACAGACGTACAATGCTATACATCCTGTTTTTTCTGTATATTTGCTGTTGGTAGTCAAGCAAATCTTAGATTTTTACGAAATTCCATTCTTTCTTATTTTTGGTACTCTTTTGGGAGCATATAGGGAAAAGGACTTTATAAAGCACGATTCTGATGTTGATATAGGGCTTTTAGAGCAGTATAATGAGAAAATAATGGAGCTTATCAATGACGGGTATTTTGCAATGTACGGACTTAAATACACCCGTGAATGGCATGAGAAAACACATATAAGGGCATTTCAGTATAAAAATGATTATATTGACCTTTGGTTCTTTAAAAAGAAAGAAAATCAGTACAGGTCAGGAAGACGGTATTTTATGTCTGCACAGCAAATAGATCGTGGGTTTTCAAAGATTTTATTTTACGGGCAGAAGTACAACGCCCCAAATGACATTGAATCATATTTAAGAAGGCATTATTCTAATTCAGATTGGCAAGTTCCGGTTGAAGATTATCACGCAAAATTTTAATTATGGGCAAACAACGTACAATAGTATTGGTATTAAAATCAGGAGGCGACTTTGCTTTCAGGGATGTGGAACTTATAACAAGGCACATTCAGGGCAAATGGCAGTCAACTGACAGGCCACGTATTGTTTGTTTGTGGGATCAGGCAACAGAACGGTATGATCTTGGTAATATTGAAATTATACCTCTTACAAACAACTACAAAGGTACTTGGTCGAGGATGCAGTTGTACTCCCCTGAAATGGAACAATACCGACCTTTCCTGTATGTTGATCTTGACACAGTAGTTATAAAGTCACTTGAAAATATATTTAGGCTTGTAGAGGATGAAAGCCAATTTATTGTTCTTGAGGATTTTTGGCAGAAAGATCAATTGGCAACCGGTCTTGTGTGGTTTCCCGCTAACTCTGAAAAGCTGAAAAAGGTGTGGGAAGCATGGCACAATAGTTCAATGGCACAGGGATTCAGGATGGATGCGTTTTTACGCAAAGTAATCACACCTGATAAATACTGGCAACAACTTACAACAACAATATATGATTTTAAGCCAAAAACAAAAATTGTTCTTAACCCTGTTCCTGAAGATGCAGACCTTGTATGTTTTCACGGCAAGCCGAGAATATTTGATGCCGCAGAATCTTCATTAAGCCTTGCTTGGGTAAAAAGATATGTCCGGCAGACAGAATTTGAAGTTGAAAGCAAAAAAAGGGATGCTACGGTTATAATTCCTTATAAAATAGACAGGGGGTGGTTAAAAGATGCCATTGCAAGCGTTCCAGACAACGTACAGCTACTTTTAAGCCAGGGTGAAGGGAATTGGCCGCAGAACTTTAATAAGGCTTTAAACAGCGCAGAAGGGGCTTATATTAAATATTTACATGAGGACGACATGTTAACCCCTACCTGCATACAGGATTCGATAAGGGCAATAGAGGATCAGAAAGCAGATTTTATTCACGGCAATGCTGTTCAGTTGAACATGACGTCAGGTACACAGGGATTATGGAAGCCTTTGATAACGCATCCGACATTACAGAGTTTGGTGAGAAAGAATACAATTCATTCGGCTACGTTGATGTACCGAAGAAGTGTATTTGATAAAGTTGGTCTGTTCAACGAATCCCCAAAGGTGCAATCTTTTGAAGAATATGAATTCAATTTGAGGTGTTTAAAGGCAGGGTTAAAAATAGGGTATTGCCCCACCACATTAGCATATTACAGGAGGCACCCGAACCAATTGATAAGAACAACAAACAGGATACAGAAGTTAAAATACAGAAGTGAAATTGTCAACCAATATAAATCTAATTAAAAACAAAGAGTATGAAACAAGCGATTAAAACCTATTTGTATGAGTTGAGTACAGGAAAGTTTCTTGATGAGAAAGAATCTTATGGGGAAGCAGAACGCACATTTGGGCTTCCTCATGGGGCTGTATATGATTATATTCGCAGAAGTGGGGGGGTAATACAAAAATACAACGCAATTGTATCAACGGTGAAGTATGATGTTTACCCGATTGAAACTCTCCCAAATTTTCAGAAGTATAACAAAGTTTATACAGTTGAAAAGCCTGTTGTGCAGGAAGTAAAGAAAACACCAACAATTATATTGACAGAGGAACAGTTGAGAAGAAAGCACGACATGTTCTTCATGATATTCAGTTATGTAAAGGCTATCCCCAGCAGTAAGTTTGTAGAAGAGGGACAGCTTTTACGGGAACTCGGACTTTATGGCAAACCCCGTTACAGGGATGCTATAAGCAGACCTGAACTTAAAGAATATAAAGGAAAAGTTGATGGTACTGTATATTATGGTTCTGTTGAATCTATAAAGAAACTTAAAAATGAGGGTGTATTACAATGACAGCAAAATTTCTAAGTGAAGATCAATTAAAATTTCAGCACGATGAGCAGGTACAACAACTGCACCGTGAACTGAAAGAGAAAGAGGAAGCTCTTAAAGGGTATCGTAAAGATCACGGTAAACTTGAAGTATTCTTCAACCGTGTAACTTCCTGTGTTACTCCTATTGCACCTATTAAATCGGTGTTTAATCAGGTGTACAGGCATCATAGTGAAGTTTCAGAAACAGAAATAGTCCCGGTTATGCAGAACACGGATGCTCACATGGGGGCTGTTCAAGATGCTGATGAGATTGAAAACTTCAATGCTTATAACCCCAAGATATGTGAAAATCGTATTCTTGGGTTTACCCAAAGTTATATTGATTGGGTATCTTTGCACCGGGGAATATATAACATTAAAAAGTGCCATGTTATCTATACCGGTGATCTGGTTTCAGGTGATATCCATGACGAACTCCGAGTAACAAATGCTTTCCCCGTAACTCAGCAGGTTGTGGAAATTGCAAAGGTATATACAAAGCAATTGGCACTGCTTGCCCCGTATTTTGAAGTGGTAATTGTTGATTTTCTTACAGAGGATAATCACTCAAGGCTCACAAAGAAACCACAGGCAAAAGAGGCGGGGTTAAATTCTTATGGGTATCTTGTTGCAGCACTTATGCAAGCCTATCTTGAAAAGCATAAGAATATTGATTTTAATGTTCATACCATGAGTGAGAAAGTAATTCAGGTTAGTACAAGGAATTATCTTATCACACACGGGCACACGATCAAAGCATGGATGGGTATTCCCTGGTATGGTGTGGAACGCAAAGCTGCAAAAGAAGCTATGGCTCGCCAGTCTATTATAATGGATGATATTATGAGGGCAAAGGAAATAGGTTTTAATAAAATCATACACGGACACTTTCACACCCCGTTTGATTCTGCCCTTTACAGTTGTGGTGGTTCAGTTAGCGGGACGGATGCTTACGATCATCAGAACGGCAGACATGCTGAACCTTCACAGAGTGCGTGGATGGTACACCCGAAATGGGGTGAATTTAACAGGAACGATTTTAAACTGAAACGTTATGACGAAAGGTGAACTTATTCAGGTAGAGTGGTGGGACGCGTTTAGTATTGATCCTTGGATGAGTTATGAAGTCATTGAGGATGCTGTTAAAGACCCCACACTTTGTCACACGGTAGGTTACGTTGTAACTGATTTTGAAACAAGCATATCATTATGTCATACTTTTAATGATGACAACAAAGTTTGTGGGGTTATGCAAATCCCAAAGTGTTCTATAAAAGACATTAAGAAATTATGAGTTCACAAATATTTATAACAGGTATGCCCCGAAGTGGAAGTTCGATGATAGCTGCTGCTGTCAATCTTTGTGGTGCTTTTGGTGGTACAATGACAGGCAGGCACAGTAAGATGTTTGAGAATATACAGATTCGGGAAACACTTGTTAAACCATATTTTGAACGACACGGCTTTGATAAGGCAGGGCAGTATCCTTTACCTGAAAAGGAAATGTTGAGTATCCCTACAAATTGGAAGGACAGGATTGAAACAATTTTGAAGGAAGAGGGGTATAAAGGGGGAGAGTGGATGTATAAGGATGCAAGGCTCTGCCTTATGTGGCCGGTTTGGAATTATGCTTATCCTGATGCCAAGTGGGTTATTGTAAGGCGCAAAACAAGTGATATTATAACTTCCTGCGTAAAAACAGGGTTTATGACAGCTTTCAAGGATAAGGATATAAGAATAAAGGCTGATGTGGAATCAGAAGAAGAGGGTTGGTTGTGGATGACAAGGGAATATGAAAAACGAATGGTTGCCATGATTACTGAAGGGTTAAATTGTAAAGTTATTTGGCCTGAAAGAATGATAAACGGGGATTACAGGCAATTACACGAGCTTTGTGAATGGCTTGGTTTGCCTTGGAAAAGTGAAGCATTAACATTTATTGATTCCCTGCTCTGGGGATGTAAAAAGAAAGGGGTGTAACAATGGCTAACAGGGTAACGGCAGCAGAAGTAAAACAAATAATGGATTCTTGTACTACAAGTGATCCCATAGTTAATGTATTTATTGGTGCTGCAAATGAGATGGTATCAAGTGTATATGCATCAGATACGACCATGACAACTACAATGCTCAAAGAAGTTGAACGGTGGTTGTCGGCACACATGATTGCAAGTACAATACACCGTACCACAAGTGAGGAGAAACTTGGTGAGGCTTCTGTTAAATACACGGGGTATTGGAGCCAGGGACTTTCTTCAACTCCGTATGGGCAGATGGTACTTACACTTGATGTAACAGGCAAGTTTGCAAATTATGGTAAGAGATCAGCAACTATTGAAGCAATAAAATCCTTTGACTAATGAGTATTGAATCAATGATAAGTAGGCTTTGTTCCCAAACTTGTGTGTATTGGGGATCACCTGTTGAAAGTGGGCGGGGTGATAGAACTTATGCTGATCCTGTTGAACTTGATTGTAGATGGGAAGAAAAGACACAGGTACTATTCAAAACAGACAACACGGCAGATCAGGTATCTTCAAGAGCAATAGTGTACTTGGAACAGGACGTTGAGGAAAAGGGGATGTTGTATTTGGGAACTCTTGATGACCTTTATGATCTTTACGGGGATTCAAGTTCAGGAGTAGTTGACAGCCCAGAAGATATTGAAGGGGCGTTTATGATACGAAGATTTGAGAAATATCCTTCTTTAGATAAATCAGGAGGGTATGTAAGACGGGCATGGTTAACACCTTTATTGACATAGATATGAGAGGCAAACATCCGGGCACAAGTGGTGGGGCACAGTATTTAAAGGGAATGGAAGCCGTTATGGCAAACCTTAATAAAGAACTTGACAGGGTTGAAGGTGCAACTATGGGAGGACTTATTCGTGCTGCTGCACATGTGCGACAAGAAACAGAAAAGCCTGGAAATGTTCTCACTCCTGTTGATTATGGTAATTTACGTGCAAGTTGGTTTGTTGTAACAAAAGATAAAGTTCCTGTCGGGTATGGTTCAAAACAATTCCGAGGGCCAAAGGCAGCAGAGTTTTTAATTGACCACCAAACTAATTTAACACAGGCACAAGGGGAAGTAAGAACAATGAGTAACGATAGTAAAGAATTCCTTATGATGGGATACACGATGAATTATGCAGGGTTTGTACATGAGATGGTTGGTGTCCCCCCAGAGAATTGGTCACGCCCCGGGTCAGGCCCAAAATGGTTGGAAGAAGCTATTGCAGGAAGTACAGGGAAGATAGTTGAAATAGTTAAGGAAAATGCAATGATAAAGAAATGACAAGTCCTGCCGAAGATATAAAAGATATTCTTGTTTCTGAAAGTTCACTTGGGTTAGATTTTGCAGTTGATCTGTTCACAAACAAAGAACCTTCAAAA
>Ga0172375_10009234_pt1 | contig 13039 bp, 12 predicted proteins | sample LakKiv1m_FD_114537 | JGI IMG/M metagenome (GOLD analysis project Ga0172375, IMG submission 114537) | Freshwater microbial communities from Kabuno Bay, South-Kivu, Congo - kab_092012_11.1m | ecosystem: Environmental > Aquatic > Freshwater > Lake | place: Democratic Republic of the Congo...
CGGAGACGGGAGGAATAGCGGTCGGCTCGGTCATCGCCCGTAGGATACGGGACCTTCACCAACCTGACCGGGGGCCGTGCGTGCTGTCGAAGATCCTGATCGCGAACCGAGGAGAGATAGCGGTGCGCGTGATGCGCACCTGCCGCGAGATGGGGATCGCCACCGTCGCCGTGTACTCCGACCTCGACCGCGACGCCATGCACGTGCACTATGCCGATGAGGCGTTCTCGATCGGCGGCCAGAGCGCCGCCGAGAGCTACCTGAACGTGCCCGCGATCCTCGACGTCATCAGCCGCTCCGGCGCCGACGGCGTTCACCCCGGTTACGGGTTCTTCAGCGAGAACGCCGACTTCGCCAAGGCGGTCACCGGCGCCGGCGCAACGTGGATCGGGCCACCGCCCGAGGCGATCGAGGTGATGGGCGACAAGATCTCGTCGCGCAAGGCCGCCGAACGCGCGCACGTCGAATCGGTCCCCGGTACCACTGCGCCGATCGGTGACCTCAGGGAGATTCTCGCGTTCGGCGAGGAGCACGGCTACCCGGTCGCGATCAAGGCCGCCTACGGAGGCGGTGGCCGGGGCATGAAGGTCGTGCACCAGCCCGAGGACACCCAGGCGGCGTTCGAGTCGGCTACGCGGGAGGCGCAGGCATACTTCGGTCGTCCCGAGGCCTACCTGGAGCGCTACCTGACGCGCCCACGCCACGTCGAGATCCAGGTCTTCTGTGACGCGCACGGCAACGCCGTCTATTTCGGCGACCGCGACTGTTCCACGCAACGGCGCCACCAGAAGCTCATCGAGGAGGCGCCCGCGCCGGGCATCCCCGAAGCGACGCGGCATGCGATGGGCGAAGCAGCGGTGAAGGTAGCCAAGGCGTGCGGGTACGTCGGCGCCGGAACGGTGGAGATGCTGTACCAGGACGGTGCCTTCTACTTCTTGGAGATGAACACACGCCTCCAGGTGGAGCACTGCGTCACCGAGGAGGTCACCGCCACAGACCTTGTAGCCGAACAGATCCGCGTCGCGTCGGGGTTGCCACTCTCAGTCGGCCAGCAGGACATCTCACTTCGCGGTCACGCAATCGAGTGCAGGATCAACGCAGAAGACCCCACGAAGCAGTTCATGCCATGTCCGGGCAGGATGAACCGCATGCGCGTACCCGGCGGACCGGGTGTGCGCTGGGACGGCGGGTATGTCGAGGGCGACACGATCTCGCAGTACTACGACAACCTCATCGGAAAGCTGATCGTGCGCGCGCCCGACCGTGACGAGGCGATTGCTCGCATGGTCAGAGCTCTGACCGAGCTGGAGATCGAGGGCGTCGAGACGACCACGGGAGCTCACCTGGCGCTGCTGCGACACGCCGACTTCGCCGCCGTCCGACATTCCACGAAGTGGGTCGAGGACGAAGTCGACCACGCCCTCTTCCAGACCGGCGCGCCTGGCGCTGGTGTTGCACCCGACGCCGTCGAGCCACCCCTCGTAGAGAGCAGTGTGCCGGTAGAGGTCGATGGGAAGCGCTTCACGGTCAGGGTCTGGCTGCCTGCCGTCGCTTCCTCGGCTCCGGCGGCCTACCGCTCCGGCACTCGCGCCAGGCCCAAGGTCGCGGCAAAGTCATCGTCGGTGGGAGCGGGAAGCGGCACGGTGACCGCGCCGATGCAGGGCACCATCGTGAAGGTGCTCGTAGAGGTCGGGGCCACAGTCGAGGTCGGCCAGGCCCTCCTGGTGCTCGAAGCAATGAAGATGGAGAATCACATCAACGCGGAGATCGCCGGCACGGTCAGCGAGATCCGGGCTTCGGCAGGCGACTCCGTCGGCACGGGTGACATCCTCGCCATCGTGGAGTGACCTGGTTCACGCTTCCGTGCAGAATCGCCGCTGCCTTGCCTGCGCGCTGCAAGGACTCAGTCGGCGGCCTCGCCAAGCGACTCGGCAAGCGCAGGATGGACCAGCAGCGAGTCGACGATGTCGACGGTCTTCAAGCCGTTCGTCACGGCGACGGCGATGACGCTTATCAGCTCCGCCGCGTTGCGTCCCACGATCGATCCTCCGAGCACGACACCCGTCGCCGGGTCGGAGAGGATCTTCACGAAGCCGCGAGCGTCACCGTTGATGAGCGACTTCGGATTCGCGGAGAAGGGCACCTTGGTCACACGCAGCTTGCGCCCCAACGCGAATGCTTCCGCCTCGGCGAGTCCGACGTCGGCGATCTCGGGTTCGGTGAAGATGGCCGACGCCGCCTTGTCGTAGTCGAGGTGCCGGTGAGCGCGAGCAGTGAGACCCATCACGTGCTCGGCTATCTTGCGCCCCTGCATCGCAGCGACCGACGACAGGGGGAGCCTGCCCGACAGATCACCCGCGGAGTAGATGTGCGGGACGTTCGTCTGGCAGTGACGGTTGCCGGGCACGTATCCGCGCTCGTCGACCGCAACGCCGGCGGCGTCGAGATCGAGGTTCTCGCTGTTGGGCGCCGAACCGATACAGAGAAGCGCATGCGAGCCCTCGGCGACCCTTCCGTCGTCGCACGAGACCATCACATGGTCGCCCTCGCGCTCGATCGATCGAGCGCGCGCACCCTTGAGCAAGCGGACTCCACGCGATAGGAACTCGGCTTCGAGAGCCGCAGCGACCTCGGCGTCCTTGTAGGGCAGCACCTGCTGACGGGAGATGACGAGACTGACAGCCGAGCCGAGAGCGCTGAACATGTGCGTGAACTCGACCCCCGTCACCCCGGAGCCGATGACAACCAGATGATCGGGGATCTGCGGCGGTGGATACGCCTGCCGCGTCGTGAGCACGCGCTCGCCGTCGATCACCGCCCAGTCGGGGATGCGGGGGCGCGAACCCGTGCAGAGGAGCATCGCGTCCGCCTCGAGCTCCTCGCGCCCTTCGGCAGTCTCCACCGCCACGCCGTGAGGGCCGGTCAGGTAACCACGACCCATGATGATCCGCACGCCCTGCGACTCCAACAGCTCGGTGACCGAGCTCTGGAGGCGTGCTTCGATCCCGGCGACGCGCTCGCGAACTGCAGCCACGTCCAGGTGGCCCTGGGCATCGAGCCCCATCGAGCGAGAGCGGGTCAGCTCGGAGAGCTGACGACCCGTGGCGATCATCGCCTTCGACGGGATGCAGTCCCATAGGTGCGCCGCACCTCCGATCACGTCGCGCTCCACGAGCGTTACCGCCGCACCCAGGGATGCCGCGACCGTCGCGGCGGTGTTCCCCGCCGGTCCACCTCCGATGATGACTAGACGTACGGGCATTGCGCTCAGGCTACGCGCCCCCAGTTGCCTTCGCGGGCACCCGACGTTCGCACTTGTACCTCTCCACCGCGCTTGCCCGCCCCGCCCGCTACCGAGGGGCATCGCGCGGGGCTAGTACCGTCGTGCTCGTGCCGGAGCTGCGCGAAGACCCGATAAGCGGCCGTGTCGTGCTCTTCGCTCCCGATAGGGCCGTGCGCCCGGACACGTTTCGAGCTGCTTCGGGCCCGCTGCCCGCGAAAGCCGAACCCTGCCCGTTCTGCCCCGGTAACGAATCGATGACCCCACCCGAAGTCGAACGCGTCGGCGGCGGCTCCCCCGACGGTCCCGGCTGGCGGGTGCGTGTCGTCCCCAACCTCTACCCGATCACCGAGGCGCACGACGTCGTGATCCTCTCCCCTGCGCACGACCGGCACCTGGCACTGCTCGAAGTCGATCAGGTGGTAGAGGTCTTCGCTGCGCTGCGCGACTGCGTGCGTCGCCATCTCGCCACCGGCCTGCTTCACGCTCAGGCCTTCGTGAACCACGGCAGGGAGGCCGGGGCGTCCATCGAGCACCCCCACGCGCAGGTCGTGGGGCTCGGATTCGTACCTCCCGAAGTCGTAGCCGAGCAGGGCCGGTTCCTCGCGTCCGGTCGCGACCTCGTCGCCGAAGCGGTGGCACGGCACCGATCATCCGAGCTCACCGTCGTGGATGGACCGGCGGTGGCCTGGTGCCCACCGGCGTCGGCAACTCCGTTCGAGATGCTTGTCGCTCACCGCTCCACTCGCGCCCAGTTCGCCGAGGCACCCGACCCGGAGGTAGCCGTCGTCGCGCGGGCCTCGCGCGAGGCGCTCGTTCGACTCCACACGGTCCTCGGCGACATCCCCTACAACCTCACCGTCCACACGGCGCCGCGCGGCGCCCCTCCCGGTGGCCACTGGTACGTACGCATCGCTCCGAGGGTGACCGTAACGGCCGGCTTCGAACGCGCCACCGGGGTCTTCGTGAACGTCATGCCACCGGAGATCGCGGCCGCGGCTCTACGCGAGTGCACGGTCGGCCCCTCCCCGGTTCGACCCGAGAGCCCAAGCTCCCCGGCCGATTCCCGCTCTTAGGTCGTACTGGCCACCTCAGCGTCCCGTGAACCTGGCCTTGCCGGGACCGTGCTCGAGATAAGCGGCAATGCCGATCTTCGCGTCTTCGCTCTCGAACGACTTCACGAAGCACTCGAGCTCGAGGTCGAGCCCCGCCGACAACGGGCCGCCGATGCCCCCGTCGATGGCACGCTTGGCGAGTGACATTGCAACCGTGGCGCCGCCGGCGAACGAGGCAGCCCAACGAATGGCGGCATCTTCCACCTCGTCGGCAGGCACGACCTTGTCGACCAGGCCGATGGCTAGGGCCTCGTCGGAGCGGACCTGACGCCCACTCCATACGAGATCCTTCGCGCGCGACAGCCCGACGAGCCGGGTAAGGCGCTGCGTGCCACCTGCCCCGGGGATGATTCCGAGCAGTATCTCCGGCTGACCGACGCGAGCGCTGTCGGCGGCGACGCGCAGATCGCAGGCCATCGCGAGCTCGAAACCGCCACCGAGCGCGTATCCGCGAATTGCTGCAACGACCGGCAGGGGAATCCCCGCTACGGCATCGAACGCCGCACGGAACGCCACACCGACACGGCGCGCGGCGCCGTCGCCTTCGAGCTCGTTGATGTCGGCACCCGCGGCGAATGCCTTCTCCGAGCCTGCCACCACCACGGCCCGAACCGTGGGATCCGCCGACAGCCTTCCCGCCGCGGCTTCCAGCTCGCCCAGGAGCGCACACGACAATGGGTTCATCGGCGGGCGGTTGAGTCGCAGCAGGGCTACACCGTCGTCGTGCTCTTCGATGATCACCAGCTCGTCGGTCATGGTCGTCGAGGCTACCCGGCACGCGAGGTCTTGTCTCACGTCCGAGGGGTGCGCATCGTCAAGCGGCAGCAGACCCGCGGATCTCGAGTGGCCGAACACCGACTGCGCCGGTTGCGCAGCGTCAGGACACGGCAGTCGCGTCGCGCGGGAAGAGCACCTCGGCACAGACGGGGCGCAACCCCCCTGCGATGAGCGCCCTCAGCGACGCCACGTTCCCGGTTGCCACCTGCGCATACACCGGAGTGCCCGCCGGGAGCAGGTGGAGCGCCGACGCCACGAGCGCCCGGGCCAGCGGGTGCCGAGCGTCCTCGTTCGAGGCACCCGTCTGATGCAGCCTGTGCCCGACACTCGGCGTCGCAGACACGGCGGACCCGCGCTCTGCGGTCACCGGTCCAGAAGCAAGTCGACTGCGGCGAACGGATCACGCTCCCGATCCGAGACTGCGCGCAGCAGCGTCTCGAATCGATCGCCCGTGCAGAGCGCGCCGGCTCGCTCGTGGAGCCGCTCGGCGACGATCATGCGCATCTCGTCGCGAAGGCGCCTCTCACGGCGCTCTGCGAGCCGACCGTCGCTCTCCAGGTGAGCACGGTGTCGGATCACCGCCTCCATCAGCTCACTCACACCTGTTCCGTCGGTGGCGACGGTGAGCAGGACCGGCGGCCTCCACGCCTGCTCGCAGGCCAAGGCGAGCATTCCTTCGAGATCGCTCACCGTCTCCTCGCAGCCGGAGCGATCGGCCTTGTTGACCACGAAGAGGTCTGCCGTCTCCATCAGGCCCGCCTTGGCAGCTTGAACGGCGTCCCCCCATCCGGGGTTCACGACCACGATCGTCGTGTCGGCCTGCGCCGCGACTTCGACCTCGACCTGACCCACCCCGACCGTCTCGATCAGAACCCACGGCATCCCGGCGGCGTCGAGGACGCGGACCGCCTGCGGTGCCGCCAGGGCGAGACCGCCGAGATGTCCCCGCGTCGCCATCGAACGTATGAACACCCCAGGGTCGGTCGCGTGCCCCTGCATCCTCACACGGTCACCGAGGATCGCGCCGCCGCTGAAAGGGCTCGTCGGATCGACGGCGAGAACCCCGACGCGCTCACCCCGTTCCCTGATGTGCATGACGATCTTGTCGGTGAGCGTCGACTTGCCCGCACCCGGCGCACCGGTGATGCCTACGGACCACGCACGCCCGGTATGCGGGTGCAGCATCGCGATCACGTCTCGGGCCGGACCACCACCGGCTTCCACGATCGAGATCAGCTTCGCCACCGCTTGCCGTTCTCCCGCGAGGGCGCGTGAAACGAGCACGTCAATGGTCGCGTTCATTCTGGCGGGATGCTCGGCCGGCCGGGCAGATGCGAACGGGCGCTACTCGTCGGCAACGACCTCGGTCACCCCTGGGACGCGGTCCATGATGATCCGCTCGACACCCGCCTTGAGGGTCATCATCGATACGGGGCAGCTGCCGCACGCTCCGAGGAGACCGACATGCACAACGCCGTCGGGATCGATGCTCCGGTAGACGATGTCACCGCCGTCGGACTGCAGGGCGGGTCGGATCGCCTCGATCGCTTCTTGGATGCTTTCCTCCATGCCGACGAGATCGAGCGCCATTCCTTGCTCCTGTGGTTTCGTGCTGAGCGAGCAGCACCGACGGGACTCGGGACCCCCCAAGTATCGCAGGTGCCGACCCCGCCGCGGCAACGCCCCGGTGCGGAGCTCAGTCGTCGAGGCGCTCGACGTCGGCGCCCACCGTCCGCAGCGTGGCAGCGAGGTCCGGGTAGCCCCGGTCGATGTGACGCCCGTCGTGAACCACGGTCTCTCCCTCGGCGGCGAGTCCGGCAATGACGAGCGCTGCGCCGGCACGCACATCGAATGCCTTCACCGGGGCGCCCGAGAGACGCTCGACGCCCCGCACGACGGCGTGGCGGCCCTCGTTACGAACGTCAGCGCCCATCCGGGCGAGCTCGTCAACGAACTGGAAGCGACCGTCGTAGACGTTCTCGGTGACAATCGCCGCTCCGTCCGAGACGGTGAGCGCGGCCGTGACCAGCGGCATGAAGTCGGTTGCAAAACCTGGGTGCGGCAGGGTCGCTATGTCGACGGCGCGTAGCCGGCGCGGTGCACGCGCCCACAGGCCTTCGGGTGTGGGCGACACCCGCATACCCATCTCTCCGAGCTTCATCACGACCATCTCCAGATGCTCGATGTGCGTGCCGACGAGCTCGATCTCACCTCCCGCTATGCCGCAGGCCATGAGCAAGGTCCCGGCCTCGATGCGATCACCGATGATCTCACCTTCCGAAGGTTCGAGCGCCTCGACGCCGTCAACTTCTATCGTCGACGACCCGGCCCCCACTATGTGCGCACCCATGCGGTTGAGGAACGCCGCGAGCTCCGTGACCTCGGGCTCCCGCGCGGCGTTCTCGATCGTGCTCGAACCTTTCGCTCGCGTCGATGCCATGAGGAGGTTCTCGGTTGCCCCGACACTGGGGAACTCGAGCACGTGGCGCGCCCCGAGAAGTCCGTCGGCGTGCGCTTCTATGCATCCGTGCCGCACCTGGATCTTCGCACCCATCATCTCGAGGCCGTTCAGGTGCATGTCGACCTTGCGCCTGCCGATGTTGTCGCCGCCAGGCATCGCCACACGGGCTTCTCCGCAGCGTGCGAGAAGCGGTCCGAGCACGTTGATCGACGCTCGCATGCGCGTCACGAGCTCATAGGGCGCCTCAGGCGTCAGATCACCGGCGGTGTCGATGGAGATGACACCTGGCGCAGCCTGGGTGACAGTCGCACCGATCGCGCGCATGAGGTCGATCATGACATCGAGATCGCCCACGCGCGGCAGATTCCGCAGGACGGTGACCCCCGGCGCGAGGAGCGCCGCCGCCATCTGCTTCAACCCCGAATTCTTGGTCGCTCCGGAAATCTTCACGACGCCCTCGAGCGGCCGTCCCGGGTGCACAACGTACCGGCTCATGACTGGCCGATATTACGACGCGGCTGTGGCAAGCAGCGCCTCGACACATCGGGGAGCACCGCTTGCCTCTCGGCTAGGCGTCTTCGTGCGATGCGTCCACCTCGGAGCATCCGAGGCGGATGATCTCTACGGCCTTCGACATCCCCGGGAACGTGAGCGGTCCCACGTCTTCGCGTACCGCGTCGTCCGGCGCCATGCGCGCCACTTCGGGCGTCACGAGCACCTCGTGAGGCTGCGCGACGTCGCATAGGCGTGACGCCAAGTTGACCGGTCCGCCCGTGTAGTCGTCGCCTTCGAGCAGCATGACCGGACCTCCCGCCACGCCCGCGTGCATGGCCAGCGGCAGCCGGAGGTCGTCGACGGCGCGCACCATCTCGATGACGGCGGCGGCGAGCTGCGACCCATCGACGGCAACGAGCATGCAGCCATCGCCTAGCCACTTGGCGATCCGCACGCCGTAGTCGGTCGCTACACGCCGCACCGCGCCTCGGAACTCGGTCAGGACCTCGACGGACTCCTCGTCTCCGTGGATATCGGTGAACGAGGTGAAGCCCGAGAGGTCGACGAAAGCGAAGTACCGCTCGACACGCACACTAGATTCTCTCACTCGCGCATGCACACCTATGGGATCGTGGCCGTGAGCACGCACGGCCGCTCCCTGAAGCCGCGCGATCCACCCCTCGCCGCCGCGTCTCCCGGGCGCATCCGGCCGATGGCTGCCTACGATCCCGCGCAGGTGTCCACGCACCATCGCGCCACACTGCGACGTTCTCAGCGCTTCATCACCCACCTGCGCAGGAACCCCTCGGTCCTGTCGAGCTCGTCGATGACGCTGGCGACCCGCCGGAACCCGTGACCCTCGCCGTCGTACACCTGGTACTCGACCGTCGCGCCGGCTCGTTGCATCGCGTCGACCATCGCGTCCGCCTGCGCGCGGGGCACCACCTTGTCGTCGCTCCCGTGCAGCATCAGCACCGGCGCTCCAATGCCGGCTGCGTGGGCGATCGGCGAGCGATCGCGATACCGGCCGGCGTATCGCGGAAGCTCGCCGACGATGCGGTCGAGGTAGCCCGACTCGAAACGATGAGTAGTTGCCGCGAGCTCGAACAGGTCGGTTACACCGAAGGAGCTCACGCCCGCGGTCACGAGGTTACCGTGGAGCGCGCAGAGCAGCAGGACCGTCAGACCACCGGCGCTCCCGCCCGCGACCGCCACACGCCCGGGGTCGCACCAACCCCTGCGACCCGCGTGCTTGATCCCCGACGCAACGTCGGCGACGTCGATCTCGCCCCACGCCCCGTCGAGGCCCCGCATGTACTCCCGCCCGTACCCGGTAGAACCGCGGTAGTTCGGCATCAGCACGACCCAGCCACGATCGAGCCAGAATGCAGCGCGAGCATGCCAGTCGGCGAGAGCCTGGCCGGTCGGGCCGCCGTGGACGAGGACCAACATCGGCAGGTTCCCCGGAGCTGCCGCCTCCGCGCCGGCGGGCCGCCAGAGCAGCCCATCGACCGTAGCGGCGCCCGACTTCCACGTAACCGACTCCGGCTCGACGAGGCCCGCCGAATCGAATCCGCCGACCGGCCCGACTGCCACCGTGCGGCGCGAAGAACCGTCGGCCGCCAGCACCACCACACGGCTAGGAGTCCGGGCACCCGAGTGCACGGCGGTGATCCCCGCAGGCCCCCAGTCGAGGTGGCGGTGCCACCCCTTCGCCAGCTCACGCGCCGACCGCTTGCCGGGTCTTCCGATCACTAGGCGCCCGAACCCGGCTTCGTTGCGGCACCAGGCGAGCTCGCTGCCGTCGGGGGACCACGCGTACGACCGCTGCCCCGGACCCCACGACGGCTCCGCGTGCTCGCTCCGCTCCTCCAGCAAGGGGCGCGCGTTCGAGCCGTCCGGAGACGACGTCCAGACGTTCGCCCATCCGCCTGCGTCGCTCGTGAATGCGATCAGCCCCCCTGCGGGCGCGAACCTCGGCTGGCCCGTCGCCACACCGTCGCCACCGGCGATCAGCCGCACAGGACCGCAGGGCGCGATCTCCACGTCGCGCACTGCAATGCGCGACGAATCCCATGGCATGTCCGGCAGGTCCCACTCGTGCCATGCGACGGCCCGGCCGTCAGGCGACCACACGGGGTCCCACGCGAAGTCCGAACCCTCCGAGACGCGCACCGGCCAGGCGGAGCCATCGACGGGCACCACGGCCACGTCGAGGGCGTCGTCACGCTCCATGCAGAACGCAACCCGCGAACCGTCGGGCGACACCGAAGGGGCGAACGCACGCCCGTCGCGAGACAGGTTCCTTGCCGGCCCACCAGCGCTCGGAACTGCGACGAGACGACCGTCGTCCGCGGCGACCACGATCAGATCCTCAGCTGCCCATGCGAACGACCCGCCGCCGTAGGCGCCTGCTCCAATGACGGCGACGTCGCCGGTGGCGACTACGGGAGGTCCCGCTCCGTCGGCAGGTGCGACCAGCACATCGCTGCGGGCGTCGAACGAGTCGAGCCATGCGAGGCGCCGCCCGTTCGGTGACCACCTGGGCTCGGCGAGCCCGCGCGAGCGTGCAACCATCGAAGAGCTGATCCGAACCACTTCTACTACCTACCCTGCGAGGCATCGATCGAGCACGAGCAGTGTGGCCGATCGTCGTGCCCCTCGACGCCCTTCGCGGCGCGGCCCGGCGACCGGCATGCTGCCAAATGGGGCGAATCATCATATTCTCACGGATCGGGCAGCCCGAACCTGGCCCGAAGCCCCTCCCGCTTGCCTCGGAGGGCCTCCGCCCAGCATCCTTGTCGGTTCATGCCTACTTCCGCACGTCCCCTGCCGCGTCCAGGCGACCCCCTGCGGGTCGCCTACCTCGTCTATCGGGGCAATCCCCACTGTGGCGGCCAGGGCGTGTACAGCCGCCACCTGACCCGCGAGCTGTCGGAGCTCGGACACCACGTCGAGGTCTACGCCGGGCAGCCGTGGCCCGAGCTCGACGACCCGGTCACCCTCAATGAAGTCGCGAGCCTCGACCTCTACCGCCGCGACAACCCGTTTCGAGTGCCGTGGCCGCACGAGTTCCGCTCCCTGGTAGATCTCCAGGAGTTCGGGATCATGTGCGCAGCCGGATTCCCCGAACCGCTGACATTCTCCCTGCGAGCACGCCAGATGCTCCAGCGTCGCCTCGGCGACTTCGACCTCGTGCACGACAACCAGTGCCTGGGTACCGGCCTGCTAGGCATGATCGAAGACGGATGGCCACTGGTGCACACCCTGCACCATCCGATCACCGTCGATCGCGACCTGGAGCTCGAACACGCGACGAGTCCGCTGCGCAAGCTCACCCTGCGCCGCTGGTACGGCTTCCTCAACATGCAGATGCGGGTCGCGCGTCAGCTACCGCGGCATCTCACGGTCTCCGCGAACTCGAAGAAGGACATCAGCGCCCAGATGGGGGTCGACCTGGCGACACTGCACATCGTGCCGGTCGGGGTCGATCAGCAGCGGTTCCGCCCGCTTCCGCACGTAGCCCGGATACCCGGACGCCTGATGACCACCGCCAGCGCCGACGTGCCGCTGAAGGGCCTCACCTACCTGATCGAAGCCCTTGCGAAGATCCGTGTGGAACGGCCCGACGCGCATCTGGTCGTCATCGGGCGGCCCCGGCACAAGAGCGCGATGCCCGCGCTCATCGAGCGCCTCGGCCTCTCGGGCGCCGTGGAATTCGTCACCGACGTGAGCGACGAGCGGATTGTGGAGCTCTACGCGGAGGCCGAGATCGCCGTCGTGCCATCGCTCTACGAAGGCTTCTCCCTTCCTGCCATCGAGGCGATGTCATGCGGCACGCCCCTGGTGGCGACCACCGGCGGTGCGCTGCCCGAAGTGGTCGGGAAGCACGGAGAGGGCGGCCTTCTCGTCCCGACCGCCGACCCGTCGGCGCTCGCAGCCCAGATTCTCGACGCTCTCGCCGACGCACAGCTCCGAGCACGCATCGGCGAAGCCGGACGACGACGCGTGCTCGACAGGTTCACGTGGCGGCGCACTGCCGAGGGCACCGTAGAGCACTACTACCTGGAGCTCGAAGCCGATGCGAAGAGGCGGCATGACGCGGCGGTCAGCAGCTAGTGCTCACCGTCGATTTCGATCGCCTCGGGCTGTTGCAGGGTGAACGCCTCCTCGACCTCGGATGCGGTGGTGGGCGCCACGCCTTCGAAGCCATGCGCCGCGGAGCACGTGTGACGGCCCTCGACTACTCCGCCGGCGAGCTCAAAGACGTCGGCGGCGTCGCGGCAGCGATGATCGATTCAGGCGAGATAGGCATCGACTCGTGGGCGGGCGTGGCCAACGGCGATGCTCTCGACCTACCGTTCCCCGAGGGCTGCTTCGACCGCATCATCTGCTCCGAGGTCCTCGAGCACATATGGGACGACGAACGGGCCATCCATGAGCTCGTCCGGGTGCTTCGACCCGGCGGGCGGCTCGCCGTGACAGTCCCGACCAGGTGGCCCGAACGCGTGAGCTGGGCGCTCAACTGGCGCTACCACGACACGCCCGGCGGCCACATCCGCATCTTCCGCCAGCACGACCTCGAGCAGGAGCTGGAACGCGCCGGATTGTTCCTGCGCGGGTCGCACCATGCACACGCGTTCCACTCGCCTTACTGGTGGCTGAAGAACGTCTTCGGCCTCGACAACCCCGACGCCGCTCCCGTGCGCGCCTACCACAGCTTCCTCTGCACGCTCATCGAGAAGAAGCCGCCTTGGAGCACCCGCATGGAGCGAGCCCTCAACCCGGTCCTCGGCAAGAGCCTCGTGATCTACACCGAGAAGGTCGCCCCCTGCATGGCGAAGTACGGGAAGGTGTCAGGTGCCCAGCGCTGAGCTACCCGAGGTAGAAGGGATCATCACCAAGGTCGAG
>Ga0172375_10009235_pt1 | contig 13038 bp, 17 predicted proteins | sample LakKiv1m_FD_114537 | JGI IMG/M metagenome (GOLD analysis project Ga0172375, IMG submission 114537) | Freshwater microbial communities from Kabuno Bay, South-Kivu, Congo - kab_092012_11.1m | ecosystem: Environmental > Aquatic > Freshwater > Lake | place: Democratic Republic of the Congo...
ATAAAGAACTGAAAGCTGCCTGCGGCGTTTTTGCATACTTCTGCCGCTGTAGTAAAAAGTATGTCGGGAGCGAGCCTGCCTGTCGGCAGACAGGCGAAGCGCGCGCCGAAATGGTTTTGGTTTTTCTATAATATAAAAATAATATATTTGAAATGTTTATTCTATAGATGACAGTTATTCTTTAATAGATTATTATTATCTATGTGCATCTAAAGGGGTGTAGCTCAGCTGGCTAGAGCGTCGGTCTCCAAAACCGAAGGTCGCGGGTTCGACTCCCTCCACCCCTGCCATGTAGTAAGCTTTTGATAACTCGAAAGTCTACTGCGAGGCCTGCCATCTTAAGACGATATACTTTCTGTGCATAATCTGGTATACAATATAGTACATATGAACAAAATTGCTTTGCAAAAGCCGGTACTAATAATGTTGTATGGATTTCCTGGTTCTGGTAAAACAAAGTTTTCCAAGAACTTATCAGAATCGGTAAATATAGCCCATTTAGATAGTGAGAATATACGTAGTGAGTTATTTAGTAAGCCACAATATACAAAGGAAGAAAACAAAATTATAAGACATTTGATGGATTATATGACTGAGAAGTTATTGAACGCCGGTGCTAGCGTTATCTACGATTGCAACGACTTCGCTCGTCTATCCGAAAGACGTAGCATCAGAGAAATGGCGCGTGATAATCACTCGTTGCCTATTTTAATATGGATGCAAATAGACCCAGATAGCGCGCTGAAACGGATTGTTGATAATAAATTAAAAAGAGAAGGAACAAAGTATAACAAGGATGTATTTGATAAAGCCGTCCAAAATATGCAAAATCCACAAACCGAGGATTACATAGTAATAAGTGGTAAGCATACCTTTAATACCCAGCACGACGCCGTGATTAAAAAGTTGTATGACCTGGGTGCAATTAACGCCGAAACCGCAACAAATAAGGTAGTAAAACCCGGTATGGTTAATTTAATTCCTAACCATACGGCCGGTAGAGTTGATCTGGCACGTCGAAACATTCTTATTCGTTAATATACATAATTTTTTATGTCAGTAAAAAAATATAGGCTAATAGGTATAGGTTTTGTAGTTTTTTACAAAAGACGTAATAGTCGTTCTATAAAAATATCAATTGCCCACGATAATCAAGTGCGTGTTTCTATGCCACAATGGATGCCATATTCTGCTGGTATTCAATTTGTAAGGTTAAAACGCGCTTGGATTTTGGCTCATCAAAAATCAATAAGTAAGTTGTGCGAAGAAATGGCGATTGGCAAGGCCCATCGATTGCATTTTATAGTAAATAAAAACATTTCTAAATCAACTAGCAGAATTACTAGTACTGAAGTACGAGTTATTGTAGATTCACCAAAAAAAATACCAGATGCTGGGACTCAAAAAATAGCACGCCAGGCAAGTATTCGGGCCATGCGCCAGGAAGCCAGCAATTTACTGCCGATTAGACATAGACAATTAGCTAATAAATACAATTTTAATTATACAAAACCACAAATAAAGCGTTTGTCGGCTCGCTGGGGTAGTTGCAATCACAAAAAAGATATTACACTTAATCTATATCTAATTCAATTGCCATGGGAGCTTATTGATTATGTAATCGTACACGAGCTTGTTCACACCAAGATATTAAACCACGGTCAAGACTTTTGGGAGGAGATGACAAAATATTTGCCTAATCCAAAAGCTTTAAGAAAAAAGCTCAAACAGTATCAACCAATTTTTTAAGTACTATAACTACATTAAAAATGATAAATTCAATAAAATAATTTATAATAAATCTAGCCAGATTACTTTTATACTTATAAATAACCAATATCAATTAGATTAAGTTAATGTGCTAATGTGTATTAAATAAACTGTGGCATAATGATAATATGTTTCAATTAACCAATTCACCACCCGACGATAATGTAGAACGTGAACGATTAACTAGTCTTATCGGTAGTATGGCTGATGGCGTAATAGCAATAGACGAAAATAAAACAGTTGCTATATATAACGGTGCGGCCCTCAACATTTTAGACATTAATAGCACAATATCTGGCAAACAAATCCAACAAGTTCTGCATTTGTGTAACAAAAATTTGCCAGTCAATGTATTGGAACTAATTGCGCAAATAAAAACTGCCTATTCTACTAGAGATTTGTCAATTAAATACAAAGATGGAAGTTCTATTAATTTATATCTTAGTATTGCGCCTGTGCACTTGGGTTATGGTAAAAACGGCGCTAAAGGACACGTATTGTTGCTCCGAGATATAACCCGCGAGAAATCGCTGGAAGAAGAACGCGATGAATTCATAAGTGTAATAAGCCACGAATTACGTACGCCGATAGCAATTGCGGAAGGTAATATTAGTAATGCCCAAATGATTGCCGATAAAAGTGGTGATATTGAAAAAATTAAAGAAGCATTAAAAGAAGCTTATAATCAGACCATCTTTTTATCTGGTATGATAAACGATCTATCAACTCTAGCACGCGCTGAGCGGGGTAGACTGGCTATCGAGATTGAAGATATAAACACCCATGAATTAGTTAGCGAACTGGCCGAAAATTACACTCCTCAGGCCAAGAATAAGAATTTGTCAATATTTACCGATATTGATACCTCGATTGAAAATTTATCGTCTAGTAAGTTGTACGTACGCGAAATTTTGCAAAACTTTATAACCAACGCTATTAAGTACACCGGTCAGGGTAGCGTTACTATTAGCGCCAAAGCTTACGAAAAGGGCGTTCTATTTAAGGTTACCGATACGGGCATTGGCATTAGCAAAACCGATCAGAAAAAAGTTTTTGATAAGTTTTTCCGGTCGGAAGATTATCGTACACGTAAATACTCCGGTACAGGTCTTGGACTGTACGTAACGATGAAGTTAGCACATCTTATTCAAGCCAAAATTACGCTTACTAGCGAATTGAATGTTGGTTCTACTTTTGAAATATATATACCGAATCTAAATAAAGCAGAAAAAGTATCTTGACGTAATACCTTTTATCCGTTAGTATTGACTAATAGGACCTACAAATAGTAGGTTTTTTTAGTAAATAGGATTTTCATGAATAAAAGCAAAACGCGAACTATGCGTTTTAGAAATCTAGAAACATCTGCTCCTAATAAAAAGATTCGACGAGTTAAGCAAACCGCCAGAACCATTATTAAGCCAATTAAAACAGCACATAAAATTGGGCAAAAAATGTACTTTTTGCCAATGCCAGATAATAAATTTGGACGATTTTTGAATAAACGTCGATACGTAATCCCCAAATATTTTCGAGAAGCCTGGCACGAGCTAAAAGATGTAAAGTGGCCTAACCGCAAAGATACTGCCAAATTAACGCTGGCAGTATTTATATTTGCGATTATATTTGGAATTTTAGTTGCCATTACAGATTATGGACTAGACAAAGTGTTTAAAAAAATATTACTAAAATAACCTAAAAAAGGAGTTACAAATGGCCAAACGATACGACACAACCAAGCAATGGTACGCCATCCATACCTATAGTGGTTATGAAGAAAAAGTTGCTGAATCTATTCGCCAGCGAGCCGATAGTCTAGACATGAAAGATAAAATTTACGAAGTAATGGTTCCAAAAGAAAAAATGATTGAAATAAAAAATGGCAAACGTAAAATTGTTGAAAAACGTATTTTTCAGGGGTATGTACTTGTAAATATGAAACTTAGTGAAGATGCGTGGTACATTGTTCGTAATACGCCCAGCGTAACTGGTTTTGTTGGTAGTGGTACTGACCCTACACCAGTCAGCGCCGAAGAAATGGAAAAAATTCAGAAACGCATGGGCTTAGAGCAACCAAAATATAATATTGATTACACCCTCGGCGAAGTTGTTAATATAATTGATGGGCCATTTAAGGGCTTTGATGGAAGCGTTAGTGAAATTGATGCCCAAAAAGGCAAGCTAAAAGTGTTGGTAAATATGTTTGGTCGTGAGACGCCCGTAGAGCTAGACAGTTTACAGGTAAAAAGGTTATAATATAACATTCTGAAAGGATATACATTGGCAAAAAAAATTACAGCTAACTTAAAGTTAAGGATTCCAGCCGGCAAGGCAACTGCTGCACCGCCGGTTGGTAGTACACTTGGACAATACGGCGTGAATATGATGGATTTTATTACACCCTTTAACGAGCAGACAAAAGGTTTAAAGGGCGTTGTAACGGCCCATATTGCTATATACGAAGACAGAAGTATGAGCTTTAGAGTAGTTAGCCAACCAACTGACGATTTAATTCGCGAAAAACTCGGAATAGAAAAAGGATCGGGCAAACCAAATAGCGAAAAAATTAGTAAAAAGTTAACCCTAGCTCAATTAACGGAAATTGCTGAAGTAAAAGCTCAAGATATGAATACGGACGATATTGAAGCAGTAAAAAAGATTGTAGCCGGCACTGCCCGCAGTATGGGCGTAGAGGTAGCAGGTTAGATATGACAACGCAGCAGATAGATTATGGCGGTGAATTAGACGTAATAACAAGGGAAAGACGAAATTTATTAACAGTTGGGACAGAAGTTACCGAGGTACAGTTAATTATGCGACGCTTAGTTGATATTTTTAAAATACCCGCCAAGGTTGTCGGCGTTGAAGAACATCCTGAATATCTAGAAGCCAAGAGACGACTATTATCTGCTGAAGCAGCTATTGATGAACACGTAATTGGTGGCCTATATATAGAACAATAATTAATAAATTTGTGGGACCGTAAGATTTATGTAAACGGGTTTGTACCACAAAGGAGGAAATATGGCGGAAGCCAATAAATCAGTTAAAAAAATAAAAACCACTGCTACTCGCAAAAAATCAAATAGTAGCGAAAATAAAAAAATAGAAAATACTATTACTAAAAATGATGTTAATCCAAAACTGAAACAGACTACTGATAATAAACTACAGACTACAAGCAAAACAACTACCAATAAAAATACGCCCGCTGTAGCTCCAGCAAAAGCCGGGAAACGTAGCGCCAAAGCCATTAAAGAAAAAGACGAAATTCTGGCAAAAGAAGAGAGAAAAACCCATCCAAAACTAGAAGCTGGCGCTGAAAAGCGAAAAATTACCCAAAAGCCAACTAGGTCTCGCCTAGAACGACGAAGCAAAAACTTTCGTAAATCTGCTGAACTGATTGATAAAAACAAAGAATATCAGCTGAAAGATGCCGTAGAACTAGCAATCAAAACGAGCACCGTTAAATTTGACGCTACAATTGAAATGCATATTAACCTAAATGTTGATCCTCGGCAAGCTGATCAAAATGTACGAGGTAACCTGGTTTTACCGGCTGGCACGGGCAAAACAATGCGCGTGGCCGTACTGGCAGAACCGTCTGAGGCCTTTAAAGCTAAAAAAGCCGGAGCCGATATTGCTGGTAGCGATGATTTCCTACAACAATTAGATAAGGGAATAATAGACTTTGATATACTTATTTCCGCACCAGCAAATATGGCAAAACTTGGAAAGTACGCACGTTTACTCGGACCTAAAGGATTAATGCCAAATCCGAAAAGTGGAACAGTAACAAATAATGTTGAAAAGGCAGTTAAAGAATCTAAAGCCGGTAAAGTTGAATACCGAGTAGACAGCACCGGCATCGTTCATCTTGGTATCGGCAAGATTAGTTTTGGTATTGATAAGCTAGAACAAAACGCCCGGGCAGTATTGGATAGTATAAATGCCGTTAAACCAGCATCCATTAAAGGCGGTTACGTCAATTCAATATTTATTACTTCGTCAATGGGGCCAAGTATTAAAACTATACTAACGCTATAAAGTGCTACAATAGTTTTATGATTTTAATTGGACTAACCGGACCAATTGGCCATGGTAAAAGTAGCTTTGCTAAGGCAGTTGAATTATATGAATCGTCTTATAAGCACTTTGAATCTAGTATGATTATTGCCGAAGTGGCTAACGAATTGCATAAAATTATGCACTCACTACCAAAACGCGACGATGTTGACAGTATAAATGATTGGTTAAAAGCTCTACCAGAAATTCTTAAAAAAACTGTTCACACGAACTGTACGTATGATCAAATAAAATTAGACGCTGATAGAATTAACAAACACCCCATAGAATACGTGAAGCTATTTTTGCATATTCAAAATCTAGCTAGTAACCCAGAGCTTGCTAAGCGTAAAATTACCAAAGACAACAAAGAAGCTTATCGTCCATTTTTGCAATGGCTGGGTGGATACCTCGTGAGGCATGTTGATGATAGTATTTGGTACAAAGAAATTTGCAGACGTGTAAAAATTACTGAACAAGAAGGATTTAAGCTCTGTATTGTTGGCGGTTTAAGATTTCCGCAAGACGCCACGACGCTCAGAAGCGCTGGGGGAATAATTATCAAAGTCTACCGCCCTGATCACTTGCAATACGATATGCTAGACCCAACCGAGCGCGAAAGAGACAATATAAAGCCAGATAGTATAGTAATTAGTAACGGTTCTTTAGAAGATTTAAATGTGGCTACAAAAAAAGTCTTGGACGATTTATCAAGCTACCATCTACAAAAGAATTACTACACCAAAAAACAATAGTTGTAATATAGTATTTTTGTCTTTTCAAAACACTAAAACATTGCGTACAATATAATTATTAGGTTGGAGAGACATTTTGGGAGTTTATAGTAATAAACAAATAAAACAAGCCATTAAAGACGGGCATATAGTATGCATTCCACTAAATAAAAAGCATATTTCATATGCCAGCTTAGATGTAACGCTCGGACATTATTATTACAGAACCGAACGTTCCAAAGATCACCCTGTATATAATCCTTTTGACGAAAATGACGTGCACAGATACTTTGAGGGTGCTATTAAGGCCATCCCTCATAAAAAGTGGTGTGATGAAAACGGAGTCAAGCTACTTAATGGCATTCCCGTAAATCACCCTGTAATTCCTATTCGTCCTGGTGAAAGAATTTTAGCGCATACGCACGAGTTTTTTGGCATAAAACCGCCTGGCGCTTACGAATTAAAAAGCCGTTCCAGCTGGGGCAGAAACGGTGTAGCGGTGTGTTTTGATGCCGGCTGGGTAGACCCAGGTTATTTAAACCGACTAACTCTTGAAATTTATAATCTTAATTCGAATGAGACTATTCTTTTACCTGTTGGCGAACGCATTGGACAAGCTGTATTCCATGAAACTGGCGAAGTAGAAGGCAATTACGGAGAAGGGCATAAAAAAGGTTTTAGTGGCAAGTATCAGACGGGTACAGATATAAATCAGCTTATAAAATCCTGGAGACCGGAGCAAATGCTCCCAAGGGCTTATAAAGACAAACGTAAGATTCCAGCTAAAATTAAAGGATTAAAAGGTGACTAAAATACCCCTTGCAACCAACTATAAAAGGTGGTGGGGAGGTAAGCGAAATCAAATCTAACGGATTATTTATTGTTCTGGAGGGTACTGATGGTTCTGGTAAAGGTACCCAATTTGCGTTACTGGCCGACAAATTAAAAAAAGAGGGCTATAACGTAGAAACATTTGATTTTCCTCGTTACGATGAGCCGTCAAGCCATTTTGTAAAACAATATCTGAACGGTATTTACGGAGGGTTAAACGACGTTGGGCCATACACCGCATCGTTATTTTATGCATTGGATCGTTTTGAAGCCGGCTATGCTATAAAAAAAGCTTTAGCCAGCGGTAAAATTGTGTTGGCTAATCGTTTTACGGGCGCAAATATGGGTCACCAGGGTACAAAATTTGATAATACCGAAGAACGACACGGTTATTTTGTGTGGTTAGATAATATTGAATTTGAAATGTTAAAAATTCCGCGTCCAGATAAGAACTTTGTTTTGCGTGTTCCAGCAGATATTGCGCAGATACTCGTTGATCATAAAGATAAACGAAGCTATACCGACAAAAAACGCGACATACATGAGGCAGATATAACTCACCTTGAAAAATCTGTAGAAGTTTACGATAATCTCTGTGAATTATTTCCTAATGATTTTCAGCGTATTGATTGTGTGCGGAATGGTAAGCTATTGCCGATTGCTACTATACATAAGTTACTTTGGGAAACAGTTCAGCCATTATTACCGCCAAAGCCAAGCCATTTAGATACACCTGAATTTAATATTGAAACGCACAATATAACACCAAGCAACGAGTCGTATTTAGCAAAAGATACGTCTGGAGTGTACTCTATTACACCACTAGGAAAAGCGTTTTTAGACGATGCAATTACAAACTCCACGGGCGATGTTTATGGTTTTACGGAAAAGTTAAGCTCGGTTACAATTGCTGCCGCTATGGCGCGTCTGTCTAGACGGGGTGATGATATGCGAGTTACTTTACTTGATGAATTTGCAACTTCCGCCGATAAAGACCAGAAGCTTATACAAAAAGTTATAACGGCTTACGGTGATGATTCGGTCCAACAATTAGTTGGACAACATATGGTTGTGGAAAATGCGTCAAACTTATTAACCAAGAAGCTAGAATGGGGTCGTTTAGGGGCCTACTTAGAGCAATCTACTAGATACATTTATTACGATCAAAAAGATAAAAAAGGTAATTATCGGTTTTATGTTCCACCACAATTTGATAATAATACTAAAAATATATATTCGCTGGCGATGAATAAAATATTTGACTTATATTCGGTGATGGTTAGGACTCTGACAACTTACGTACGTAAAAATTCGTCAATTCCGGCTTCCGAACGAGACATTGCCTGGCAAGGTGCCACTCGCGCCCAGGCCTGCGACGCAATACGCACCGTATTACCAGTGGCTACTAAATCTACAGTTGGAATATTTGCTTCTGGTCAAGCACTTGAAAGCTTGATAATGCATTTACTGGCTGACGAGTTAAAAGAAGCCCGCCTTACCGGACAAAAATTACTTGATGAAGGGCGAAAAATATTTCCGGCTTTTTTGGAACGTGCCGATAAAGCAGAACGTGGTGGAGCTATTATAGCTTATAAGGCAAAAACTTTTTCTAGCGTGAAAGAGCTTGCCAAAAAATATTTGCCCCAAAACTATGGTCAACAAGACCAGCCAGTAATGCTGACGAACGTTTATCCAAATAATGAATTTGACCTAATCCCTAATATGGTTTACGAACACAGTAACTTATCACTAAAAGAAATTAAACAAGAAGTTGAAAAATGGTCTTATGATAAAAAAGAAGCCGTTTTTATGGCCTATATTGGCGAAAGATTAAACCGACGGCATAAACCCGGCAGAGCATTAGAAAACGTTTATTACAGCTGGGATATAGTCTGCGATTATGGAATATTTAGAGATTTACAACGCCACAGAATGGTTGACGACCTTGCCTGGCAACCGTTAACCCCTCGTTATGGCTACGAGATTCCTAGCTTGATAGAACAAGCCGATTTGGTTGAACAGTTTGAGCAATGTTTTGACATCAGTATGGAGCTTTATAGCCAGCTTCAATCAGCCGGTTATGAGCTTGAAGCCCAATATGCGACTTTACTTGGCCATAAAATGCGCTGGAAAGTTAGCTACAATGTTCGCGAAGCATTTCATTTGCATGAGTTAAGAACGTCTCCACAAGGTCACCCCGGATACCGCAAACTGGTCGGTCAAATGCATGAGCTTTTAGCCCAGCACCATCCATTACTGGCAGAAGCAATGAAATTTGTTAATAAAGATGAAGACCCCGAGCTGACACGCCTAGCAGCCGAACGCGCCACCCAATATAAGTTAAAGCTGTTGAGTAACTAATTTTGGTGCAGTGTTGGAAGTAGCTTTTATTTTTTCGCCTATGTATAGAAATCCAAAATGTTCACCGTTGTCGTATTTATCTTCTCTACGCCAGATTATAGTTGTTTTATCTACAATAAAATATCCCTCCGTATCTGATTTAGAAACAAAAGTGAGGGCATTTAATCTTTCTTCAAAGCGTTTATGCAAGATATCTTTTGAACTATAGGGGCATGGAAAATAGGCAAGAAAATTATCTTGTTCACCATTAGTAAACCTATATATATGCTCTAGCATACCAGCAACATCTCGGTCCGCTTTCTCATCGGGGTTTATGACTGGTTCAAACCCAAAACTATCACTTGACGTTTGTTCAAGATTTGTCATTTTATTATTACTAAAAATGATAATACGCCTTATTTTTCAAACTACAATAGTTTTTTTGATTTATCATAATTATATTAAATAATTCTGTTGATTATTGTTTTTTTTAGGAGTATTGTCTTTTACATGACAGGTTTCAATCAACTGAATGCATTAGGACTCCTACTCGGTCTATTCGGGCTGTGCTTCAGTATGGTTGAAGCCCCGAGCCACTAAGTAGCTCGTTAGCACAGCCCAAACAATTGGCTTCAACTAGAAGTCTTTTTTAATTTTTAAGGAGTAATAATGAGTATATTCGCAATAGATAATGGAGTAGAATGGGAATCACACGGTGATCAGATGCCGTTTGTATCAAACCAACCCTCCAATCAACCTAATACACCTACTGAGACTGGTGTGGACGAATCGGTTAATCCAAGAGTACCCGTGCCATACAGCGGTAACGAAAGTTCAGGTAGTCTGCCGGACAAAGTAAAACCTGCACAATTTTTAATTGACATTATGGCTTGACATATTAATTCATTACAAATAGAATATATTTTTATGTTAAATGTCATTGCAATTGAAGGGATTATTATAACCCGCACCTAAAGCGAGGCAAATGATTTTAATTGCAAATCAAACAACTCCTCGCGAGAGGAGTTGTTTATTTAATTATTGGGAGTTTTATGGGGACAAAGTCATCAACAACATTCGTATCTTTTGTAGAACCAGTTGGTTTAGAACATATATTAAATAACGAACCCGACCTAACTGAGTACATTGAAAAATATCCGGAAAGCGCGTATCTAGAAATCTATGAAGCCTATACAAAGTCATTTGTAAGAAATATTAGCGTAAAATCATACGATCTTGCCTTTAATTCTATTAAAAAATATATTGAAGCAAATTACATACCAGAAGACGGGTCACAAGCTATAAACGAATTACTGACTAGGCGCAGAGAAGCCGCAGTGACATCGAAATTACTGAGTCTAAAAAGTATTGCAGATATATTGGTTGACGAATAATAAATCGTTGACAATTACTACCAGAGTATATACAATATATCCCTAGTTACCAAAGATAGCGACGTCCTGAGCTTGTCGAAGGATTGAAAATGTCGCCGAGGTCAAAACTTATTTTTTGTTTTGATTATTTAAACCTTTGGTATAGCAAAGGTTTTTTTGTTAAGGTAGCTTAAAGGTCGATAAACAAATTTTAGGGAAAAAATGGCGTTAACTAAAGATAAGAAAATACAGATTGTCGCAGATATTACTAGCTTACTGGGTAGTTCTAAGTTAACTGTTGTGGCTACCTATCAAGGTACGCCGGTTAAGGCAATGCAAACGCTTCGCAAACAAGCAAGGCAAAACGACACCGTAGTACGTGTTTTCAAGAACCGCTTAGTAATGAAGGCGATGGAGAATAGCGAGCTAACCAGGAACATCGATACTAATGCTCTAAAGGGTATGCTTTTATACGCCTTTAACTCTACCGATGAAGTAGCTCCGGCTAAAGTATTAGCAGAATTTTCCAAAACCCAACCATCTATTAAGTTTGTCGGCGCTATTACTACCGAGGGCGCTTTTATTAGTGCCGATGACGTTACGGTACTAGCTAGTTTGCCAAGTAAAGAACAATTACGAGGTATTTTGGTCGGTACAATTGTAGCCCCACTTACTGGTTTTGTTAATGTTATGTCGGGTAATCTGCGCGGGTTTATAAATGTTATGAACGCTCGCGCGGAAACAATTTAATAAATTTTAAGGAGAGCAAAATGTCAGACGAAGAAGTAAAATCAGAAAAAGTCGAAAAAAAAGCACCGGAAGAAAAGCAATCTACAAAAGTCCCGAAAGAATTTGAAAAAATTACTACGGAGCTTGATAAAATGTCAGCTCTAGAAATAAGTAAGTTTGTTAAATTTTTAGAAGAGTATTGGGGTGTAAGTGCTAGCGCCCCGGCAGTAGCCGTAGCAGCTGCACCAGCAGGCGATACTGCTCCAGCTGAAGAGGCAAAGGCCGAATACGACGTTGTACTAAAAGACACCGGTGCTCAAAAAGTAGCTGTCATTAAAGCAGTTAAAGATCTAACTGGTCTAGGTCTGGGCGAAGCTAAGGCTATTACCGACAATGCGCCAAAAACTGTTTTAGAAAAAGCCAAAAAAGAAGACGCCGAAAACGCCAAAAAAGTGCTTGAAGAGGCTGGCGCGACGGTTGAACTCGCTTAGAGTTCAACCAAGCACTCTGAGCTTGTCGAAGAGCGCAACAGTTGAATTGTTTTAACTTATCCACAGTTTTAAGCTCAAAGCTTTGACTCGCAAGTTTAAATGTGGTATTTTTAGGCATAAGTGTGACTAAACAAACACTAGCGATGAATAAGAGGTCAAATGGCGGATGTACCAGAAAAACAAATAAAAAGACTCAGTAGCCTAATACAGGAAGCTGAGACTAGTTTAGCTGCAGCTAGAGAACTGTTAATTAGTTTAGTTGGCGAAAATCCGGTAGAAACGGCAAGTGTCATTGACGAATCAATTGGTAAAGTAATAGAGGGTGTTTTTGATGGACAAAATATGGTTGGCTCGGACGCTAAAACATACCCAGTTCCAGCCAATTACGCATCCAAATCAAAACTTGTACAGGGCGACATCCTAAAGCTTACAATTGCTGAGGACGGCGTTTTTATGTACAAACAGATTGGTCCAATTCCTCGATCGCAATTAGTCGGTTTACTTGAACAAAAAGAAGGTCATTATTTCGTAAAGGTTGGCGATAAAGAATACCGCGTATTACTTGCCAGCGTTACATACTTTAAGGCCAAACCAGGTGATCAAGTAAGCATCAATGTGCCAGAAGACGACCCTAACGCTGAGTGGGCCGCCCTCGAAGCCGCTTTATAGAACATATTATAGTGCTTGTCTTTATGTTAGTAATAT
>Ga0172375_10009236_pt1 | contig 13038 bp, 16 predicted proteins | sample LakKiv1m_FD_114537 | JGI IMG/M metagenome (GOLD analysis project Ga0172375, IMG submission 114537) | Freshwater microbial communities from Kabuno Bay, South-Kivu, Congo - kab_092012_11.1m | ecosystem: Environmental > Aquatic > Freshwater > Lake | place: Democratic Republic of the Congo...
AACATCGCATAAAGCTGAGTATCTTCCATACCGTTTCCTCCTGGTAATTTGTATGAAAGATATTATCACAAAATCAGCTGCTACTACATCTTGGGGTTACCCATACTCGTTCCGGAAGGACCTGTTTTTTAAAATCCCGGCAGACATGGCCCCCTGCAAAATCTTTAGATGCTCGCCGCGGTACTGTTCGGGAATGAGCAAAAGAAAACCCCGGCCGATCACCTCCCCGGCAGAGTACCCATAGATAGCTTCCGCGCCCCTGTTCCATGAAATAATTTTCCCCTGTTGATCGATAGTATAGATCGCATCGCCCGCAGTCATAACTAATGAGCGGTACCGTTCTTCGCTTTCCTGCAGCGCCTTTTCCACTTTTTCGCGCGCAGCACGAGCGCGCAGAGATACAATGCCAAAGGCCATACTGTCAGCAAGTTCTGTCAGCAGGGACACCCCATGTTCATCAAAGGAGTCAGGCTCTTCGGCATACAGGGTGAGGGCGCCCAAAATAGAGTTTTGTGCGATAAGCGGAAGGCTAATCACCGAACCATAGCCGCGCCTGCCTGCTTCTGTTCGCCAGGGCGTAAAGCGGGGGTCTGTTGCAATATTTGTGCTGATAAATGTCATGCCGGTGCGGATAGCGGTTCCCGCGGGCCCCTGGCCCCGCTCGGTATCAGACCAGGTAATGAATATTGATGAGAGGTAGCCGTCTTCATACCCTGCCTGGGCAACGGGACGGACTGTTTTATTTTCATCCTGGACGGCAAAACCGACCCAGGCCATTTTACAGCCGCCTGCTTCAATGCTCTTGGAACAGATTGACTGCAGGAGGTCGCGTTCAGTGCTGCTCGACAGTATTACATGGTTAGCAGCAACCAGTAATTTGAGAGCCCTGTTCAGCCTGTTTAACTCGCTCTCAAAAAAGCCGCTCGAAGATTCCTCCAGCCGGACAGAATTGGCCTTTTGGCGCAGTTCATTGAGCTCTGCGATGAGCTGCTCTTTTGTTTTGTCCTGATCGGTGATCATGGGTTGCTCCAGAAAAAATGAAAATACGGTGCGCGGCCTGCAGGCTTTGCCGTCTCTTGATTGACCGGGCAGAGTGTCGATTTACTATGGCCCTGCACTTATACATACTTTTCGTTGCTGATGGTTTTTTGAGTGAAAAAACTCTTTACCAGGGGGGCCATGAGCCTGCCGATGCTCTTATAGCCGGCAACAGATAAATGAACGCCGTCCCCGACATTGCAGCTGTTCCGCAGAAAACCGTGTTCATCTTTCAGCGCTTCAAACCAGTCTGCAAAAAGAACATCCGGGTGCTGCCCGGTATAATTTTTTATTCTGCTGTTAAGGTCAGTAACCCTTGCCGCGTAGCCGGCCATGCTGATGGGCGGGATGCCGGCGGCAATGAGCGGGATGCCGTTTGCCCGGCACGCCTCATAGCCTGTTCTGAGGTTATTGAAAATCTGCTCTTCGGAGAGCATGCCGAGGTCGTTGGCGCCGCCGGCAAGTATAACAAGATGGAATGATGACGTGTTCAGCGCCTGCTGCAGCCGCATGACAATACCGCGCGCAGTATCGCCGCACATGCCTTGGTTCATGAAAGTCCAAACCGTTCCAGGCGCTATGTTCGCAAGTTCCTGTACGAGCCAGTACTGATACGATGACTCGAAATTGCCGCCCATCAGCGGGTCGTAAGAAGGGAATCCAGCAGTGTGGGAATTCCCGATGCACAGAACAGTATATGTTTGCGCCATTTGCTTTTGGAAATTGAGAGCAGATTTATGTGCCTCTGGCTGGTGAAACCGATAATACCACATACGGCTGGTCTTTTCAATGATAGCCATGCCGGGCTTGACTCGACGGATGGTTTTGTTTATTGTCAAAAAATAAATCGGTGAATGGGCTCCTCGACCTTGCTCGGAGCAGGTGAGTCGGTGACCCGCCTACGTCCGTTGCGGGACTACGGCGCGGCTGCGGAGTACTGAGGAATAAGTGAAAGAAAAAGGCACAGAGGCAGAAGGCACAAAGGCAGAAGGCACAAAGGCAGAAGGCACAAAGGCACCCCTCGACTTTGCTCGGGGCAGGTGAGTGGGTGACCCGCCTTCGTTCCGCTGCGCGGGACTACGGCGAGGCTGCGGATCGGTGAATGGGTGAGTCGGTGAATGGGTGAGTTGGTGCCCCGCCTGCGTACCTCGCGGGACTGCGGCGCGGCTGAATAGTACTGAGTAACGAGCGATGAGTAAAAGCAGGTGAATTGGTGATTGCAGAAGAATTGAAAAATAAAAGAATAGGTGTCGTATTTTCTTCCGGCTTTTTTGGTTTTTTTGCCCATGCCGGATGTCTCAAGGCGTTTGAAGAGCTGGGAATACAGCCGGTCGGGTACGCGGGGACCAGTTCCGGCGCTATCGCAGCAGCTTTTGCGGCAGCCGGGCTGAGTGCAGAGCAAATCAGCGCTATTCTTTTCAATCTCAGGAAACAGGATTTCTGGGACCCGGAGCCGTGGTATAAAACAGCAGCGAGCGCACTGAAACTTTTCCGCGGCTCGCTTGGTTATCTGGAGGGAGAACGGTTCCGGAATTTAGTAGAAAACAATCTGCCGGTAAAGCAGTTCCATGAGCTGAAAACTCCCTGCGTGATTGTCGGCGCAAACATTACGCAAAAGAGACGGGAAGTATTCACCGCCGGCAGCGTGAGCGATGCGGTGCAGGCTTCAGGCGCCATTCCCTGGACGTTTAAAATGAAGAAGATAGGGGGCGACTATTTCCTGGACGGCGGCTTGATCGACAAGGCCCCGCTTGACGCGCTGCGGGCGCATGTCCCGGTTGACGCCATCATTGTTCATTACATTACATCCCGGGATTTGACGGAAACCAGCAACTCTTTTTTATTGAAACGGTTCTCTCCGCAGCGTGCATACGGCCTTTCCATCAGCATTGCCCGCTATGAGCATTACCAGACGCAGAAGAACCGTGCGGAGCAGCAGGGGGTGATGGTAATAGAGCTGAAGCCGGAACTTCCCCCGGTGACGCCCGACTCTCTGCAGCGAGGCAGGGAGGCGTTTAACAGTGCTTATGAACAGGCACTGAAGCAGTTGAGGGGCTGAGCTTGTTTATCACCCTCGCCCCAACCCTCTCCCGTCTCTCAAGGGAGAGGGAGGTTTTTCTGTTTTTTACAAGGCCATCAAATATTATCAATTGCTCAGAAACGGCATATATGCATTTGACTTCATAAAATGATCATGCTATTATCGATTTTAACAACTGATTAAAATAGAAGCCCTTACAGCATTTTCAGACCCCGTGGACGTGCTATCGGTTCACGGGATTTTTGCTTTATAACCAGCATCAGATGGTACTGTCAAACTTTTAATGAAAAACAGGGGAACAATATGAAACCACAGAGTTTCACGGAGGGGTTCTCTGTGTTCTCCAAGAAATATCATGTAGTCGGAATAACCGGGGAATTGCATGATGCCTATAAGCATAGCACAGGCTATTGGTACTGAGCTTTTATGACGAGCTCGTTTAGGCGTGAAAGAGAGCTGATACATAGTATCGGAGCATATAAATAGAAGGAGAAAAAAGAGACTACTAATTGAGAGGACACAGAGGGGAGGTGACAAAAAATAGCTGACGGCTAATAGCTTTAAGTTATTATTTTCTCTGTGTTCCCGATTTGTCGGGACTGTGGTTAATTTTTAACAAAACCCACAAAAACAGAAGGAGAGATATTATGGGGAAGAATTTATATATCGGCAATCTGTCACCGGAAGTGACGCAGGAAGACCTGAAGGAAAACTTCGAGAAAGTCGGAAAAGTTGTGTCATCGGTGATCATAAAAGATAAATTTACCGGCACCTCGCGGGGATTCGGCTTTGTTGAGATGGGTACTGAAAAAGAAGCCCAGGAAGCCATCGAACGATTCAACGGCGGCAAACTCGCTGACAAAAGCATTGTGGTCAACGAAGCAAGGCCGCGTGATGAAGAACGGAAGCCGGGCAGGCCGGGCGGCGGCGGCTTTAAAAAACGAGGCAGGTTTTAGCCTTCTGCAGTATGTTAAAAAGGTACTGGACAGTAAGCACCGCCCTGAGCAGCATAGCGGTTGCTTTTGTCCAGCGTGTGCACAATTTCCGTGAGCCTCCTGCTTCCAGCCGACGACAGGCCGAGGCTTGCTATTTCCCTCTGCAGGCTCTCTGATGAACCATGCCCGCCTATATAGCCGTTTACGCGGGACACGGCTGTTGACCCAATAAAGTCATCCAGATCCGGATACAGTGCAGCGTATTCTTTCACCAGCTCCGGCACCTGCCGCAGATAGTATTTCTGATGATACGCTTCTGCCAGGTAAAACGAACCCGCGGGAATAATTTCAGTCTGGATTTTTATCTGCAATCGATTTGCTTCACAATCACGCGTCTGCAGGGCAAGCTGTTTCTGCTCGTCAGAGTGATAGAAAACAGCCGCCATATACTGCCGGGACCACGATTTTCTGTCCGGCTGGTGACTCTTCCAGAACATATCAAGAAGCTGCGCGTAAGAAATCCGCGCCGGATCATAATCTATCTGGATGGTTTCGGCATGGTCCCCCAGGCTGTAATAGGTGGGATTTTTTTTCGTGCCCCCTGCATAGCCCACGCACGTCCTTATTACTCCGTCAATGCTCCCGAACCGGGAATCAGGTCCCCAGAATCAGCCCAGCGCAAAAGTCGCGGTTTCTATCTTTGCGGATTTCAATGTGTCAATGGAAGGAAATGTTCCCGTTCCGCGTGATAATGTATCTTGAGTGTTGCTCATTGCAGATCCTTTCGTAATAGTATAATTTCTGCTTGTGCTGTCAGGCTTATCAGCGGCAGACAGCATCAGCAAAAACACAATAAAGACAAGACATAATGTGGTGATGATTATACGCATAATATTTTTCTCGGATCACCCTGGTTTTATATTCAACCTCCCCTAACTAAACCTTATTAAGGAGGGGAAAAGTTCTCCCCCTTCATACCAAGGGGGAGTGAATCTTTCCGCTTATCCCGCCTTAGCTGGACGGGGCTTGCGAGGCATGAAACCGGTCAGAGGGGGTCGCCCATGCGATTGCGAAATTTCAAATATCTTTGGCTGTCATTTTATTACTTGGAAAATTTATTGAATTATTGAATCAATTCTTGATGGCCTCGTAAAAAGTAGAAAGACCTCCCTCTCCCTTGAAGGGAGAGGGTTGGGGTGAGGGTGATAAACAAGTAATTACAGTATTATTATTGCTCCCCCGCCCCTTAATCCCCTCCCGCCAGGGGAGGGGAAATTGACTTTTTACCACTTTGTCAATTCTTGGAATCCTGCTTTATTTATGGAACATATCGCAGCTATGTGCAATCTATAGTTAACGTCATAAATAAGCAGGCATGTATGTATAGAGTCATTGCGAGCGTAGCGAAGCAATCTGCTTGAATGATTCTGAGATTGCCACGCTTGCGCGCCGTAGCGCTACAGAGCGCAGGCACGTCGCTCTCGCTCCTCGCAATGACAACTTACTCTTGTCGTTCCCTATAAATATATAAGAAAATAAATTTGAACTGGCAGTTTTTAGTCATTAATATCCGGCGAAAATATATAACAATTATTATTTTTTAATTATCTGGTTATCTCCAAAGCTGAAGTAAAATCGGTTTTATGCTATCCGATTTACAAGGACAACAGATCGTAAAAATTAAAACCTTGAAAACACTTACAAATCATATTCAGACTGGATTTCAGTCAGCGTATATGTGTCGTCAATGCATGCAACTTCAGCTTTGGAGATAACCACATTTAATTATTTATTTTGATCATATTTATAGCTATTGTGTCATCTCGTAGAGCTTAATTATATAAATTGTATTGATATTACAAATAAAAATAAAATATATTATCTCCATAAAAATAAAGACTAATATAAGATAACAGCAAAACTAATCACTTTGGGTTATTGCATTTCAACGCTAAGCATCGTAGAATTGTTCATAAAATCGTAACATGACATAGGAGAAATTTATGAAAGAGAACAAGTTAGTCTATGAAGCGCCAAAAGTAATCACCTATTCTGAAGATGAGATTATCGAACTGCTCGGTCCGGCACAGACCTGTTCACCGAGCCCGTGTCCAACGTATAATTAAAAGATGGTGGAGGAACAAAATGAAAAAAGTAATTTTATTAGGAGTCGCAGTAGCAGTTATTCTAAGTTATGGTTCAATTGTCTATTCTCAGACAGACCCGTATGGAGGTGCAAGGCTGTGTCCACTGCGACCATACAGAGTCTCACAGGTTCATCCAGATCCCGATCTAATTTACCTGGATCCGCCGACAAACAAAATTTTACAAGTATGGCAGCAGGTACAATGGATAAATAATGGTACCGCAACAGCTTTTAACGTAACAGCAAAAATTAGCTGTCTTCCTCCAGGCACTACTTCCCCTGAAGACCAGGTTTCAATGGGAAACATAGTTCCGGGCGGCGGTACAGCATGGAGTATTGATGACTTTCAACTGATCATAGACTTAAACATAGGAGCGCTGACCACCGGTGTATGCTGGGAAGTGACGTATAATGATGCTGCCGGCAATCAGTATGTGGTAACAGATATTGCTAAGTTTTGCGGCGAGGAATGCTGCGAAATCTGCGATTGCACGGTGATTGAACTTGACTCTTTCACAGCCGTGGCCGGCAACAAGAATGTCACTCTAACGTGGGCAACAGCATCTGAACGTGATAATGTTGGTTTCAATATATACCGGGCAGACTCTAAAGACGGCAACTATGTAAAAATTAATTCAGCTATTATACCAGCAAAAGGCTCAGCTTTTCAGGGTGCTAAATATACCCACACAGACAATACGGCTAAAAACAGGAAGACCTATTATTACAAACTCGAAGACGTTGATACTTTTGGTAAGGCAACCCTTAACGGGCCCTACAGCGCCACCCCAAGGCTCATCTTCGGGTTATTTAAATGGTAACCAAAAGTTAGACGACTATTTTTAATCTTACTTAACTTTAATAATTGTGGAGCGGAGGAACTTAATGAAAAAAGAACAGTATGAAAAGCCAACTGTAAAGACAGAGGAGATAAAACTGGAAGCTCTGTGTGCTGGATACCAGGGCCCAGAAGCGGTGTCACAGCCCTTGTATGGCATTTGTTGCCCTAGTTAAACTTAGACAATAAAATAAAGCACACTATACAAAAATAAAGCGCAGGCTTAACGTCCTGCGCTTTATTTTTTGCTTTGAAATTGATATTGTTTCCAACGAGCCTCTTCGCAGGAACAAGACGCTGGGCATCGGAAGTCTTTATACTCTAAAAAAGCAGCCCCCATACATCTAACACAGAACGCTGCTGACCTGCATGACACACACTGCGTAATATCTGATTCACGTAGCTCCCGAATCTCTTTGAGATCGCGGTTGTTTTTGTTATGCCAGATATCTTTAAATCGTTCTTCTGCCAAATTCCCCAAGACCAGCGGGAAAACCACACAGGGCATCACATCACCATGGGGATTTATAGCCGCAGCTATTCGGCCTGCCCTGCAAATGAGAGATGCCGTTGATGTTTCATCGTCCGCTGGAACAAACGAACTTTTAAGCGACTCTCCCTGTAAATACTTCACCCGCTCATGCCAAGAGATTGTGTACTGCTGTGGATCGCGAGCACCACTTATCTTAGGCAGCACGCTGGCTATATTCTTCGGGATCGATCCGAGTGATGTAGATAGATTTTTAATCTGTTCATATTCGGAAATGTTAAGTGTCATCAGGGTTGTCTTGGTATACACAGCCATGCCCCGCTGCACCAGCAGTTTGATAGCCTTTATAGTTTTATCAAAAGAGCCCGGAACCTGCGTAATACTGTCATGTGTCTCGGAGGATGCTCCCAGCAGGCTTATCTCTATTCCGGCAGGCTGAATGCTTTTAATAAAATCAGCCCGTTCCTCATCGATAAGGGTCCCATTGGTCAACAGTATCTGGAAAAAACCTTTTTCCCTCGCATAATTCAGAATATCACAACAATCACTTCGGGTGAAAATCTCCCCACCGGTCCACCCGACATAGAACGTGCCTTCATCTATTAGTTGGTCGAGAATGTCCTTTATTTTGTCAGCACTAAGCTCCGGCCGGTTGTCCTGGATAATGAAACAGTGCTTACAGGAAAGATTGCAGCGATGGGTGAGTTCGATTAAGACGTTGCAGGGAATATTCCCGGCAAGGCATCTCTGTTTGAGCTCTTCAGAAATAGAGAGCATTTTTGATTGCTGATGTCTACTCATAAAAGTTAGACTGTGACAGGGGTATCGGTTAACGTAACAAGACCCTGTGTCAGCATCTGCTCTATAAACTGGGCAGAATCTTTTTCAGCTTCTTCAGCAGTGATTTCAAAGTGGTTACAAATATTTTCAATAATCTGTCTGATGGTCAAATTGCCCTCTGAATTTTTCCAGATTTCGCTTCCCACTCTGTTAAGCTGATGTATTTTTGTTCCATCCTTATCTATTATAAATACTTCATTCCCAACCATCCTCCAGATCATATCCCTGTTTCTGACAACATATTTTTTAAAAGATATCATGCGGTTGCTCCTTCAATCAGTTTAAACATCTATTATTATAAATAATAAAACATTATTCAATGCACTTCCAGAAGCTCTCGTCGGGGAGAAAATGGAGCTCATAAAACGGCACTTGGGAAAGAGTATCTAAAGCACATTCGATCATGACAGAACTGGATATATCCTGTTCTGCGGTTAAAATCCCCATAAATGGAACCATTTCATTAAGCATCGTTGCAATGCAATCTTTCATGGAGACTTTTTCAATATAGGTACTCTTGGCCTGTTTAATAAAGTATATCCCCTTAAGAAGACCGTTCATATTTATCTTCTGTCGAAAATAACCGTTGAACGGCGTTGCCTGAACTTTAAACTCGCCGTTTTCTTGAGAAATGAGGCTCATCTCATCATTTAGAACGCTGAAACTTGATGAGAGTCCAGCAATAGTTGACTTCCCGCTGCCGCTTGGGCCGACAAAAACATAGCCCTGTCCATCTCTTACGACTGAACTGGAATGAAGCAAATAGCTGACAGGCTTCTGATATTTGTATTTTTCTGCGATCAGTGTATAATAAAGCTGGTAGAGAAACTGTTCAAAAATACGGGCAGACCCCCCTAAAAGGACAAAATCAATTTCAATTGAGCACTTTTTATTGTTGGCATCTATCATGCCTCGTATAAGACCATTATGGAAATCGAAGCTGTTTCCGTCTATGGTTTTATTAATAAATAATGAAGAAGGAATGGGTACTCCTTGTTTATGCGGTATAAGATTAATAGTAACTTCAATATCAGGTTCCTTTTCAGAAATAAAATTATCAAAATAGTCTTTCGCTGATCTCACATAGTCTGCTTCCGCATTGAAACACAAGGCACAGCAAAACTCACCTATTTGTATACGGCATTCTTTGTTTATTGTATTTATTGAGCTCATTATTTTATAATTAGAATTATTAACGATTCATAAGAAACAGCCGGTAGCAGAGCCGGTCATAGGTATCAGGGCATTCGCCGTTCACTTCATGCTCTTCTGTTGCCCATCCCGGCGTTGCTCCTGAAAGCAGCACATGGAGATAGTGATATAACTGAGTATACAGGAAACAACAGGCGCCCCCCACGTTGAACGGGTCAACTTCAAACACATCGCCTATTTTGTGTCCCCAGATGCAGCGCACTGCAATATCCCGGACTTCCACCATCAGACGATACTGATCAAGTAAGGGAAACCCCTTGCCGCGCATATCTTTCAACGTGAACGATGTCTGTAACAGGACCGGCTCTTTCTGCTCGATTCGTTTAACTGCTACCTCTACCGTGCCCCTTTCAAGGCAGCGGCCGGTAAAAGTATAAGGGGTTTTCTCCCACGGGAGAGAACCGCCATAGTGCAGGCTGACAATGGGTGAAAAAATTCCCTGCAGCAGGGAGCCGCAGATGCCGTCGCTGTTCATGGCCGTCACTTTGAAGGTATCGCCGACCCGGTGACCGTACGGGCATTTGCCGTTAACAGCAGTGACCGTCACTTCCTGGTAATAGCGGTGTTCGGCCCGTAACACCCGGGCGGTATATTCTTCAAATTCATCAGGCTGTTTCTCGTCTGCCATGCTGAACCTCCCCGCACATCAGTCCATAGTTGCTACCAGTATAATTAGAAAATAAAATCTGGAACTCAAGAAATCAGGAATTTTATTGGTTTTTACCTTTGTGAGTTCCTGTCTGCGATGAGCCAGCCGAATCGAGTTCCAGATTCAATATTCTTTTTTTCTCTTATAGTCTTTGTGGTTAACTTTGCTTCCGGCTTTTTCGGGTTTGGGATTAAGAGCAAAACAATCCTGCTAAAAAACCGGTTATAGCGTTTTGCGCTCTGATATAAGCTCAAACAGGGCTTTGGCTGCTTCCCGGGGCCCGTCCTCTTCATAGCCCTTGATGCCGAGCCTGGTTCGCAGCTGCCCTATATAGAGCCCGTATTTAAAAGCCGCCTTGAAAGTCTGCTCCGCCAGCTGCTCATGCGCCTCGCGGTACTGGGGCGGGCCGAAGATGTTGGCAAAATAGCTATGGACAAGCCCGGTTGCGGTGGTGGTGCCTTTTGCCATTGCCGTGCCCTCGCGGAACACGTGGAGAGCGTCCTGGTAGGAGGAAAACTTCTCCAGCAGGGGGTGGTCATCATCAACTTCTTCATAGTTGTTGGCATAGAGGATTATATCCGCCGGATAGCCGTGCAGCACCTCATCAAGGGTCGTTACCGGCAGCACCACCCGCGCATTCACTTTTTGCGGGCTCATGATGATGGTGCGGTCAATCTGACCGAAAGCATAGCCTTTCTGCAAATCATCCAGCCGGACAAAAGCCCCAATCTCTGTTCCGTAACCAAGTATCTGTTTGTGCTGCCGGTTGACGGCGAGTGAGCCCATGTCATCGGCTATGATACGCAGCTCGCTGATACAGGTGTCGCCGAGAATGCGCAGCGCCTCCAGGGTCTCGGACTTCCCGGTTCCGGTATCGCCCATGATCAGCACGTTGGCGGATTTGCCGCTGTTGAGCAGGAGATGGACCATGGCCCCGTGAAAGGGCAGGCGGCCCTGCTTCATGATAATTATATTGTGCAGGGTGAGAACCATTTTTTTGAGATAACCGAAATAGCCGAAGCGGTCTTCTCCGGGAATAGCGGCCGCCAGCAGGCCGCTCTCCGCGTCATCGAAAAACACCGTCGGCAGGTCGCCGTACTCCTGCAGTGATTCGGAGGCAACGCCATAGGCAAAGACCGCATCCGGGCCTTTTTCGATCTGCTCGTCGGTTGCGATTTCAAACAGATTGGCAAGCGCGCAGCCAAGTCCCATGAAGCGCTGGTGCACGTAGATGAATATGACCAGCGGGCCGACCCGGGCCGGGTAACAGAGCCAGCTGCCTTTATTGAGGGCAGCGCCCTGGAGCGGGTTCTCTCCAATCTTTTTAAACTGGCCGGAGCGTGTGTTCATGGGCGGGTCAATGATCATGGGCGGGTTAATAAGAATCTGCCTGATGAACGGGACTTCACCGAGGGTCTCCGCATAGGGCGCCGGCAGCGCGCAGTTCCGGGGAACAGCAATGAGACCCACGTTGCAGCCGGCTGAAACCTGGCGGTATATGCGGGGATGGTCACCGGTTAGGTTCTCGCACACATCACGATACACGCCGCGGATGAGGTTGGTCAGCGTTCCCAGGGTGGCATTGAACGAGCGGTAGGGGCGCTGATCAAAGCTGCTCGGGCCCGGCTCCGAATGGAGCACCATGAACCGGTCAAAGGTGCGCCAGAAGTTGTACAGCTCTTCAACAAAGATGTGCAGGCTGTTGCGCGTGCGCGGGTGCAGCAGGTTTTTTGCTTCCGGGTAGCGGCGGACAATCTCTTCCAGAGGATGGTCCGCAAGGAATTTAAGCAGCCCGATGATGGTGAGCCCGGCCGGTTTCCTGAATACCTCCATCTCAAGAATAACCTGAAGATGGGAGTTCTCTCTGACATGTTTTTTAATATACAGCTCGACAATCCTCTCCAGCTCCTCGCTTTCCATCAGCTGGTGGGGTGTCGAGCAGATCATTCCTTCGGTATGCAGAATGATCTGCCGCTGCTCCTGGACAAATCTTTTAAATGCCATAAAGGTGTTTCCTGATAAACAGTGAAAAGTAAAAAGTGTAAAGTGAAAAGTGAAAAGTGAAAAGTGAAAAGTGAAAAAAATGCGGGGCCAGCTAACCTGTTTTTTTCTGCTTCAGGGTTCTGATGCGGGCCAGCTCTTCCTGGTAGCCGTAGATATGCGCTCCCGCGCTGTAAGCATAGATGGGGCCGTCTTTAAGACCCGCCTCATCGGCCACATATTTTTTCAGCAATTCTATGCCGCCAAGGTTGGTGGGGAATCCCGCCCAAAGGTCCCAGGAACGGAAGTAGCAGCTGACCGACAGGATCAGCACATCCCCCCGTGGGATTACTTTAAAATCAAGCAGTCGCAGGCACGGCGGATCGAGCTTGCCGTCCCTGCCGATGCAGACGTCATAATCATCCGGTGAGCCGATTTCCACAATAGCCTGGTTGCTCAGCGGCGCCTCTTTGAGCAGCGCTATTGCACGCTCAAGCTGGGTGCCGCCCCGCGGCATGGGATGGTGGACACGGCTGGCATAGCGGTAGGTCTCATTTTGCGCAAGCTGCGGATTCATCAGGTAGTTCACAAAATAGTCTTCAATGTACTCCATGGTGGTCGGCGCCGGGATGCCGAGTCCCGGCGGCATGACCGGTATCATGTCCTCATCCGGATGCTCGATATAAACGGCAAGGCCGGGATACTGGAGACGGTACTGTTCATGCTCAAAAGAGCCCTTTTGTATTGTCTGGGTATAGCTGTGATCAAAAATATTATAGATCAGTTGAAACCAGGCATCGGCAATGGTTTTGGCTTGCAGCAGAAATGGCACCATTTTGTTGTCTCCGTTACTATCTCAAGACTAAATT
>Ga0172375_10009237_pt1 | contig 13037 bp, 10 predicted proteins | sample LakKiv1m_FD_114537 | JGI IMG/M metagenome (GOLD analysis project Ga0172375, IMG submission 114537) | Freshwater microbial communities from Kabuno Bay, South-Kivu, Congo - kab_092012_11.1m | ecosystem: Environmental > Aquatic > Freshwater > Lake | place: Democratic Republic of the Congo...
AATAACCTCCTCGGAGAATCGCTATGCAAAATATTGTAACCGACCCTACCGGAAAGGCAATATGCCATTCACTATTCCGGATATTGGCTGTAATAAGCGGCTGGGATCAGGAAATCTGAATTTATGTTGGTAAAGAGGTTAGACAACAGGGTCAGGAAGCGGTTGCCGACATAATGCCAGAAGTAAATAACCCGGTGGGCACCATTGCCGGCAAACCGTGACCCGTAAACCACGTCCGCCTTGCCATCCAGGATTGGCTTGAGCAGGACCTCATATTCGCTGGGGTCGTACTCTAAGTCGGCATCCTGGATCAGGACAATCTCCCCGGAGGCGGCGGCAAATCCGCTTCTCAGGGCGGCCCCTTTGCCGAGATTCTGCCGGTGCAGGATAATTTTCACCCCCGGCAGATCGAGTTGTTCCAAAAGCTCTCTGCTGCCGTCAGTCGATCCGTCATCGACCAGAATGATCTCCTGGCGATAGGGCGTGGCACGGACCGCGGCAATGACTTGCCGAATGGTGTTTTTCTCATTAAATACCGGGATGATGATACTGAGCGTAAACTCTTGCATGCGAGTCCTGTGCTGGCGAGTTTCGGGAGCCAGAGCCCGTTATCGCAAAGAAAAGAGGTCGCCAGCTTCGGGGTGTTGGCGGAGAAAGCGCTCTAAGGCGCCTACCAGCTCATCCTCGGGCTTGATCCCCCTTCGTATCGCCAGGAAATAGAAGAACCCCGCTTCGCCTAAGCGGTTCTGGCTGCTCAGGAAATCAGCCAGGACCAGATAGGCATTGAGATCGTTTGGGGCAAGTTCAAGGGCTTTTCGGAAATATTGATCGGCCCCGGCAAGATCGCCTTGCTGCCGTAAAATCGAACCGAGCTTGCCGTAGGCAGCCGAAAAATTGGGGTCAACCGTGATCGCCTGGTCAAAGGCAATGGCGGCATTCTGCAAATCATTTGCCCTGAGGTAGGTATTGCCGCGATCAACGAGGGTCACGGCCTCCTGCAGCGGCGGCATGAACACCTGCTTGCCATAGTCAGCCACCGGATCGGAATAGGCAACGTAGTCGCCATAATGGCGAATCACCTCCTTGAACGAGAGCATCGCCTCCGCCCAGCGCCGCTCACTCAGCAAGGCCAGACCGAGATGAAAGTGGGCCCGGGAGTTGTTGGGGCGATCGGCGGCATTGGCGGCCCAGATAGTAAGCTCCCGCCGATACTCGCCGTTGCGGGCGAAGGTCGTGGCGCCGAGGGTGAGCACAATCCCCATCAGGATGAGGCCCGGCACGGTCACCGCGACCGTCTTTCCCAGGCGGTAGCGCTCCACCAGCCGCCGCCACAGGGAGTCAACCGTGAAAACCACCAGCACGATCACGGCCACCAGCGGCAGGTACATCCGCCGTTCGGAGACGATTTCAGAGACGATGGGGATGAAGCTTGAGGTGGGTGCCAGGATGGCAAAAAACCAAGCGCCCAGGATCGACCACCACGATCCTCTGAGGATTCCTGCGACAGTGGCGGCGGCAGCGCTGCCCAATAGGGCCAGGGGCCATATCAAGACAGCAGAAAACTCCCTGACGATCGGCCAGTCCTGGCTGTCAAGCACCAGCGGCGTCGGCCAGAAGACGAGCCGCAGGTAGTGGACGATGACGGTGAGCTGGGTGCGAAAATAATCAAGGATGGTCAACTTGGTCGAATCGAACAGTACCGAGCCCCGCCGGGGATCATCCAGCTGGTAGAAGGCGACCACCAGCCAGCTTGCGGCCAGCGCCGCGTAAAATCCACGCCGCTGTTTGAGGGCGGCAGCGAAAGTTCCGGCGACGAACAAGCGGTCGTAGAGCAAGACCATGAGCGGCGCCGAGACCATCACCTCCTTGCTGCCCATGCCAGAGAAACAGGCGGCAACCGCAGCCATCAACCAGTTGCGGTGCCGCCCCGTCCGCAACGCCACTGCCGCCAAGAACATGGTCGCAAGGTAGAACAGCCCAACCAGCAACTCAGTCCGGCAGACCAGATAATCCACCGCCTCAGTGTTTAAGGGATGGACGGCCCATAGCAGGGCCACCGCCAAGGCAAAGCCATTGGCCCTTGCGCCGGAGGTGGCGGCAAAGCGGGGCAGCAACAAGGTAGAGCGCACCAAGCCGAACAGGAGCAGGGCCGACAGGAGGTGGAGCAGGTTGTTGACCAGATGATAGCCGGTGACATCCAACCCACCGACAGCATAATTGACGGCGAAAGAGATAGCCGCCAGCGGCCGGCCAGCTAATGGGCTATCGGCACTTGGTTTTAGCAGAGGGCCGATCGGGGAGAGGGCATGGACCTCAGGGTTCGTGACAATCGCCGAGAAATCATCGAAGATGAACTCCCCCTGGTAATTGTTGGAGTAGACCAGCAGGCTGACCAGCACCAACAGCAAAATGGGCCCCCCGCAAGCCGCCGGCAGAGGTTTCCTGGCTCCAGTCAAAACCGCGCGTTTCTTTTTCATCTGACAGTATTGATCAGCATTGTCCGGTTAAAAAATTGCAGGAGCGGGTCAAGTGCGCAAAAATTGCCAAGTAGACCCCTTCCCCCTGGTTTAGGGGGAAGGCCGGGATGGGGGTCATTCCTCGGTGGCGGCCCCCCACCCCGACCCTCCCCCCCCCAAAAAAAACGCGGGGGAGGGAGTTCCATGCAAGAGCTCTCCCGGACAAGGCTGAGCATTGATCGGATCGGGGCGAGATCTTGCGGCCGCAAGCAAGGGAGATGCTTACTTCGCCGCTGGTGCCGGGGCAGGCTTTTCAACCTTCTCGGTCTTTTCGACCGGGGCCGCCTTTTCTGTCTTTTCGCTCAGGTACTGGCTGGCAGCAGCACCTGAATCAACGCGGCGTTTGCTCAAGGGTAACTTTTCAGGCAGGCTCGTCTTGTCCATCTGATTCGACTTGACCTTGGCCTCAACCTCGGCCCTTTTCACCTCCGGCACCGGCACCTTGAACATGGTGATATTGACATCCTGCAGGAGCTTGCCTGACTCGCCAAGGATGAAGACAGGGGGGGAATCCCTCTGGCCGCCAATGCCAATCGGCTGATTCTGGCCAAGTTCGCCCATGGCGCTATTGGGATTGGGCCGACCGGTCTTGACGATCGCCTCCCGGGCCAAGACAAAGTATTTTCCAGGGGGCAGTTTAATCTGGTACGAGCCGTCTTGCTTGGTCGGTTCAGAGATGAAATCTGACTTCGCCTCTTCATAGTTGCGCTTGACGACCACCACCGCCCCAGGCCACCCCTTGCCTTTTTCATCCACTATCTTCCCTTGCACGGTAAAGAAATCGGTCAATTCGGGGGAATTTTCGGGCTCCAGAACCTTGACAGTGCCGATATCCAAACTCTGCGCCCGGGCCAAGGTCACAACCAAATATTTCCCCTTATCGTCAAAGGCGGAGTAGCGTTTTTCGCCTCGCATCGGCGGACCTCCCGTCCATTTGTCGCGCGGCATCGCCCCGACATAATAGGTGCCTGCCGGCATCTGACTGGTGGTGAACCCCCCCTTGTCATCAAGAAAGGCCACCATGGTTGGCGAACGGCGCGTGTTTCCGTAATCCATCGGATCGAGCTTATCACTCTTGAAAAACGCCACAAAACCACTGGTCAGGGGACTGCCATCCTTGGTAACAATCTTGCCCGTTATTGTCCCGGGCGCATCGCCTAACACCGTCCAATCTTCCGCCGCGACGGCAAATGAAGTCAACGACAGGCAGAGGGCAAACAACAACAATCCAGTCAGTTTTTTGAATGAAAGTAGCATACGCATCTCCTTGGCAAGGTGAAATTTGACAGGATAAACCGTAGGGTGGATAAGCAATAGCGCATCCACCAATCCCTACAGAAGTGGTGGATGCGGCGAAAAAACCGCCTTATCCCCCCTACATCTTGATATTTTGTAACTTCGCAGAGTATAGTAAAACCTCTATAAAAAGTGTACCATTATTTACCATCATTCAACACATGAAGGCCCTAAAAAGTTATCGACCATGAAAAACAAAGCCCTCGCCCTGCCACTCTTCAGCTTCCTCCTCATCAGCCTCGCCGCCTGCGCTCAGAAGCCTGCGGCCCAACTGCCAACCTACCGGATTGGCTATATGATCTGCAACAGCGAGCAAGAGACCCTGGCGCGCTTTCAACCGCTGACCACCTATCTCAGCGCCAAAATTGGCGTCAAGTTCGAGGCCGTCGCCATCGACACCGTCAATTTCACCAAGGAGATCGACACCGTTGATTTTACCCACACCAACTCGCTGCTCTACATCATGCTCAATCGTTACCATGGCGTGGAAAGCCTGGTCGGCGATAAACGCGGAGCGCTGCTTGGCCACTCCAAAGGCATGGTCGTCACCCTGAAGAAAAGCGGCATCACGAGCATCGCCGACCTCAAGGATAAGACCATGATCTTCGGGCCGATGTTTGCCCCCACCGCCTTTATGAGCCAGATCTATGCCATGCAAAAACAAGGCTTTGACGTCGATACCGATCTGGCCTTCTACACCATCCCCACCGGTTCCTTCAAGCACGAGAAGGTCATCTACGGCCTGACCCTTGGCAAGTTTGACGCCGCGGCCTTCCCCTATTACGATTACGAGCTCATGGTCGAACAGGGCAAAATCAACCCGGATGACTACCTGGTGCTGGCAGAGGCCCCCCCCATCCCCTACTGTAATTTCGGCGTCACCCAGAAGGTGGACGAGAAACTGGCCCAGCGCTTCAAAAAGACCTTGTTGGCAATCAGCGGCAGCGATATGGCAGAGATGGAGGACGGCGAGCGGGTCAAGATCTTGGAGCGAGCCCAGGTAGACGGGTTTATCGATATCGAAGACAAGGACTTTGATATTGTCCGGGAGATGGCCAAGGCGACCAAGATGCCGCCCTACCAGGAGCAGTGAGGGTGACGGACCTTGCGAGCTACTGTTGTCCGGTGGCCAGGGCAAAGGGCTCCTTGGCAAAGGGCTCAAAGCTGACCAGGCCTATGCCCGGCTCGTTTCGTTCGTCATAGATCGTCGCCTGCGGTTCCGTGCTCCCCCACCAGTTCTGGCGGGCATCGACCCCGCCGCCAGTGTTGAGATCTCCCATCCGCAGATTGTAGGTGGAATTCTGCACGATATTATTGTGCCTGATGGCCAGGTCCTTGAACTCCTGGTCGCGCACCAGAACCCCTACCTTGTTGCCGGTAATGACGCTGTCTTGCACCACCCCTCTGGCGTGCCACGGCATCAGGCCAAAGCCATTCTTCTCAAACCGGCTGGCAGTGATCGCCACCCACCCCTGCCCGCGTTCCTCGGCCCCCTGCTTTTCTTTCTCACCACCCTCTCGCCCCTCGCCACAGAGCTTGGCCCCGCTTTCATTATAACGGAACAAGGAGTCTGTGATCGTCACCTCCGAGGCGTGGACATGCACCCCGTTTTTGGAATACTCAAAGATGCAGTGGCTGAATCGACCGGTGGTATTTTCGAGCATGATTTGATGCCAGAGATCGGCGTCGTCGGCCCGGGTAAAGACGATGGGCCGGGAGGGTTTGCCAAGGGCGACAATGGCCCCGTTCGACCAAATACCCCGTTGACTGGCAATTTCGACTCGAGTGCCAGGCTGGATGGTGAGGGTGACCCCGGCCTTCACCGTCACCTTTTCGGAGATCTTTACGGTGCCGGACCACACTGTATCTCGCTCAATAACAGCAGGGGTGGTCGCCCACAGGGAAGAGCAGCAGGAGAGGAGCGCAAGCAAAACAACAGAGAGAGAGATTCGTCGCATGGGGGGGGGGAAGGGGTGTGAAAGCAAAAAGACCTGTAGTAGGGTGGATAAGCAATAGCGCATCCACCAATTCCTGCCGAGGTGGTGGATGCGGCGAAAAAACCGCCTTATCCGCCCTACATCTACCTAAATTAAGCGCTTGGCCGCCAGATACTCTTTGGTGGCCGTTCTCGGTTTCTGGCCGGACTCGACCAGCGCCAGCAGTTTAGCCAGATCCTCTGTCGTGAGAACCGCGGCCAGCTTCTTCAACAGCCTGGGGAGTGCCGGAAATTCAGCCAGCACCGCGCTGGTGATCACTGGCGCGGTGGCGGCATTTGTGCTTGCCAGGGCAGGGAACGGTTCCAGCCAGACCATGTCCTTCTCTTGCTTGTAGAGGCTCTTAGCCATCTCCAGATTTTTTGCCTGCTCGGCCGCCAGCGGCTTTTGCAGGAGCCCCAGGGCGGTAGAGGTATCTTCAATAATCAGATGGACCTTCTTCTGAACGACCGCCTCGTACAGGCTTGGCGACCCGTCGAAATAACTGATGCCAACCACCACTCCGGAACGTTCGGTAATGATCGTGGCGATCATCTCGATCAAGATCCGGGCCTTTGGCGAATCAACGGCCCCAAGATGGATCGGGAAACTGGTGCAGGCCTGGGCGGTGGGCTGCCAACAGCAGAGCAACAGAGCCAGTACGGCAAGCCTTGTCATCATCTTCATCTAGGAACCCTCGAGTTACCTTACTTTTACTATCCGTCTGAAATCACTCGGCAACAGCGCCTTTCTTGGGGCCTTGCTCCTCGACTGGGACCTCCCCCTTATAGCGCACCTCAACCCCTTCGCTATCGCCCTCGACGGTCAGGGCTTGCTCGCCTCGGAATTTTTGATTGGGGCCGAGAGTGGTTTCCGCCCCCACAAAATAGGCCCCCTTCGGCAAAAAGAGCGAAAAGCGGCCCTGGGCATCGGTCCACGGGGAGAAGTAGTCGGGGAAGGTCACCGCTTGATTGTGGCGGTTAACAACGACATAGGCGTTTTTGACTGCCGTGCCCTTGGCATCGATGATCCGCCCGCTTACCTTGCTCAAGTCGTTCCGTTTCTTGGTCCGCAACAGGATATTGTCCATCAGGTTGAGCACCGTGAACTCAAGCGTCAGCGGCTTCCCCGGCAGCACCTCGATCTCCTTGGCCTCGCCTGAGACCTTGTCCTCAATCATCAAAGGCCCCATATCGAAATTGGCGTCCTCCTTCAAGCGCGCCAAAGCCCAGTACTGACCGACCGGCACCTCTTTCTGGCAATAGCCGTCCTTATCCGTTTTCGGCGACACCAAATCCACCGCCCGTTTGGTTTCAGGGCTATCGTAAAAGAAAATAAAGGCCCCCTGCACCGGCTTCCCATTCACATCGACGACCCGGCTCTTGACCATGGCTGAATTGCTGGCCAAAGATGGCGACAGGCCGCCGACAAGCAGGGCAATTACGGCTGCGAGAAAAAAGGATATGTATTTCATACCACGCGAACTCCTCATAAAATGTTGTACCTGCTAGTTCTACACTGTCATTACAACCCCATCCCAGTCTTCCCCCCGTCAAGCGGGGACTAAACTAAGCCCCTGAAGCAGGGGGAAAGGGGCGCTGCTAGGGATGAAAAATTTGTAGATCAAAAGCCTCTTTTGCAAAAGGCTCATAATAGACCAGACCAACCCCGGGCTCCGCCCGGTCATCAAAAATCGTGGCCAGCGGATCTCCTTCACCCCACCAATTATTCTTGGCGTCAACATCCTGCCCTTCGTTGAAATCACCAACCCGCAGGTTATAACGCTTGTTCTGATAGATATTGTTGCCGGAGATCATCATGCCGCCGTTTCTCTCGTTCCGGACCAGAATACCGACATCGTTGCCGGTAAACACGTTATCGGTCACCCTGGCTTTGGTAAAATAGGAGACGATGCCAAAGACATTGCCCTGGAACCAGGAACGGCTGATCTCCACCGGGCCGCCCCGGAAACGAAAGCCGCTCTCGCTGTTGAAAAACGAACAATCCTTGACCACCACATTCGAGAAATGGCTGTGCAGTGCCATGTTGGCGTTCTCGAAGTCGCAGTGGATAAAGGTGGCCTTGGCCAACTCAGTGGTGATCTGATCCCAGAAGGGGCCCTCCGCCTTGTCGAGCGAGGTAAAGCGGATACGCCCTTTGGCCTCGCCTATCGCCTCAATATTGCCGTCCGCCCAGAACAGCACGTCCTTGCCGATCTTGACGGTGGTGGACGGGGCGACCTTCAGGGTGGTGCCAGACTTGATGGAGATGCCAACCGGCAACTGAATCTCGCCAAACCAAGTGGTATCGGAGTCAATAGTGGCAGTCGGCCAGACAAAGGGCACGGCCGCCTCCCGCGCGGTGCCATAATCGAGGCTGCCCTTGCTCGGATCGTCTTTCTTGTCGAAGATCACCTCATCCAAGTTCGCCCCACCCCACCAGTTGCCGGTGACCTTGACATCCTTGTCGCCATCCATGCCGATGGCGTAGAGGTGATTGTTGACCAGGTTGTTGTCCCGAATCTCGCCCGCAAACGAGACGATGCCGATGCCGCGCTCATCGTTTAAGGCGATATGATTCCCGCTGATGACGGCCAGCGAGTCGAGCAGGCTGATGCCGTTGGCGCCATTGCCCTGGATAAAATTCTCTTTCACCTGAATGCGGTCGGTGCCCTTGATGGCAAGCCCGGTTTCGCTGTTGCCAACAATGACGTTCCGGGAAAACACCCCGGTATCTCCGTAGGCCAGGGTCAGGCCATAGCGGTTGTTGAGCATGGTATTCTCGCGCACATCGAGGGCCCCCTCGCGCACGCGCACCCCATCGAGCAAATTCGAGGCAATGAGGTTGTTCTCGAAGCTGCCGGTCGCCCGGTAGAGGTTGGGGCCAAAATAGTTGTCGTAAAAACGGTTGCCGCGGAAGATAACCTCTGAATCGCGGGCCCGGACCGAGTTCTTATTCTCATAGATATCGGAATCGACCACCTCCACCAGAGACTCCTGGAACTGCATGCCCCTGAAGTTGCGGCGCAACACCGAATGGCCAATGATCAGGTTGGAGAAATGGGCGTGGATGGCGCGATAGGAGTCTTCCACCTGGCAATACTCGATCATGTTTTGGAAGCCGTCGCTGTTGAACAGATTGATCGAATCCCAATCGCCGATGCCCTTCTTGGCCTCGGCGGAACGAAAGATGATCGGTTGCTCTGCCGTTCCCTTCGCCACCAACATGCCCAGAACCAGCATGCCGTTCTCGCCAACGCCGTCGCCATTGCTGTCGCGTTTGCTGAACTCGATAATCGTGCCAGGCAAAATGATCAGTTTGCTCTGCTCCGGTAGACGCACCACGCCGTTGATCAGGATCCTGTCTTTCCAGATCACATTGCCGAGCAGCACCTCACTGCCATAGGTGGTGGTCTTGCCGCTGCCAGGTTCAAGGCGGTACTCCTTGGCGGGGGGGACAAAGGCGCGGATCGGTTCCTTCTGCAGCAGGTCCTTCTGCCGATTGACCCGAATCTCGGAGTTGTCGTTGATCACGGTCGCCCCGTTCAAGAGTACCAGACCATAGTCGTTCTCGAGGATCATACAGTTGATCAATTTTACCCGCGGCTCACCCTTCTGGACGGTCAAACCATAGCGATTCTTCTGAAAAGTCGAGTTCATCGCCGCGGCCTCGCCCTTGATGAAGGTGAGCCCCGACTCAGCCGCCTGCACCGTAGTCCAGGCCAGGGAGGCATTGCCGCCATCGACGTAGATCCCCGCCCACTCCTTAATTTTGCCATCCGCTGCCGCCTTGACCGAAAAGGTAATCGGGGCCTCTTTGCTGCCTGCGGCCTTGAGCGTGCCGCGCACGGTCAGTTCGGTGAGGGGTGAGAGGAATTCCGGCTCTGTCTTGGTGTTTTCGCTGGCCTCGACATGAATAACCGTCCCCGGGGAGATGGTCAGGGTCGCACCTGCCAGCACCAGCACATCCTCCTGCATGACCACCTCTCCCGACCAGGTCGTATCACGATCAATCAAGGCCGCCCCGCTGGGCCTGGGCAGGAACATCACGCTGATAATAAAAAGGCTAGACAGAAATCGAATCATGAGGTGAAACTCCAAGGGTAGCAGGGCAATGAAGAATTAAGAGCGTACAAGTAGCTCCCCTCCCTCGACGGGAGGGGTTGGGGGTGGGTGAAGTGGCAGACTGCCGGGTAACGACCACCTTCCCCCCCCCCACCCTAACCCTCCCCTTGGCAAGGGGAGGGAATTTCAAGGTACCTCCCCCTTGCCAAGGGGGAGGACAGGAGGGGGATATGATCGGTGTGGCCTGATGCGCCAAAATATACCAAGAATTCAGAGCTTGCAAGAAGCTCCCCTCCCTTGATTCAGTTCGATACCCCCCTGAGGGGTACGGGAGGGGTTGGAGGTGGGTGAAGTAGAGGACTGCCGAGTAACGACCACCTTCCCCCCCACCCTAACCCTCCTCCGCGAGGGGGGAGGGAACTTCATCGTTCCCGGGCTGGAGGGGGGAACAACAGGTTAATGACCTTGAGGTGAAAGCCAGTATCCACTTGCTTGCACAATATAAGCAATCAATGACAATCTGACAAATAATTTGTCGAAGGGGAACAGAGGCAGTGGACAAAAAAAGCCGCAATCACGGCGTCCACGCGATGTACTCCCCTGTGGACGGTAATGATTACGGCTTTGGGCGGCGCGGGACTGCTCCCGTCCTCTAACGACTGCGCTGGACCTTACTTTGCGGAATGCACCGGCCACACATAGGCGTTGGTCTGCTTGTTGCTGCCCAGCCAGTAGCCGAAGTTCATCTGTACGCGCCAGGCGTGCTCAAGGTGGTTGGCGCGGGTGGTCGATGACCAGTAGTTGTAGCCATTGACCTTCTCAAAGCCCTGCTCGTTCAGCCAGGCAGCGGAGTCGGACTTCTCTTTGTTGGGCAGCAGGCCCAACTCGACGATGTTGGGCAGACGCCAATCGCTCATGCCGCACAGGCCACCATTCTTATTCAGATCGTCAACATACTTCAGGGCGTCGATCCACGGCATCGGGCCATCCGGCAGGTCGGCGTTCTTGGCCCAGATCAGGCCGGTCAGTTTGTCGGTTACGCACTCACCCTCGACCGTGAAACGCTTCTCCGGCCACGGGGTGCCGGTCTGAGACTCACCGTTCATGCCGGTTCCCTCGCAGGCAATCGACTTGCCCAGCACATCCCAGCAGGATTTCTGGCCGGTTTGCGGCAGGTCAATGACGCCTGCGGCCATGGCCGTTGAGCCTACCGCCATTCCTGAAACAAGTGCCGCTGCCAGTATTGTCATTTTCTTAACCATATCCATCTCCTCTTTATGTTTATAGATTGTGTTAACCATAATCTTCAATGGTGTCAATAATAATGGTGCCATGGGTCAAATCAGCATTGACCAATTCGGATCGTAAGGTATCTGCAGCATTGTCGAGGTGAGCAAACATTATTTTGCCCACCTCGACAAGCATCATCAGTTGCCCTCGCTGAGGGTGAAGTACGTCGGTCCTGATGGTGTGGCAGATAAGGTTGCGCCGCACAGCAAGGCCGGGCGACCAGAACCATTGTCGGTAAACTTGACCAGCATGACCACCCGGTTACCAGAGGCTACCGTAAACAGGGGGTTGTTGAAGGTCAGCGACAAAGATTGGCCCGCAGTACTATTGGCCATGGCGGCCGTCGCCGTGCCCTTGGCGGCGCCAACAAAGCCGGTGGTGTTATTATACTCGTAAAGTTCAGCGGTTACACTGTCACCGCTGGTAGCAGTGCCCGCGAGGTAAGCGCTAACCACCGCAGTTGAAGATGCCGCGATCTGCGTCGCAGCGGCGTAGGCCGGTGTATAGACGCGCACATACTCCCAGGTGCCGGAGAAAGCCGCAGTAGCACGTAGCCGGTTCCGCACTGTCCCTGTCTCCGTCCCATTCTTGACCGCCAAATCACGGAACTCATTAGTTGCGCTCGTCGTTGTCAGGGCGATCGCAGACCCCGGCGTACTATTGACGTTATCCGTGCCATTAGTGCCGACACTGGTCCCGGCATTGTCGGCCATCATGCCGTACTTGGCACTGACAAAGCTAGTGCCATCATTATCGGTAATCGTCGTGGTCACTGCCGTGCCGCCGATGCTGGCCCCGCCGGAGGGGGCAGTCAGGGTCATGATCGCCGTCTCCGCAGATTCGCTCGTCGCATCATCAACAACGGTGATGGTAACCGTTTTATTGGCAACATCACCCGCCGCCCAACTGACGGTGGTCGGTGTGAAGCTGTAGTCTGAGCCATTCGTGGCCGTGCCAGTAGGGGTCACGGTGGCGCTGACTGCACCAACCGAGCCGCCGGTACGAGTGGCGGTGAGCACCACCGTGCCGACGTTCTCAGCCACCGAGGCATCGCTGGTTGAGAAGGACAAGGTGCCAGGGGAGTCGTTATCAACAATCGTTGTCGTCACTGGGCTGCCGCCGATGGTGGCCCCGCCGACAGGCGAGGTCAGGGTCAGGATCACGGTCTCTGCCCCTTCGGTCAGGGCATCATCCGCCACCGTGATCGTGACTGTCTTCGTTGCCGTATCGCCTGCAGTCCAGCTCAAGGTGGTGGCTGACAGGGAGTAGTCGGTGCCGCCGCCGGTCGCGGTGCCAGAAGCGAAGACCGTGGCCGAAACGGCCCCAACAGATCCGCCGCTGCGGGTGGCGGAAATCACTACCGTCCCAACCCCCTCATCGACCGAGGCGCTGCTCGTTGAGAAGGAGAGCACCCCATTGGTCGACTCAGTGCCGTCGATGGTAGTGGTAACCGCCGTGCCACCAATGGTCGCGCCGCCGGTTGGGCTGGTGAGGGTGAGGATAGCCGTCTCGTTCGTCTCAACCAGTGCATCATCAACCACGGTGAGGGTCACTGTCTTGTTGGCGGTTTCACCAGAGATCCAGCTGACCGTCGCTGGCGAGAAGGAGTAGTCGGTGCCGTTGGTAGCGGTACCGGAGGCCGATACCGTGGCCGAAACCGCACCGGCAGATCCTCCGGTTCGGGTAACGGTCAGGACAACTGTGCCCACCCCTTCGCTGACCGTGCTGCTGGCCGTGGTGAAGGTCAGAACACCCGCCGGCAGGGACGGATAGGCGATATCCGGCCAGGTCGGGACGGTGGTGTAGCCGGCGGCTTTCGGCTGACCGGTGGTCGAAGCGGCAGGCTTGGCCGCGGTGTTGAAGCGGGTGTACGGAACCGTGATCGAGGTGGCGTACCC
>Ga0172375_10009238_pt1 | contig 13036 bp, 10 predicted proteins | sample LakKiv1m_FD_114537 | JGI IMG/M metagenome (GOLD analysis project Ga0172375, IMG submission 114537) | Freshwater microbial communities from Kabuno Bay, South-Kivu, Congo - kab_092012_11.1m | ecosystem: Environmental > Aquatic > Freshwater > Lake | place: Democratic Republic of the Congo...
AGACCAGGTGACGGCGTATCGCCGGGTATCTTTTGAAGAATTCTTTTTGTTCCAGATATCGGTCTTATTGCGCCGGCAAAGCATCGTGGCCAAGGACGGCATCGCGCATAAAATTGATGAGGATCTTTATCGTGATTTTTTTAGCCTTTTTCCATTCTCGCTGACCGCATCTCAGAAGAAAGTCATTGCTGAAGTTGCCAAGGATCTGGAAAGCGTATCACCGATGCATCGGCTTTTGCAAGGGGATGTGGGATGCGGCAAGACCGTAGTGGCTTTTTTTGGGTGTTTGGCGGCTGTGCGCAATGGTTATCAAGCAGCTTTCATGGCGCCCACAGAAATTTTGGCTCGCCAACATTATGAACATATCACAACCATCCTTCGTCATTCCCCATTTCAGAATGTCCGCCCTTGCCTTTTTATCAGCGATGTGGACGCGAAAAGCCGCGATAAAGCGCTTTCTGATATTCGCGAAGGGAAAGTGGATATCGTTATCGGAACACATGCCCTTATCCAAGAGGCTGTTGATTTTAAGGCGCTGAGCTTTGCTGTGATCGACGAGCAGCATAAGTTTGGCGTGCGCCAACGGGCGCTACTTTCTGCCAAGGGAAAAAATCCGGACGTTTTGGTCATGACCGCCACGCCTATTCCGCGAACCTTATGCTTAACGCTGTACGGGGATCTTGATGTTTCCACGATCGATGAAATTCCACCGGGGCGGGGAGATCTCGTCACCTCGCTCGTTGCGCAGCCCGAAGCAGCTCAGGCCTACGACATCGTGCGTCAGGCGGTCTTGCGAGGAGAGCAAGCGTACATTGTTTATCCAATAATCGATGAATCAGAGAATCTTGACTTGAAATCTGCGCAGCAGATGCACAAGGTCTTACAGAAAGGTGAATTCAAGGATTTCCGCCTTGGCCTTTTACACGGCCAGATGAAAAAGCAGCAAGCACAAACCGTTATGCAGCAATTTCTCAGTAAGGAAATTGATATCTTGGTGGCAACGACCGTTTTGGAGGTGGGTGTCGATGTGTCCAATGCCACTGTCATGGTGATCGAGCACGCGGATCATTTTGGCCTTGCGCAGTTACATCAATTAAGGGGCCGTATTGGCCGCGGTGCTTTGAATTCTCAATGTGTTTTGGTCGCTGAACTGACCACGCCACAGGCGCAAGCCCGCCTAGAAGTCGTTTTGTCAACGCGTGATGGATTTAAGATCGCGCAGCAAGACTTGATGATCCGCGGGCCTGGAGAGTTTTTTGGCCGCCATCAGCATGGGCTTAATGAACTAAAGATCGCTAATCCGCAGACACAGTTGGATATCCTCGAAGAAGCCCGCGCGGAGGCTTTAAAAATTCTTGAAAAAGACTCCAAGCTTTTAGACGTCGCACATGCTATAATTCAAAAAACAATTTTAAAGCGATACCCTAGTTATTTGGGAAATATATTATCTGGGTAGGGAGAGATAGAGGGGTAAAGGTAAACCTGAAGTTCTAAATCCTAAACAATTTCAAAATCCGAGTTTTAGAACATAAAAATCCTTGGAATTCTGAATTAGAACATCTAGATTTGTTTAGGATTTCGGATTTAGAATTTAGCTTTTAATCCCGTGACTCCTTACTTTTCAATCCTTTTAACTTTATTAAAGTTTATTTATGCGCATCCTATCAGGCCGTCTTAAAGGAAAAAATTTTTATATGCCATTCGGCATCCGTCCCACAGGGGATCTGATGCGAAAGTCCCTTTTTGACTTTTTAGACCCGTATATTGAAGGAAGTGATTTTGTGGATATCTTTTCTGGGAGCGGATCTGTTGGGCTTGAGGCGATCTCGCGGGGTGCTAAGAATGTGACCTTTGTTGAAAAAGACCCCAAAGCGGCAAGCGTGATCGAGGAAAATTTAATGCTTTTGGCCTTGCCGTTAGCCGAGCGCAAGGATCGCTATTTTGATGTCAAAAAGAGTGACGGTTTGGCAGCGATCAAGGCTTTTGCCGCCGAGAAAAAGACCTTTGATATTGTTTTTATTGACCCTCCATACGGTCGGGAACTGGCAAAAAAAGCCTTGAAAACCCTCGAGGGCTATGATATAGTGAAGCCCAATTCTTTGGTGATTTTTCAACACGAAAAACATGAGGCTTTGCCGCAGGCGCAAGGCCGTTTTTCTGTTATAAGGGTAAAGAAGTTCGGGTCATCATTTTTGACCATCTATGGGAGTCAGTAAGATGTCTAAGTTAGCTATTTATCCAGGCACATTTGATCCTATTACGTATGGGCATCTTGATATTATCGAGCGAACGCTTCGCATTTTTCCGCAAGTGATCGTCGTTGTAGCACAAACATCACGTAAGAAGTTGCTTTTTGATGTCGACGAGCGTGTGGCGATGGTACGCCAAGCAACAAAAGGTTTGCGGGGTGTCCGTGTGGAAGCTTTTAGCGGGTTGGTTGTTGATGTCGCCAAAAAATACAAGACCAATATCCTGATCCGTGGGTTGCGTATGGTGTCAGATTTTGAATATGAATTTCAAATGGCGCTTACCAACCGCCGGTTAGCCGGTAACATTGAGACAGTTTTTTTGATGCCGTCGGAGAAGCATTCTTTCATTTCTTCAACGTTGCTCAAGGAAGTTGCCCATTTAGGCGCGGATATATCAACACTTGTTCCAAAATTCGTTGAAAAGAATTTACGAGCCAAATTGACGTTATGAAGATCGATGTACGCAGCATCCCGTCAACAGGGTGTGATATTGACGGATCGTTAAGCCAAGCTGATTTTAGCGTTCGCATCAAAGAGATCGAATGCCTTACGCCTGTCAAGCTTTCCGGGAGGATGGAAAAGTCTGCCGGGATGGTGAGGGCTCAGGTCACGGCAACGACGATATTTCGGTATATTTGCGGCCGTTGCCTGGAAGCGTGCGATCAAGAATTTTGTGAGCATTTTGATTTTCACTATCCGGTCGATTCGCAAGAGAACTATATTGATGTAGGGGAAGATGTCCGTCAGGAGATTTTGCTTGGATTTCCAGACCGCGTAATATGTCAAGACCAGTGCAAAGGATTGTGCGCGGGATGCGGGATGAACTTAAACACAGACACGTGTCAATGTAAGAAAGGACGTTAGTCATGCCATTACCAAAAAGACAACATTCCAAACAACGCGGCCGAAAGCGTCGTACGCATTGGAAGATCGCGCCACCAAGATTAGGTGTCTGCGGCCAATGCGGAAAGCAAGTCTTGCCGCATCGCGTTTGTCCATTTTGTGGCTGTTATAAAGGACAACAGATCATTGTTGTCAAGACCAAAGAAGCGAAAAAGAAATAAAACCTTAGCCCTTGTTCGGCTGCGAGGCCGCAGCCTTGCGGGGTAAATTCGTGCGACTGGCTTGATCTTGTCAAAGACTTCAATCAGTCAGCCACTCATTGAAGGATCCTTTATGAACATTATTGTTGATGCAATGGGCGGAGATCACGCTCCGCGCGAGATCGTCGACGGTGCGATCCAGGCGGTTAAAGAATTTGATGTCAACATCACATTTACCGGCGTTGAATCAAAGATCCGTGCTGAACTTGCCAAGTATGAATATCCTCAGGATAAAATAGACATTGTTCATACCGATGAGATCGTGGATATGCACGATCCGGCCACAACATCTATTCGTAAGAAAAAGAATTCTTCCATTTCCCTCGGCATCAATCTTCTTAAGGAATCAGCTAAATACAATGCCTTTGTGAGCGCCGGTAATACGGGCGCGGTTGTCTGTGCTGCAACATACTATTTAGGGATGTTGCCTGGCGTCGAACGTCCTGCGATCGGCCTTGTGATCCCAACCTTAAAGAAATTTTCTTTCTTGATCGATGTCGGTGCTAATACAGACCCGAAACCTGAACACTTACTGCAGTCTGCTATTATGGCCAAGGTCTATGCGCAAGAAGTTATGGGCATTAACGACCCGCGTATTGGGCTTTTGAACATTGGCGCGGAAGAGAGCAAGGGAACGGATTTTGTCAAAGACGCCCACAAGCTTTTTCTCGAGCGTTTATCAAATTTCGCCGGCAACGTCGAGGCGAATGAAATTTTTGCCGGGCGTTGCGATTGCATTATTTGCGACGGTTATGTGGGCAATGTGGTTATCAAGATCTCCGAAAGTCTTATGGAATCAGCCCTCGCGCTCATTCGTCGCGAGGTCAAAAAGAGCCCTTTGTCGATGTTAGGCGCGATGCTGATGCGCGGCTGCATGAGAGACATCAAAAAACATGCTGATTATACCGAGTATGGCGGTGCTCCGCTTTTAGGCGTGAATGGCCTTGTTATGATCAGTCATGGCCGCTCCAACGCGAAAGCGATCAAGAACGCTATTCGCGCGACGATCCATGAAATAGAGAACAATGTCATTGATCATATTATCAAAGAGGTTGGTTGATGACGCCTGTTCAGATCGTAGCTGTTGGTCATTATGTTCCTTCCCGAAAATTTACTAATGCTGATCTAGAGAAGATCGTTGATACCTCAGATGAGTGGATTATCACGCGCACCGGCATCAAAGAACGTCGTATCGCCGGTGAGCATGAAAAGACAAGTCATTTGGCCATTGAAGCCGCGCAGCAAGCGTTGCATAATGCAAAGATCGCTGCGGGTAAGCTTGAGCTGATCATCGTTGCCACCACATCTCCGGATAGCAATTTTCCTTCTGTCGCGTGCCTTGTGCAAAAAGCTTTAGGTGCCAAGAATGCGATCGCCTTTGATGTGTCGGCGGCGTGCACAGGTTTTGTGTACGCGTTATCAGTTGCCCATCAGTTCCTTTTAGCAAAAACATATAAGAACGCTCTTGTGATCGCTGCGGACCGCTTGACGACCATGATCGATTGGCAAGACCGTAATACCTGTGTTTTGTTCGGGGACGGAGCGGGGGCTTGCGTCTTGGAAGCAACAGATAAAAAAGGAATTCTATCGGAACATCTTGAGAGTTATGGCGAGTATGGCGAGCTGATGAAGATCATTGTTCCGGAGACGCGCCATCCGTTAAGGCCTAAGCAATCGAGCGGTGTTTTGCCGTATATTCAAATGCAAGGGCCTGAACTTTTTAAGATCGCGGTCAATTCTATGGCTGATTGCGTTGAAAAAGCGTTAGAAAAGGCCAAGATCAAGATTAGTGACGTGGCTTGCGTTGTTCCGCATCAAGCCAATGACCGCATCATCAGCGCGGTCGCTAAAAAGCTGGATATCCCAAAGGAAAAATTCTTTATTAATATTGAAAAATATGGCAATATGTCCGCTGCTTCGACGGCTGTGGCATTGTATGAGGCGATCGACGTGGGCCGCATTCGCAAGGGCGATTACGCGGTGTTGGTAGCTTTTGGCGCTGGGCTTGTCGCTGGCGCGATCGTGATCAAATGGTAGCAAAGGAATATTTTTTATGAAAAACATTGCATTGATCTTTCCTGGGCAAGGCGCTCAAAAAGTTGGCATGGGAAAAGAGCTGTACGACACTGTTCCGGCGGCTAAGACTGTTTTTGATACAGCGCAATCCATTTTAGGCAATGATCTTTTAGACGTTCTTTTTAACGGGCCTCAGGAAAAACTTACCCTAACATCTTATTCTCAGCCTGCGATCGTTTCCTGCAGTATTGCTGCCCTCAGGGCCTTGGAAGCACACCCGCGATCTAGCGAGCTAAAAATTTCTTTTACCGCGGGATTAAGCCTCGGGGAATATTCCGCTCTTATCGCTGCCGGCGCTTTTTCGTTTGACGACGGCATTCGTTTAGTACAAAAGCGTGGTGTTTTTATGGATGATGCCTGCAAACTTGAAAAGGGTGCTATGGCGGCTATTATCGGATTTCCTAAAGACAGGCTCAAAGAGACCTGTCGCCAAACAGGTGCTCAGATCGCGAATTTTAATTCCCCGGAACAGATCGTCATCACAGGCCATGCAGAAAAAGTTCAAGCAGCTGTTGCCGTGATCGAAAAAGAAGGCGCGAAAAATATTGTCATGCTTGAGGTAGCCGGAGGATTTCATTCAAGCCTGATGAAACCTGCGGCTGAAAGATTTGCCGGTGAGCTGGCGCAGTTTACTATCAACCCTTTAACCGTTCCGGTTGTTGGCAATGTGAAAGGCGCCGCAGAAACAGATCCTGAGATCATTCGTCAAAACCTACCTTTGCAGATCACCTCCTCGGTTCTCTGGGAGGATTCTGTGCGTTTTATGGCAAGCCAGGGGATCAAACATTTTGTCGAGGTCGGCCCTGGCAAGATCCTTAAAGGCCTTATTCGCCGTATCGACCCTACGCTAACTGTTTTGAATATAGAAAAACCTCAAGACATTGAGACGGTGTTCAGTATTTAGCCATTAGTGTCTAGCGATCGGTAGCCTGGCAAAAAATAGCTTGCAAATAGTAGATATCTTTCCTGTTTCCCACCAAAAATTTTCCATATTTTTAATGAATCACCGTTATAAACTATGTATACTAATATATATTTATATATAAGGACGATATGCCTTGCCTTGAGACCCATGAAATAGAAGCCATTTTGCCGCAACGATACCCGTTTTTGCTCATTGACAGGGTCCTGGATTACAAAGAAGATGATTATCTTATTGCTGTTAAGAATGTCACGGGCAATGAGTGGGGCTCTGTCAACGGCGTTGATCAGCTTGAGCATTGGCCGGAGATGTTGGTTGTAGAAGGAGCTTTGCAGGCTGCAATCATTTTATACCATAAAAGTAAGAATTCTTTCGAAGAGATGCCAGTATATTTTATTGGAAAAGTTATCTCTGAGTTTTTTTGTTTACCTAACACTGGCGATTCTTTAAATATTGCAGTCTCTGCGGAAAAGCTAATGCGTACCGGTGGATATGCGCATATCGAACTGAAGAACCAGAAAGAAAGAATTTCCAATATTGAAATCTTTTTTAGCGTAAAGAGATGATCAAACAGCGAAAAGACGATCGACGTGTTGTGGTAACAGGTTTAGGCGTTGTTTCGTCCATTGGTATTGGCTGGCAAGAATTCTGGAAAAACCTTATCGCCGGAAAATCCGGCATTAGTAAGATCACTTCCTTTGATACCTCTTCCTATGACCGTCACTATGGCGGCGAAGTCAAAGATTTTAACCCCTATAAATTCATTGATAAGCGAAAAGTGGACCGTATGGGCCGCGCTTCACAGATGGCCATTGCAGCAGCCAAGATGGCCATTGATGATACTGGCATTGATAAGAAGATGCTGAGCAGAGAACGAGTCGGTGTCGTTGTTGGGACAACTATGGGTGAGCCGCAGATCTTGGAAAGCCTCTATAATGAGTCATTATCAAAGAAGAAGATCAGGGCGGACAAGTTGTCAGCCTTGATATATCCGCCAAACTCTATACCTGTTAACATTGCAAGAGCGATCGGTACAAATTCGTACAATTTACTATTCGGCAATGCCTGTTCTGCCGGTAATTATGCTTTAGGGTATGCCTTTGATGTGATCCGTTCGGGCAAGGCTGATATCGTGATCGCTGGCGGGGCAGACGCTTTTTCTTTGATCGCATTTACAGGTTTTAATAGGCTTCTTGTCATGGCTCCCGAAAAATGTCAACCCTTTGATAAAAATCGTAAAGGGATGATGCTGGGAGAAGGTGCAGGCATCCTGATCCTGGAAGCGGCGGAGATCGCTCAGAAAAGAAAAGCTAGTGTATACGCTGAAGTTGTAGGCTATGGTTTATCCTGTGATGCGTCGAATATGGCAACTGCCGACCGTGCGTTAATTGCCGAGGCAACGCACAAGGCCTTGGTAAATACCGGCATCAATCCTGGCAAGGTCGATTATATCAGCGCGCATGGCACAGGAACTGTTGAGAACGATCGGGAAGAGTGTGCTGCGTTTAAGATGGTTTTTGGTGATAAATGCAAGGAAATCCCTATATCGTCGATCAAATCAATGCTTGGGCATCCGATGGGTGCTGCGGCTGCTCTAGAGGCGACTGCATGTTGCCTTACGCTCAAAGAGCAGAAAATTCCACCCACGATCAACTTTAGCGAAAAAGATCCTGATTGCGATATTGATTGCGTTCCCAACCAGTGTCGTAAACAAAAGATTAAAATAGCGCTAAACAATTCCCAGGCTTTTGGCGGGAATAATGTGAGCTTGGTTCTTCAGAAAGAGTAATATGAAGGTTTACGATGTCGTAATCGTTGGGGCTGGAATCTCTGGATTAGTATGTGGTTGCTATTTGGCTAAACGAGGGAAGAAAGTTCTTCTTTTGGAACGCAAGACTGTTCCTGGTGGGTACTGTTCTTCTTTTGAGCGAAACGGTTTCATCTTTGATGCTTGCGTTCATTCTATTGGGGGACTGAGAAAATCTGGTGTTCTAAGAAAGATATTTGATGATTTTGATATCGATAACGATTTATCATATGTTCAGTACGCTCCATCGGATATTTTACGAAGCGAAGATTATTGTATTTCCTTTTCAAGAAATCTAAATGATGTTGTAGATAGCTTTACAAAGAATTTTCCATGCGAATCCAGAAATTTTAGGAATTTCTTTGAGATTTTTTCGGATAACTACCAGGATAATCTAACTTTTTTTCAGAAATTAAGAAGTATGACCTTTAAAGATTTATTGGATACATTTTTTAAGAGTAAGCAAGTAAAGGGAGTATTGTCGTTGCCATTGTTGGGAAACGCCGGATTGCCTTCTTCTTTAATGTCTGCAACTTTCGGTTATCAGGTATATAAGGAGTTCATGCTCGATGGGGGATATTATCCGATAGGGGGTATGCAAGAATTTTCTAACACTTTATATAAGAAATTTATTTCTCTTGGGGGAGAGGCAGTATTCTCTTCCGCTGTTGAAGATATAGATCTTAAAGGGTTTCTTCAGGCAGAGATTCACACAAGCTTAAACAGGTCTTATGATGCCAAGATTGTTGTTTTAAGCTGCGACCCTCGATCAATCTTGAAATCAAAGAGTAAATTCCGTAAATATAACGATTTGACTGGGAAATTAAAGCCATCCTTATCGGCGTTTTCTGTGTATATTTGCGCTGAAATTGATGGCTCTGAAGTCCGGCAATCTCGCGCGAATTTGTGGCATGTTCCTAATTATGATATCGATAAGATGTATAAAGAAATTCTTTCAAAGAATGTTTCTGGGCCAAATATTTATACGATTGCTTTTTCTTCTAGGCATCATCAAACGTTGCCTTCTGCTAATTATGAGACCGTAGTTCTTTTTGTCAATGCGCCTTATGCTAACTTAAGCTTTTGGAAAGAAAATAGAGATAGAATTGCAAAAGAAATGATAAAAAAGAATATCCAGCTTATTCCAAGCTTGAAAAAGATTAAATTTTTTACAATTTCAGATCCCGCAACGTTGTATAGACAGACATTAAACAGCAGGGGAGCTGCGTACGGCTGGGCGGAATTTCCTTCGCAGACCGATATTGGACATTTTTTTGGTGATAATATTCTTGATGGAATATTTTTTACGGGAAATTGGACGACCCAAGGACACGGAGTTGGATCTGTTGCTTATTGCGCAAAGAAAACAGCTTTTAGAATTTTAGGGAGATTGCAGGATTAAAATGAAAATGAAAAGGAAAAGAATTTTTATAACAGGAATAGGCCCTCTTTCGTCTTTGGGGATTGGCAAGAATGAAACTTGGAAGAACTTAATTGAGAGCAGATCGAATATTTGCTTGGAAAAAGTTCTTCTGGACAAGGAAGCTATAAGCGAGTTTTTTATACACAAAATTAGGAGATTCAGTGTTTCAGAGCTTGGTCTTGATGCGCAAAAGATTAATGAAATAAAATCTTGGAAAAAGGGTAATGATGTTGTTGACTTAAATTATTTTATTGCTGCAATTAAATTAGCTCTCGATGATGCTGCTATCGGTGATTATTATTCTTCTAAAGAAGTCGGAATGGTTCTTGGGCATGAAAACCCTGGACTAAATCAATCTTTATTCGAATTGTTTAGCGACGCATATAATCTTCTTTGCAAGCAAAGAATTTCTAGGGGTCAATTTATTAAGAAAATTTATAATATCGGCAGCAGGCGTGTTTACGATTTGCAGACATTCATGTTTTTGTACCATATCAGTAGAATTTTTAATATCCACGGCTTCTCTCTTTTTATTAATAACGCCTGCTGTTCGGGTCTTTACGCGCTAGAAACTGCATCTGATGTCATAAGGAGCGGGAAATGCAAGGCTATGATTGTTTCAGCTGTAGACTCCCCAGATTTTTATAAATATTTGTGGTTTAGGGAAATTGGCATGCATTCTGACGGTAAGAAAATTTTGCCATTTTCTAAGAACGCTAACGGGTTTATTTTGGGGCATGGAGGGGCTGCTTTATTACTTGAAGATGAAGTTTCTGCGGTTAAAAGAAAAGCAAAAATTTATGCGGAATATGTCAACGGCTCGTTCTTTTTAGAGAGCTGGAAAGTTACATATCCAGCGATTAAGGAACATTTTTATAAGGATTTATTATCCAATCTTCTTAAGAAGAGCAAGATTAAGCCTTCCCAAATACAGCTCATTACTCCTCATGGAGTTGGCAACAAAATCATTGATTCGTATGAAGCATCAGAAATTCTTGAAGTCTTTAAGAAAGCAGAGAGCAGTGTTCTTATGACAGCCTTTAAGCCTTATATTGGGCACACTTTAGGTGCTAGCGCGCTACTTGAAACAATCCTTCTGATAATGTCAATGGAAAAGAACCTGGTAGTTCCTGTTTTAGAAAAGAATATATCTAATTTAATTCCTAGCGTTTCCTTTACCGATGAATTTAAGCATGTAAAAATTAAACTTGCTGTAAAAACTTGTACTGGATTTGCAGGTTTTGATGGCGCAGTTATTCTTAAGAACATGGTAGATAGAAAATGATAAATGTCTTTGCATTGGGCGGTTTATTATTGGCGATAGTCTGCGGTGTTCTTATTTTTGTTATTTCAAAATATGCAAAGACAAGAATTCAAACATCTTGGGCTTTCTTCAATCTTTGTGTACTTTTGTGGGGATGTGGATCGTTTTTAATTGGAATATCGGAAACCTCCGAGCAAGCCCTTTTATCATGGAGGCTGGCGCATATCGGGATATTATTTATACCGATTTCGCTCCTGCATTTTATTTATTTACTTTGTGAACTTAAAAAAAGAGCAATCCTTTTTCTTGCATATGCGCAAGGAGTTTTGTTCAGCATTCTTATCGTTTCCGGAAATCCATTATTTGTTGAGAGTGTAAGATATGTTCCTTTTTGTAAAATTAATTATGCAATACTTGGTCCTCTTTACCATATCCCATTTGCGATTTGGATAACTCTGGTCTTCTATAGTCATGTTGAGCTGTTCGCTTTTTATTTAAAATCTTCTGGGTTGAGGAGAAATCAGATTTCATATCTATTTTTTGGTACCCTTTTGGGATTTGCTGGAGGGGTGACGAATTTCCTTCCGGCTTATAATATTGATATTTACCCTTACGGGAATTTCACCATAGTCATATATTGCTTGATTGTAACCTACGCAATATTTAAATATCGCCTTCTAGACGTTTCCTTAATAGTAACCAGAACAGGTATATTTATTTCTGTTTATTCTTTTGTTCTTGGCATTCCATTTGCTATAGCTTTTGGCTTGAGAGATTATTTAACAGTAGTAATTGGCCAAATTTGGTGGATTATTCCATTGATGGCATCAACTTTATTAGGTACTGCTGGTCCTTATCTATATTTTTTCATCCAGCGAAAAGCTGAGGAAAAATTATTAGCCGACCAAAAGCGTTACCAATCGACCTTGAAGCAAGCGTCGGCTGGCATGACGCGCATTAAGGATCTAAAAAAATTGTTGAATTTGATCGTCTACATTCTTTCAAGAACGGTTAACCTCACGCATGCTTTTCTTTATTTATACAACCTTAAGAGTCGCGATTATACCCTTGAAGCTGTAAGAGGCGAGAAGCTTTCGGAAAAAAATTATTATATTAGCCGTCGCTCAGCCTTGATCGATTATTTGGAAAAGGCAAAATTGCCGATCGTTGCAGAAGAAGTTAAGCAGCAAGCCCAAGATTATAATAATGAAAATTTAAAAGAAGTGTATGCCCAGCTTAAGGAAGTCGGCGCGGAAGTTGCTGTTCCGATCCTAACGGAAAAACGATTGCTCGCGATCGGTGTTCTGGGAAAGAAAAAGACAGGTGCGATGTACACACCCGATGACCTAACGGTCTTTTCTATTCTTGCAAGCCAGGTGGCCTTGGCGATCGAGAATGCGCAGTTCTATGAAGAGTCGAAACAGACCCAGCAACAGCTTTTTCAGGCAGAAAAAATGGCAACGATCGGTACAATGGCGGATGGATTATCCCATCAGATCAATAATCGTTTGCACACACTTGGTTTTATTGCCGGAGACGCTTTGGATACTATCAATCTAAGCAAGGATGTTCAGGATCCCGTCAAGTTTCAGGCGGTCTTAGCTGAAATATCCAAAGCACTTCAAAAGATCCAGGACAATGTCCGTCAAGGAGGCGAGATCGTTCAGGGATTGTTACGCTATACGCGTAAAGGCCAGGAAGGCTTCGGGGAGGTGGTCTTCGATAAGCTTGTTGACGAGGTCGTTGAGATGGCACAATTCAAGATCAAGAAAGAATATGTCGCTATTATCAAGGATTATCCTCAAGATTTGCCGCCTATTCAAGGAAACTTTACGCAGCTTCAAGAAGTTTTTTTTAATATCATTGATAACGCGTATGACGCTATCATGCAGAAAAAAAGTGAGATCCCTGATGAGAATTTTATGGGAAAAATTAAGATCTCAACCCGCCAGACAGAAAGATTCCTTGAGATCAATGTTTTAGATAATGGGATGGGTGTTAAAGAGGATGATCAGACAAAACTCTTTACGCCATTTTTTACAACTAAGGTCTCAAGCCGCAAAGGTACAGGCCTAGGGCTTTATGTCATTAAGAAAATTATTGAAGATAATCATCAGGGAGAGGTTTTTATTTCTTCGGAAAATAAGATAGGAACATTGTTCGTTGTCAGGTTGCCGATAGGAAAGAGCGCG
>Ga0172375_10009239_pt1 | contig 13036 bp, 11 predicted proteins | sample LakKiv1m_FD_114537 | JGI IMG/M metagenome (GOLD analysis project Ga0172375, IMG submission 114537) | Freshwater microbial communities from Kabuno Bay, South-Kivu, Congo - kab_092012_11.1m | ecosystem: Environmental > Aquatic > Freshwater > Lake | place: Democratic Republic of the Congo...
CTGCCACAGGCAAAGTACAACCTGTTTTTACAGGAAATACCAGATTTCAAGCGCCAAATTCCAAAGAAGCACCAAAAGCCAAATTACCAAACGAAGATTATCAATCATTCGGTCTACATGCAAATAAGTATTAAAAAGGAGGTAAAGACTATGCCTATCTTGAAAGTCAAAGCCCGGAGTCAATGGTTGAGCATTCACTCCGGGCAGAACAACCGTAATCTCAGAAGAGATTACACTCATTCCAAGTAATTTTAATGAAGATTCTTTGAAATTAAAAGCAAATGGAGAACAAAATGAAAAAGTTATCAGTATTTCTAACAATCCTTGTGTTTCTTTTCTTAATTATTAGCTGTGAAACCGATAATCTGCCGACTGGATCAATAAAAAATTCCGTATCTATTGACTCGATTTCAAAAACTTCCGATTCCTATGCTTTGTTGGCAGAGAAAATCGGCATTCCTATTATCAATTATTTAATTGATAATCCAGAATGGATAACATCAGAATTTATTAATGAATGTGTATCAGGACAACCAAGTTTATCAAAAATAAATATTGGGAAGAAAAAAGTATCATGGAATGCTGAGTCTGAAGGTTTATTTGAAAAAATTGATGATTATTCTTTTAAAATTGATAGCGTCATATTTGAGATACGTTTAGATATTGATCCTGGAACAATCAATCATCTTGATATATCTGCAATGAGAAGTAAGATTAATCAATGGGGAATTATGTTTGATCCTGATTATTTTAGTGATATTCCGAAAGGATACATATTTTTATCTAATAATAAAGGAAATATAACAAAAGTATGGTATAATCTTACCGTTCCACCGAAATTCCCCTTATTTATTTTGTCATTTGAGGAAATTAAAGTTGAAGGGAAAAATTCAGTTCCTTTGAAGAAAGTAAATTCTGGTTCTGACTGGTATATATGCTTAAAAAGTGTAAAGACATTAGTTACTAGAGAAGGCGCTGATAGAGGTAATATGGAATTTGAATTGTATATATGTTCAAATGATCAGACATGGTATAATGCTACTACAGATCATATATTTAATGGTGTAAATAGAATTGATGCTGCAGGAAGAACGATTTATTATCCTGATGTAAATGATGCTGGTGTAGTGTACAATTGTGATTACATAGCTCTGACATTATTATCATCTCAGGAACAATTTATTTGTGCTATTGAGTCGGATACAGGTCCCTCTGGTAATCATAATAATGACGAAGATGAGGAAGACCCGAGTAGAAAAGTCGCTGATATTGAAGGAATAAACCTACTTACCGGATTAACTTGGTTAAAGTATGGAAGACAGTGGCGTATCGTTTCAAATCCAAGTGGTACTTTAGATGACGATATATTTTATAATAGTGAGTTGGCAAGAATCTCTACTTCAACGCCAAGCACATATTTACCAAGCTATCCAAGCTCTGTTTATATTACGACAGATGAAATTAGATATGAGATTTGTAAAAGACAATTTTAATATGTATAAAGTAACAGTCTTTATTTTCATTTTTACATTAAATATTTATTGTCAGAAAAAGATTTCTGTCCATGGTGTTGTCTCCGGCCAGGGTGTTCCCCTGGCCGGAGTAAATATAAGTAATATCGAGTCAAGCCAAGGTATATTTACGGATGACAATGGATATTACGCATTGAAATTATCATTTGCTGATACGCTCTCAATCGTCTTTTCATATATGGGCTATCAAGACTCCACTGTCACCATCGTTTCGGATGAAAATGATTTTGAGTTGAATTTAGAATTAAAGCCCAGGACGATTCAATTCTCACCACTGTCAGTATACGGCAATTCTTTTTCATATTTACAGGATAAATATGCGCCGGGGATTACTGTATTGACGCCTGAAAGAATTTCCCGAATGCCCGGAATCGGCGATGAAGATATATTTCGAACGCTTCAGACCGATCCGGCAGTAACAACCGTCAGTGAAATCTCGAATCAGCTATATGTCAGAGGCGGTACTCCCGATCAGAATTTAGTCCTGATAAATGGCGCACCGATCTATCAGCCGTACCATCTGCTAGGTCTGGCAACCGCTATGAACATCGATGCCATTGAATCGGTTCGATTCTATAAAGGCGGATTTAGCGCCAGGTACGGGGATTGTTTAAGTTCGGTTATAGAGATAACCAGTGAGCCGGGCGGTTCGGAGGCAGAATATTCGATTAGCGCTAATTTGATTGATAATAAATTTACCGCCAGCGGTCCGGTGGGTAGCAAAATTCGCTACCGACTGTCCTGGCGCAGTTCTTTTTATGATCGAATCTTTCCGGTTTTTGGCGTTAAGTTTCCTTATCGGTTCAGCGACGGACAATTGAAAATCTCTTATCTGCCAAGCCCGAACCGGCTTGTCACTCTCAATATCTTTGGTTCAAATGATCTTTGGTGGGAAAAGAACCATACCGATCATTGGCGCTGGGAAGAGGAAGTAGAAGACATTTCTACTGTTCAGTCCGATAGCAACCATTATACGATCAATACCGATTATGATATTTCCTGGCAAAATCTTTTAGTCAGCGTACAGTATCTACAAAGAATCTCCTCTAAACTGATCTGGAGCTCGACCCTTTATCAAACCCTGCTCAGGCAGAATTTTAAATATGCTCATGAATGGCGGGCAGACCAGGCTGCCTCAGATTATGTCCGAGCGATGGTTGACCAATTGAATGTAAAACAGGCTCAGATAAAAACCTCTGATGCTCAACCAAGTTTAACTGATTTTGGTCTGCGCAGCGACATAGAATGGAACTGGCATTCCGATCATCATCTATCCGGTGGAGTATATTATTACCATAAAATTTTTGACTACCACTGGGAAATTTCCGATTTTGCGAAATTCAATGAATACGCTACAATATTCATGGATTTCCCACCCGATACATTTCATTATGATAGGCAATTAAATAATCTGGCAGTCTATCTAGAAGATTCTTATGAACGCAACCGGTTCGGATTGCGGTGCGGAGGGCGCTGGAATTCCTTTGATGAATCGCATTGCGACATGCGTTTTTCAGCATTTTATCAGATTACACCATTGTCAAAAATCACTTTGGCGGCCGGGCAATTTTCCCAGTTCACCGGAACCAGTATTGAATACGGATTTTATAGTCTGGCAGAAATTCCGCTCATGGTTCCCGACAAGCCGGAGAGAGCCGTTCACTGGCTGGCGAGTTATGAATATCGTCTGACCGATAAACTGACTCTTGGATTTAACGCTTATTCTAAGAAATACCAAAACCTGGTTTACATTGATGCCGACGGAGATATTATAAATAGCGGCCAGGCCTATTCCCGCGGATTGGAACTCGATTTAAACGGCTATTTGGGATATAAAAATTTTCTTTCTTTAAACTGCGCCTGGAATAATACCCGCAAAACAACTGCCGGTGAAACCTTTTATCCCAACTACTATCAGGAGTTTAAAGGCTCGGCCTTGTTCTCGCGGCAGTTAAATTCCAAATGGATGATTGATCTGGTTTGGAACATTTCGTCCGGACGTCCGTCGAACCTGGCTACTTGTCGCGTTTACACGAAAGTGTGGAGCACCAGCCAGGTTTATGAATTTGAAAAACCGTTGCCGAAAAATTTCTTTTGGTATCCGACTTTTCATCGTCTCGATCTCAAACTTGTCCGCAGTTTTCAAAGGCAGAAAACCAGCGGGAAGGTATATTTCCAGATCATCAATGTTTACAATCGCTCTAATATTCTTTATTATTCCGGATATGAAAGTTATCGGGTGCACACCTGGTACCAGTATCGTTTAATCAAACAAAACGGTTTTCCATTTTTACCAACCATTGGAATCGAATGGAATCTATGAAGAAGATATTATTTATAGCGATTTCCACATTTATAATCAACGGTTGCAGCGATCAATTAAAAATTGATTATTCGAAAGTTGAACAGGATGTTTTCGTTGCCGGAGAATTGAAAGTCATATCCAATAGTTTTGTGCAAGCGACTGTTTCTGTCAGCGAGATACGGACTGTCATGGAATTGATCGACAGTTCCGATTTTGATACCGGTATTGCGGATGCGATCGTTTCTATCAAAATCGGTCCGGATATTTTTAATCTGGGTCCCTATTCCTATATCTATTCTGCAAAATATCCGGATGGGGTATTTTACCGCGATTCATTACCATATTTGCCGGATAGCGCTTATTATCTGAAAGTTACTCTTCCGGATAATCGTGAACTGACCAGTTCAGCCACTATGCCCAATATAACCTTAAATGTCACCGAAGATGATACTATCATCCTTCAAATTGACTCTTTATACGATGATTCTGTCTGGCCGCTTAGTGACAGTTATCCGTTTAATTCGGAAATATGCGTTCTCCCGCTAATTGGTGATGCCCTAATAACCCAATTTGAAGAAGATGAGATAGAAGGTTATTCTGTGCCGGAATTAATTATTTTAAATGTGGATGATTCTGGTATCAGGACGTGGGGAAAAATGACCAATGATCAGGTAAGACTCTCGGTTTATTGTGAAAATCCCTCTCAGATATTTCATGAACAGTATTATCAGGGAGTGTTGATATTTGGACCGTGTAGTTATGGATATATTATAAATAACCGCTACCGACGTACCGAAAAATATGGAGCTAATCTTGCGGAACTCGGTACCAATATTACCGGAGGGTATGGATTTTTCGGAATATCACCTTATTCGGTTTTGAAATATGTGAGGGTAAAGGTAATTTGGTGAAAAATAATGATAAAAATTGCTTTGCGATTGGAGAAATTGTTAAAATTTGTTATCGGTTGTTTCCTGCTAATAATAATCCGGACTACGGTCATCTTTGCCGCCGGCATTTCCGGCACTGTCAAAATCACTGAATCTCTTGAACCGTTAGCGGGTGTTAATGTTTTCCTGGCGAATACCAACCTGGGATGCAGTTCCGACCCCAATGGCTATTTTGCGATTGCCGGAATTGAACCGGGAAAATACCAGTTGATAGCCAGCCATATCGGTTTTGGAGTTTATCAGGAGTTCGTGGAAATTAAAGATGGGGACGGGCTTTTTATTGATATTCATTTGCAGCCTTTGCCTGTCTTGATCGACACAGTCTCGGTATTTGGAGAGCCAAGATTCAGGCGCGAACTCGAAAGCGATCTGCTGAATATCAGCAATTTTGAAATGAATCTGGCCCCGAAACTCGGCGAACCCGATCTGTTCCGGGTAATTGAGACGTTTCCGGGCGTTACGACCGTTAATGATTACAACATGGGATTGCATATCCGCGGCGGCAACTCCGATCAGAATCTGATCCTGCTGGACGGAATGCCGATTTATAATCCCTTTCACTTGTTGGGTATCTTTTCGACTTTTGACGAATCGGCCATCCAGTCCGCCAACGTTTCAAAAAGCGTTATCGATCCAATCTACGGTAATCGGCTTAGTTCGGTCATAGACGTCAATGTCCGGGACGGTACTTCAGCCGAACATGCCGGTTATGTCAATCTCAGTTTCCTGAGTTCAAAAATCCGGGCGGAAGGACCGTTGCCATTCGGCAGTTATCTAATTACGGTTCGCCGGACTTACGCCGATTTGTTCGTCAATACCATAACCAAATTGATTTCTTCCGATCTCAAACTGCCGTATTATTTCATAGACGGGATGGGGAAGATTGTCATCAAACCCGGTAACCGGAATCGCCTGGAAATCACTTCCTACCTTGGAAAAGATGTTTATGATATGCGAGTGATCGATGGAGATGACAGTTCGGGGGTCTATAACTGGCAGAATAAGGCGCTCGGTTTTAATTATTCAAATGTCATCAACCCGCAATTGGTATTTTATCTGCGCGGCAGTATCAGTCAGTTCGGGGCCGAATGGGTTCCTTCGGATACATCGAGAACTGAAATGATCAACAATGTCTTTACCGGGAAAACGATTAATGCCTGTTTCCGCTACGATCATTCATTTATCGGACAGATTAAAGCCGGGGCCGAATTTTGTGCCAATGATTATCACCTGAAGACGAAGGGCTTTAGTTATCAGCCGATCTACTTCGAGAAAAACCAATCCCTGGAAAATTCAGCCTTTTTAAACATTAATCGCCAATTCGGGGCCTTGTTCAATGTTAATGGCGGTTTGCGAATGACGCATTTTTCCATTCAGGATACACTGACATTCGCACCCCAAATATCCCTGGGCTGGAAAATTACCTCAACTCACGAGATTCAACTGCATTGGGGCAAATATAATCAGGATTTGATGACTATCGGTACGGAAGAAATCATCCTTTCGATGTTCGACGCCTGGGTGACGGTTCCGGAAAATCTGCCGGTTATGGCGGCGGAGCAACTGGCGCTGAGTTATAACTGGCAAATCCGGCGCAATCTCGCCCTGGATTTAGCGTTTTATCATAAGCGTTTTAATCATATTGTGGAATATAACACCACCAGGTATTCGCCCATCGACCCGGATTTCGTGGACGGCACCGGGACTGCTGATGGTTTGGAAATCACGTTAAAGGGCAATGTCGGAAAAATTCAGGGCTGGCTGTCGTATTCATATTCGCAGGTTGAAAAAACCGTCAATGGCATTACCTATCCGCCCAAATATGACCGCCCACATGACCTCGACCTGGTTTTAAATTATCAACTCACTAAAAAGTGGACCATTGGCAGCCGGTTCGTCTATCACTCCGGAACGCCGTTTACTCAGATAATAGGATATATGCGTCAACCGCTCTATGAGGATTTTTTAACAGGCGCTTATCCCTTTGAAATCGAAGTTTATGGAGAGCGCAATGCCTGGCGTTATCCGGATTATCACCGGCTGGATATTAACTTCGTTAAAAAATACAGCTGGAGATCGCATCCGATGGAGTTTTATATTGATTTAGCCAATGTTTATGCCCGGCTGAATGTCCTGGCTTATGCCGAACATGATGATATCTGGATTCAGATGCCGCCCCTGGCGACAATCGGGATAAGGGGGAAAATATGGTAAAACGCGGATTAATTTTCATAATTTCTATGTTGCCTTTATTATATCGCTGTCCGGCTGGTCCGCCGACCGGTCCCAGTACCGATATTAGTCGGCAATTATGCGTAAATTGTCTTATCAGTCCTTTTGAAGATACAACATACGTTTTTATCTCTAAGTGGAATGAATTAAGTGAATATGAGTATGAAGATGAGTATTATGATTATACAAGATACCCTGATTATTGGAGTATATCGGGAGCGAAAGTAAAAATTGCAGTTAATGGAAATTACTTACCTGTTATTGAAGATTCAGTTAAAGAGTATGAAAATATTTGGGAGATTTGTCATTACTACTACTATAAATTTCCTGTTTCTGATGTGCGTCCCGGACAGCACTGGGAGTTATCTGTCAGTCATCCGGATTACGACAGCCTGTATGCGGAAACGGAGGTGCCAGATTCCGTAAAGTTTATCAATTTGTCGGATACAATCAAGGATGCTTCTGAAAACTTAAACTTCTCGTGGACTAATGCGGAAAAGGCCAAGGGATATTTACCTATATTATCTTTTACAGCAAAGGATGATACTGGTAAATACTGGAGTATACAAATACACTCAGATTTTACTGATGAAGGTGATGGAGTATACTCTTTTTCCTCCGGTTATCCCCGTCAAAATACATCAGTAGAGTACACGATTAAAACTATGTTAAAGGAAATTAGTTTTCGTTACAATGAGGATAAAGATAAAATTGGTGATTTTAGTCAGTTCACTTCATTTTATTTGAAACTTTATGTCTATTCAGTGAACGAAGCCCTGTACAATATCCAGCGCTGGGAAATTCAGCCCGACGAGCTCAGCGGCTTCAATGCTCCGCTTCAGGTTTTCTCCAATGTCGAGAACGGCAGTGGCATCCTGGGTGCTTTCTGGCGAACAGCCAGTGAAAAAATCATTATCGATAAGGATTTTATAATCAGTCAATGTAATTAAAGTTATTTGAGGATATGATACAATTTTCGAGCATTTTAAAATTTTATTACAATATTCAAGGAGAATGCACTATGCGAAACAAGATTACGAATTACCTGATTGGTTTAATCATTGTCATATTTGCCGGCGGGCTTCAGGCCCAGGAAAAAGGCCGGTTGGGAATCACTGTGGATGCCCAGTACTTACCACAAATCGGAATTGCCTATAATATCTCCGAAAAATTTCAGGCCAGGCTGTCCACATATTTATATCTTGAATTTGGTGATATATATTCGGAGAATTTTTCCAGTTTATGCCTGCTATTCAGATTTCCTTCGGACGAAACGATCCGCCCGTATATCGGCCCGGATGTCACTTATGATGGTTTTGATTATGACCTTTGTTTAGGCGCCATTGCCGGAATTGAATATAAACTTCATCCGCAATTGTATCTGTTTGCCGAGATCGGCCCCAGCGTCAGCATTGAGTATGGTAGTGTTTCCATAATCAATACCGGCATCGGGATCAAATATTATTTCAAAAAGTGACAATTCAGATTATGCCGGGGAAGAACATTTCCAGTGAAATATTTTACCCGGAAAGGTGGTAATATTAATTGTCATGCTTGTTATTCGTATTTGATTTGAGTATAATTACCCGTTTTATAATTGAAAATCTGATGAACTACGGGAGAGCCTAACATGCAGACAGAGCTTTATTATTTCACCGGAACCGGGAATTCGTTATGGGTAGCAAAGAAGATTGCGGAGCAGATTGGTGACTCCAGACTGATTTCCATTCCAAAGGTTGTTAATCAGGAAACCATCACAGTCGGTGAAACAGTTGGGATAGTTTGCCCGATTTACATGTACAATCTGCCGCTAATAGTGGCGGATTTTATAAAAAAGATTACAACGCCGAAATACTTTTTCCTCGTATTTGCCGGCGGCGGCGTGCCGGGCAACGGTATGAAAGCGGTCAAGAAATTATGCGAATCGCGGCAGATAGAATTGTCGGCGATATTCAATATAAAAATGCCGAGTAACTATACTCCTTACGGCGTCACTCCGGATGAGGAACAACAGGAATGCTTTAATAATGCCGAAAAGAAAATCCCGGAGATTGCGCGGATCGTTAAGGCAGGGGAAAGCTATCTTGAGAAAAGTGAAACGTTCTTCCTGAAATCTTATGTATTTCCCGGTCTGCTCTACAAATTGGGTTATAAAATGATTCCTGCGATGGCCAAGTCTTACATCGCCGATGAAAAGTGTAACGGCTGCGGCATTTGCAGGAAAGTCTGTCCGATGGAAAATATTCATATGTCAGGCGACAAACCATTTTGGGAAGCGCATTGCCAGCAGTGTTATGCCTGCCTGCAATGGTGTCCGCAGGAAGCGATTCAATTCGGCAAGAAGACTGCGACCATTAAACGTTATCATAATCCGTTCGTCAGGATCAACGAAATCATTAGCTCTGCCGGTCATACCACAACTGAAAGCTGAATAAACCGCTTTTATGAAGAAGGATTTCCGGGCTATTTGCCGGACTAACTGGAATTACAGAAAACCGATCGGGAAAATCGCCCGGAGGGAAGAGACGTTCGGGAGGTTTTGGAGTTTTACTTCACGCGGCTAAGGAAGTCCTTCAAAGCATCTTTATGGACGGTAAAGCCAAGCATTTTCAGTTTCAGGTAATCGTCCCGGTACATGTAATAACCTTCGTGTTTTCCCCAGCGCGAACTGCGTCCGGAATCTTTTATCAGATACCAGTCGCGATTGTCGACTTTCGCATAACCGACTAAGTGTAAACCATGATCGTCGGTCGTGGTTTCATTGTAAATCCGGAATTCACGCGAATCCTGGTTTATGTATTGATTGGGAATGTCAAAATCCGGAATGAATGCCACATCTTCAAAGCCGAGATAACCGGCTTCACTGACATCGCCGCCGATCGCCAGGCCATAACCGTTGGTTATGGCTTTCTTGAGAGCATTGTACCATTCATCAAGAGGAAGGTTGATGTAAGAGGAATCGTGCCACCAGTTGTCATCGACCTTAAACTCGCCGCGCGTGTAAAAGGGAATAGATGTGGTGGACATTACGTCACAATAATCGTCAAGGTTTAGCTTTAGGACTTTTTCAAAATACTCCTGGGGAGTATACTTTTTGCCTTCGAATGTAAAATTCTGGGGCGGTTCGCCGAGATATTTATTGAGAATAGCTCTGATACTGGTAATCGCAACGGTTTCGTCCCAGTAATCATTCTTTTTACAATATTTGAGATAATTTTCGATTTCCTCAAACAACAGGGTGTGTTCATGTTTGTCGGTGTTGATTAAACCCGTATAAACTTCAGCCGGCACAGCGCCGTATTTTTTCATAATGCGGAAAACAGCGTTGACCTCGCTCCCCTGACCGATAAAAGAATCGCCATGCTCGCGGATATAGCGGGTGCATTTTTCAATATATTCGTAATAAACGGTGTGTAATTCGGATAGTTTTATCTTGCGACCGGTCTGGCGGGTGACTTCCGATTCGAGAAAGGATGTTCCGGAAAAACACCAGCACATCCCGGACTGGTATTGGGCAACCGGCGGAAAATGCGGGACGGTCTTGAAAACATCTATTGATGCCGGTTTCCTGACGCCGGTAATATCGGAGCGCAGGGATTTTCTGGCATCTTCGGCGGCTTTGTCGCGGGCTTTCTGCTGGTCGGTAATCGCTTCGTTGATCGAATCAGTCACAGCGACAGCTTTTTCGCGCTGGTCATCCATCTGTTTTAAGACCGGATCATGATACCGAACTTTATATTCGGCTCTATTCTGAGCATTCAAATTATTGGACAGGCTCAGGACAATTCCTGTGATTATGAAAATCCATCGGTGCTGATTCATGTCGTTTCTCCGTTTATGCCAAATTATTTTACTCACAACGGAATGATATTAAGAAATTCGTAAATGGATTTCAACTGAAATTTTTCTTCTGGTGTAACTCCGCAGTGAAAAAGATTATCTAATCGGCTAAATATAAAATAAAGGAGTTGAAAAATGGAGATGGTAATCGATTTTCCAAAAGGGATGCGGGTTGACGCCCATTTCGGCAGTTACACAGTTCAGACCGACCAGCCGCTGAGTTCGGGTGGAGAAGATTCGGCTCCGGCGCCGTTTGCCTTGTTTCTGGCTTCGCTGGGAACCTGTGCCGGAATTTACGTGCTGGGATTTTGCAAACAACGCAATCTACCGACGGATGGAATTCGCCTGATTCAGCGCATCGACCGTGATATGCTGACCGGACTGGTCGGCAATATCCAACTGGAAATCCAGGTGCCGGAAGATTTTCCGGAGAAATACCACGATGCGTTAGTGCGTTCGGCCAGTCAGTGTGCGGTAAAAAAACATCTTGAGCATCCGCCAAAGTTTGAGATATTTGCTAAGGTCGTCTAATTTTAAAAATGTGATAAAAAATGGTTGGCAAAGAGTTTAATCTGTTCTAAATTAACCCGCTTTTTGAGGATGCGCCCGTAGGCCAACTGGACAGACCGTCAGGCTACGGACCTGAATGTTGAGGGTTCGAATCCTTCCGGGCGTACAAATCACATCAAAACAGCCGGCGAGAACCGGCTGCTTTGTTTAACGAGAACAGATTGATATGAATTCCCGGGATTTGCTATTCAGCTTATGACCTTCGTAATCGCCGAGTATCTTTACCAACTTCAAGCCGGAGAGCTGAATCAGATGTTCGAGCTCATACCGGAAGAAGAAACGCATCGTAAAATTCCATGTCCGTGAAGTCTGACCGCCTTTAGTATCCCAGACGAATTTCATTTGTCCGTAGGTAATTTGTTCGACGATATTGGAATGGGCCGAAACGTAACGGCTGACCTTTCGGCCGGGAGCGAATTCGCCGGTAAAGTCTTTCTGCTCGGGAATTCCTTCGGCGAGAATTTTCGGATCGGGAACATACAGATCGAAAATCAGAAGACCTTTATCTGAAAGATGATTTCTAATATTGCGCAAAGCCATTAATTGTTCTTCACCATTAACCAGATGCGAAAAGACCCGGAAGGGGGCGATGATCAGGTCGAATTGCCGGTCATAGCTGAAATCGACGGCGTTCTGTAGAGAAAGGCGGTGATATTCAGAGGGCATGACGTTTTTCTTCAGATATTTGAGCATGCCGGGACTGACATCGAATCCGTAAATATCGGCACCGGTTGCCAATGCTCGCCGGAAAATACGCCCGGTTCCGACGCCGATTTCTAAAACCGGTCCCTGGGTTTGTTTAATTTTCTTTAGGTAGAATTGAACATCGACCGCGTCCCGCACCTCGGCGTATACCAAATCATAAAAACGAGCGACGACGTCAGGATAATCGGAATGTTTCATTTTAATCTCCAATCATAACGATGTATAATAATCATGTTACTAAAAGATTCAAATATTTTTTTTGACAAGATTGACAAGATTGACTAAATAGAATGTTTATTTCGATAGGTAAATATCAATCTCCAACCTATAATCTACATCGTTGAAGAATAGTAATATTTTGATTAGTCGGGACGCGTTAACTGGGCTTAATGATAGATTCGAGATATTTCCTGCTCTTCATCTTTTTGAGATGATTTTCAAAAGACATCGCTGCACTGCGAGTGTCGAATTCTTTTTGATATACGATTTTCCATGGAATACCGGATTTAGTCGATTTGGATTCACCGGAATTATGTTCAGCCAGCCGATTGTTCAAATCTTGAGTTTGGCCAATGTAATATTTATCCTTAACAGGACTGTAAAGGATGTAAACCTTATAAGACATTTTAGTCGGGGCGAGTCCCGATAAAGATCGGGATAAACCTCCGGCCTTCCCGATCCGAATCGGGACGCATTAACCGGGCTTAATGATAGATTCGAGATATTTTCTATTTTTCATTTTTTTGAGCTGCTTTTCAAAGGAAACTGCTTCACTGCGCGTTGGGAATACTTTTTGGAAGACAGCAATCCATGGAATACCGGATTTAGTCGATTTGGATTCACCGGAATTATGTTCAGCCAGCCGATTCTTCAAATCTTGAGTTTGGCCAATGTAATATTTA
>Ga0172375_10009240_pt1 | contig 13035 bp, 13 predicted proteins | sample LakKiv1m_FD_114537 | JGI IMG/M metagenome (GOLD analysis project Ga0172375, IMG submission 114537) | Freshwater microbial communities from Kabuno Bay, South-Kivu, Congo - kab_092012_11.1m | ecosystem: Environmental > Aquatic > Freshwater > Lake | place: Democratic Republic of the Congo...
CCGCACGTCGTGTGACAAACGCCGTCGCCGGTTCATCCCCACGCGCGTGGGGAACGTTAAGGAGAGTATTTCCAGTATCCTATTGAGAACGGTTCATCCCCACGCGCGTGGGGAACGTCGACGATCAATGGTGGCAATGTGGGAGAACTTCGGTTCATCCCCACGCGCGTGGGGAACGTTCATACGACCCAACCAGCGAAGAGGGAATTGTCGGTTCATCCCCACGCGCGTGGGGAACGTTAGCTCACGCCTACAGGTCAATTCGCTACTCTCGGTTCATCCCCACGCGCGTGGGGAACGTGCATAACGCAATGCGATGGCTTCCCCCTCTTTCGGTTCATCCCCACGCGCGTGGGGAACGTTTTATCAAGAAGGTCAAAAATCGTTAATTGAACGGTTCATCCCCACGCGCGTGGGGAACGTTCTCAGTTCCATAATACCCTCCTTTATTTGTCCGGTTCATCCCCACGCGCGTGGGGAACGTCTATGTTCTCAAAACTGTTGCTATGTTTTTGCCGGTTCATCCCCACGCGCGTGGGGAACGTTGTATCCCGGAAGCGAGCGACTTCTCTTTTGTAGGTTCATCCCCACGCGCGTGGGGAACGTTGAAACCCATGAACCGGCATGATCTCTTGAGTCGGTTCATCCCCACGCGCGTGGGGAACGTCCCTCCGCGCCGCCTCTTTCCACGCTTTGGCCCGGTTCATCCCCACGCGCGTGGGGAACGTTTCAGATAGCAGAGAATGCGGGTAAAGAAGAGCGGTTCATCCCCACGCGCGTGGGGAACGTGAACTATTGATGAACATAAATCAGGGCAATGTCGGTTCATCCCCACGCGCGTGGGGAACGTGCAAAGGATTGTTCTCCCGTGCCTTTTCATTTCGGTTCATCCCCACGCGCGTGGGGAACGTTGTTATTCATTTTTTAGAATGTAAATATCATCCGGTTCATCCCCACGCGCGTGGGGAACGTACTTCTTCTATCACATTAAAATTAAACGGTAAAAAATTCGCTAACATTTCTACCGAATAAATTGCCCATAAAAAACTTCTTGCACTTACCGGCATTGTTCTACCCCGAAAATTGGCGGTTCGATGGGAACGAGCCAATCGGCGGTGCTCAACTCCATCTTTTTCGGTTTGCTGACAGGCAGGGCAGCCATGGTGGTCATCATATCCCGAATGTTCCTGTGGAGGACGCGACCGTATTCTTCAGTTGCGTTCAGAATGTAAATCAGACGAACTTCTTTGTCGCAGGTGGAAGATACCGGCTGCTTTTCATTCTCCCAGCGTGAATAGGTTTCCGGTTTCATGGATAGAGCCGCCGCCATATCCTTGCTCTTCATTCTCAATTCCTTGCGAAGAAAGCGCACCTCGGTGCCGGTCAGCATTTCCTCCTTGCAGACAAGACCCCGCCCGATGGCAAGGTGCAAGCCCTTGATGTTGGGGATGGTCACTACCTCTTCCCCGCATTCAGGACAACGGGCCTGGGCAAGGCCATAGAGAAAAACATTATCGAGCCCGCACTCCGTGTAGTGATAGGGTTCGTTCTCGATGACGGTCATGACATGCTCGCATTTCCAGCATTGTTCCATATTAAGTGCCTCCCAGCACCGTGATCACGAGAAGGTGATTTTTATCGATAATTGCCGTGATCACGACTCCGCGATCCCCTTCAAGGTCATATCCTTCAACTTCGCAGTGCCATTGGCCGTTTGGTTTCAGTTCGATTCTTCGGATTTTGCCCGTCTCAAGAATGTAAACAACGTCCTGAAGCGTGTACCCCCGCGGTCCCATTTGCTTCTTCGCATGCTTTGTGAAAGAAAGGGTCCCAGAGCTTCTGTTTGCCAGGATTTCACGAATGAGAATCAATGCGCTCTCAGGACTTAGATCGTCCACCCGGCTCTCCTTTTTTCACAAGCGATCCTGCTTGTCAAGTAAATTGATATTAAGTCAATTTATTTCTGCTTAAAGCTTCCGCTGCGCCGGAAGGCAGCCCTTCTTCCGGAAGGAAAGAAACCAGCTTGATCCCATCCATCTCCACCGGGATGCGGCGGTTGGCGCCCAAGGTCATGAAATCAAAACCAGACTCCGTGCTTGTGCTCCAGGCCATGACGGCATTGCCGCTTTCGATCCCTTTTCCGATCTGTTCCCAGATCATCTCACGCACCCGTCTTGATACCTTGCCCACATAAACACCGGCGCGCACCTCAAGCAGCCAGACGGCAAGCCGGCCCCGAAGACGGGGAGGCGCGTTTTCAACCACGGTAACCAGCATCGCCGATGCCCTCCTTATTCGGGATTGCCATTTCAATGGTCTCCTCGGGGGGCTTTGGTATGGTAAGCTCTCCCGCGGCCAAGACCTGCTCAATGGTAGGGATAATACGGTTGAGGAGCCGGGTCTGGCGGAAAACATCGCGACACGCCAATCGAACCTCCCGCTCCGGTTCCTGCGGTTTTCTTGCCGCGATCCGAAAAGCCACCGGAACGACGGTATCGAATTTGAAGATATCTGCGATGTCATAGACAAATGATTGGGGCTTGCCCGTATGGATGAAACCGACAGCCGGGGCGTAACCCGCTGCGAGGATGGCCGCTTCGCAAATGCCGTAAAGGCAGGCCGTCGCCGAACTCAGGCAGCGGTTGGGGATATCGCCGCTTTCCCATTCGGTATGGTCGTAATTGCGACTCCGCCATTCCACCCGGTGCTGGCGGGCGAGCAGTTCGTACATCTTGCGCACCCGGACGCCCTCGATGCCCCGTAGTTGCTCAACGCTCCGCCGCTCCGGCGGCTCTTCCTTGAAACGCAGGGCGTACATCTTTCTGACGATCTTCAACCGCGCCGTATCGTCAAGAGCGAGCTTGGCTTGGTAGAGAAGGCGATCGGCGCGCGCCCCGCCGGGCTGACCGGAGGCGTAGAGGCGGACCCCGCCGTCGCCCACCCAGACGAGAAGACATCCGACACGGGAGGCGAGGGTCACGGCGGCATGGGAGACCCGCGATCCCGGCTCCAGCATCAGACAGACCAGCCCGCCGACGGGGATGTGGGTCCGGACGCCGTTTTTGTCCACGACGACAAAGGCGCCATCCAGCACATCCAGATTTCCCTTTTCTACGAACAGGACGGAAATCCGGTCCTTGATGGGAATCGGTTTTAGGGGCGGCAGAATCGGTTCGGTCATTTTTTGCGCCTGTGCTTTCTGGATTTTTCAAACCGTCAGGATGTTCCACCCGGGGCAGTTGTTAAGGAATCCTTAATAACTGAATCTGTCGCCACTTCCTCTTCTTCAAAGATGGTGCCTTTCTTATCGACCTCGCGCCTCAACCGATTGGATTCCTTCTTGGCGGCATTCTTCCGACCCCAGTAAGCGCCAGCCCCTTTCTTCGGGCCGGAATGCTCGGTTTTCTTAGCCTTATTGGCCATGTGAATGTCTCCTAACTATTTTTACGATTTCAGCCGTTTGCGGCTCTCCGGTTCCGTCAGGTAATTTTCCGGCGAGACAACGCGCTTGCCGGTCTTCTTTTCTAGGTCTTTACGCGCCGTACCGGCCACATCTCCGCCTTTGCGGGCGGCTTCCTTGCTTTCATCGAATCCTTGAGCATCGTCAACCCTTGTGATTTCCGTGGTCGCCGCCTCGCCGAGCATCGAGAAGATCATCTCCAGATCGGTCATGTGATCCCGCAGGTTTTCACGTTTGAGGCCCTTCAACTGTTTGTGCTCGCTTGGCGTCACTCCGAAAGCGGCCTTGGCGATCTCCGCCGTGAGGATCGCATACTCCTGTTCCTCTTTCACGTCCCGCTTTTTCCATTCGTCCGTGAGCTCTTCCCGGATGGCGATGCCGCGCATCCGCTTCTCGATCCAATCGTCGGAATAACCTTTTGCCTTGTAGAGCGCCCGCGTCCGCTTTGAACCCAGCTCCGGGTCTTCGATCTCCTGCACCCGCTCGTAGCCGACCTTCGCCAGCCAGCGCTTGAAGGGTTCGGCCTTGGGGGAGGGGATGGACTGGATGATGCGGAATGCATTTTCAGTGTTGACAACTTCCGTCAGGTATTTTTTACCGTCTGCCGATTCCAGCTTCAGTTGTCGACAAAATGTCGACAACTCGACGCCGCTAGACTGCTTCTCCCTTTGTTTCATTCGGTACCAATAATCACGCGGATTTTCGCTGTTTGTCAGAACGGCCACGATATCGACAACCGAAAAAAACCATTCGTTCTGGAAAAGAATTCTACGGACTTCCCTTCCTTTGAATACGGCGATCCTTGTTTCCATTGTACTCCCTCTTTCTTGGCTGTCGCTGTTATGTTTCCGAATTTTTCAAATCCTTTTTACCAGCATAAGCCCGCAGCCGAAGGCTTTGGCGGGGCCAATACCATTTTTAAGATGCTTCAATAAAGCAACTCCATCTCGAACTTTTAACACTCCCTCAAATGTAACAGAGAGCAACTTACCGCCTCTGTTTCCCTTTCGAAAATATAGAGGCGGATTAGGAAACACTGTAGATGATTCGATGTCTGCTGCACCATCCAACTTGCGCGAGAGCCACCCAAGTTGCTCCTCTTCCTTCAGTAGTGGCACTCGGCATTTTTCAGACTTCTTATCCGGCTTTAGTGCCAACTGTTCGTCCGTAATCGTTCTTATCGGATTGGCGGTAAGCAGAAAGGCAAGCCGTTGGCCATTCACAGGACTGGGATTGAATTCCTTGGAGCCAATCAGCACAATATTAGCAACCGGCACCGGGCGTTTTTTTGACTGAATCAGGACGCGCACAGGATAGCCCGTCTGATTTCTTTCTATCTGGAAGAGGAAGCCTTGGCGATCTTCTTCATTAGTGAGTCGTGTTTCTCGCGGTTCACCAGGAAACAACGGCCAAAGCAGACGGTGTATGTCATAGGGGTTGCGAGCTGCATTCCATGGAACTTCCACTCGGCTTATAAACACCTCACTCACCTCCCTTGTCTGCATAAACGTAAACCCAGCGAGTGCCGAACTTGCGATGGCGGCCGTGCTGCGGCACGTCACGAATAGGCATGGGACGATCATTGGCAACGGCTCTGCCTTCACCATAAATGACGCCGTGAGCAGGCGGCACCTGTTTTAATGCTTCGATTCCGTTTGCGGCTTCACGCCAACTGTCGAACAATGGGCGCGCCAGCGGACAAGACCGACGACCCAGGGAGGGGGTATACCGGGGCTGACGCACGGATTCGGCAAGCATGTCCAGCCCGATCTTTGCACCTTCCCTTTCTCCGACAGTGACAGTAAACGATGCATCAAAGAGGTATTCGCGCCTCGATACAACCGGGTTCTCATTTGGTTTGCCGTTTACTTTGCGGGCTTCCAGTACCGTATGAAAATCCGGCAATTTGAGAGAACGTTTTTTCTCATGACGATCAGCGCGCACAGTGAATTCCACACTTGAGGCAAGACGTCGCAGGCCATCCCGGTCATGCCGATCAATGCCGAGGCATGCACCAAGAAGCCCCAGCAGGCCGCTTCGTGTAGGGAAAAGATGACTGGGACGAAAGTCCTCATAGGTGTGGCCGCCCCATGCCTGCATCGGCCCGTCCAACTTAAGAATGAGAAATCGTGGCATGACAACCTCCTTATGCCTTTTCCTTTCCATCGTTTTCGATCCAGCTTTCAAGCGCAGCCAGCGATTTCAGCGCCTTCAAACCTGCCGGACATTTAAACGGCCAAGCTGCCGCCACGGCAGCATTTTCCCGAAGATTGTGAAAATCTGTGATCGTTTTCCAGTAAACCGAAATTGCATTGATGGAGGGCTGGAGATATCCGCCATTGGAGGATCGAGAAACCGGCTCTTCAAATGCATTAGCCAGCGATAACGGCATGTCCGCAAAACTGATGATGGCAAAATCCGCAGGATTGTCGGCAGCGAATGGCTGACGCTTGGCTGTGGGGACAACCGTCGCCAGCATGTGGAAAACATGCTTGGCTATTTCCAGGGCACGCTGACGAGACGCCGTTGTTTCGTTGCTTTCCATGGTTTCCAGAAGTCCGAGATTTACCTGAAGCTGCTTCAGGTTGAGACTCGCGTAGCGGTAGAACACACCGGAAGAGAACTCCTGTGTATTGAGATGCCCGGCACCCATCTCACCTGCGTCCTGTGTCAGATCATCAACTGCAGTGAACCAGTCTACATCTTGAGGTTCCACTGCATGAGTTGTAATTGAATGGGCGACGGCCAGGGCACCATCAATAGGCAAATTCGTCATCAGACCGCTCGTTGCCATGCGTCCGGAAAGAGCTATATCTATGGCCTTACCCATTGATTCCCTAAATGGGCGGGCATCCTTCTCAATCTGTTTCTCGAGTTTCTTCGGATCAAAATCAGCTTTCTTGCCGTCCTGGATCAGCTGACAGAAATACGCAACCTCTTCAACCGACCATGGAGCCACCGCATCGCCTTCTATACCTTCCGATATTCCTTCTTTACCGGACATCCATTCCAGTGCCAGGCCGATCAAATCTGGATCAAATCGTTCCTTAAGGAGCGCTGCGCACCAGGCTTTAAGCTTGCCAAGATCGCGGGTGCGGACGGATGGTGTACCAAGCTTATCGGAATAATAGCCACTCTTGCGCATTGCCCTTTTGAGCGACTGGCTGGAAATGCGGACCCGCTTCATTCCCCCAAATACCGCGGTCTTCTGCATGTTCATATCATCCCGATTGATACAGGATGGACTATGGGAGATGAGCACATGATAATTGATGAAATTCTTGGTATTCATTTCTTTCCTCCTTTGGGATTAGCGAATTGAGCCAGATAAAAATCCTCGACAATCCATCTTTTGCTGCGAGTACCCCAGAACCAGAGCAACGGGCCAAACTTTGCCCAATCCACTGTAGGTTCAACGTGCATTGCCAACCGACGAAACTGGATTAGATCAAGCGGAGATGTTGCTCTTGCCACCTGAAGTACGCGGGCTTCCGAAGTGCGTTTATCCACCAATTGTTTTCCAAAATCGGGAGGATCCCCTTTGCCCTGTTCGCACCACGGCAGCAAGAAAGCCACCCTTCGGTGACGTTCATCAGGCCTCTCGCCGGGGAAGAGGCGGTAAAGCGCCGAAGAATAAGATAGATCATCCGGCTCTCCTACTCGCCTCAATTCGGCTCGCTGCCCGGGTCCCATGCCGTTATAGCGTTGCCGGAGCTGCACGAAATCAGGCGCATCCCTACGACTTTCATTGCTCATGGCATACCTCCTCCTATAAGTTTACGCAGATCACTGTTCAGACTTCGCCGTGACCATGCTATAACCGGAATCAGTTCGGGTTTCATTGAGTACGGTTCGGTTATCTCATCATAAAGCTTTCGACAAATAGCTGAAAGCCGCTCCGCAAAATCCTCCTTGGCTTTTTGCCACACCTTGAAAGTCATTTGCTCACGAAGTGTTTCGTGAAAAAGTTCCTCGGTCAGGGCATAGAAGAGTTTGTCTCCGGTTTCGTGCACGGCTACACCTATGCCTTTCATCCTCTTGTCCTTATCCCCTTGGGCAGCGAACCAGAGTTTGCCGCGAAGCGAACTTCTGGCCGCTTTGCCTATATCAACCAACGCTTTGACTCTTCCTTTACGCTCTTCTTCCCAGCCTTCGGCAAGGGTAAACAACTCATGCCGTCGCTCTACCACGGACGCCTGTTTTGACTGATATCCTCCGACGGCGAGATACAAAGGTTCGCCTGGAAAGACTTCTGCCGCCTGATTCACCGGTGCGGCAGGGGTTGCACCTTCTTTCTCGTCATCCGAGAGTGGGCTTGGGACAACAAACTCAGAAAGCCATGTCCAGGCCGGGGCGGTCTTGGTAAAAGATGTAAACTTCCATTCTACCGTCCCTTTCTTCTTTTCCGCAGTCATGGCCCCATGAGGATGAGGCCACAACTCTTTCACCGTAAAGCCAAATTGTTCTTTACGGAAACCACTGTAAGCAACTCCCGATACATCTCCAAGAACATCACACTGTTTATGTTCCGATGCTTTCACCAACTCTACCCGCGCCGGTTGCCACAGCAAGCCACGCACCAGGCCGATTTCATGGGCATGGATTTCTTGTTTTTCGCGTATAGGTTCGATCCATGTTGGTTTGTCTTTGGACAAATCATAGACGTATCCAGGAAGTCTATCCTGAATACGTGGAAGCGTCACGATATTACGCCAGACCGTTTCACGCAGATTGCGGCCCTTCACCAAAGTTGTGATGGGAGCATTACCCCGTAAACTCCCTTTAAATCCACCTTGCTTCCCGCCGCCAAAGCTTGGGCTATTCGATGCTTGGTTGAAAAGTGCTATCGCTGCTATTGGCCCGCAAATAAATTCGACTTCGGATGTTTCGTTAAAAAAACAATGAGCTGACTCCGAAGTGCTTGTTTTTTCCGGCATGCCCGGTAGCAGTTTCTGCAGCGTTGTTTCGGCTCCCTTCACCCCCCTCGTTTGCATAAAAGGGTGCGTAGGGTGATCCAGATAAAACCATTCCTGGCAAGACTTTGCGCTGTCTACTAGTTCTCTTGGATCAATTGTCCGGCAAAGCCAATCCCGCAGTTTAGCGTCATTCTCCGGCATGAACATTGTCTGGACCATACACACCAATAGCTGAACGCAAGCCATCTCCAGATCGTCACGTGGGATGCTCACCCACCAGTTGCCGTCTGCGCAAAGAAGTTCTTCGAGGGTGAGCAATCGAAATTCTCCCATACCGTTGTCCGCTCGCACGGGAATCCATGGGTCATTGAGCAGATTCATTGTTTTTCCTCCTCTCCAAACCGAATACGTCCGTATATGTGAACGCAGTTGATCCGTTTAATGCTGTCCAGCCACCGGTTGAGTCCGAATCAAAGACGAGCCGGTAGCGGCCATCATCGTCAATGCCAACACCATCAAGAGATTTTTTCCAACTATCAGGCACGGGAATGGTATTCATCTCAAGCGCGACAGCTTTTTCATGCTCTTCCAGTTTATCAAGTCGCTCTCCATCGATCAAAGCACCGTCAGTCCGCACCGGCAACACCGTCAGGCTCATTTCGCCATCGCGGGTCTTCACGGTTATAGTCATGTCATCATCGCCGAACGGTTTGCGCGGCGTGGTGATCAATTGTTGCGCTTCACAAGAGAGAGCAATCTGTTTTCCCGTGAAAGATAAATGATCGTTGGTCATTGCCACAGGTTCATCCTCCCACTCAGCGTCTTGATAAACCGACTCTATCCATTGGCGGTACGCTTGTGGAAAGACGATTCTATCCGCGTTTAAAAGCAGGCGACTGGTACGCCAAAGCAAGCGGGTATCCCCATAAATGAGTTTATGAAGCCCATAATCGTCATTCTCAACTGTGAGCACCGTGCAACGCGGCACCTCATATCCCCGAGGTCTTACTCTATCATGCCGTTGCAGGCGGCCAAGCCGCTGAAAGAGAAGGTCAACGGGGCATATTTGGGTCACCATATAGTCGAAATCGAGGTCCAAGCTCTGCTCGACCACTTGTGTAGCTACCAGAATGCGGCCGTCCTTTCGCGCAGCGTCACGACCATAGTTATCAATGGCGGATCGCTCTTTGACTTGCCGGTCAATGAAACGATAGCGGGCATGGAAAAGGTCAACCGGCAGTGTTATGCGCTCTTTCAACCGGCGCGCGATTTGTTGCGCCGCATCCACAAGGTTCGCTATGACAGCAACTCTCGCACCTGCTTCGGCCGCTTTCACAATCTGTTCAAGTACGGCATCGTCGGGCATGGCTTGCGGCAATGAAATGCACTCAACAAGAACTTCCCGACGGGGCGGCTGCTGGTCCTCAGGCACTTCCACAGGCTTCACTTCCTCAGTGCCCGCTTGCCAAAGCACCGGATAGGGCGCTTCTGATGGCGCGCCAACATTCCAAGCTTCAAACAACTTGGCGCGAACGCCGGCTGGAAGGGTCGCCGAAAGCAGGATAGCGCTGCCTCCAATGGTCTTTTGCCGTCGGAGCTCCTCAGCCAGAAGTCCGTGCATGTAAGCGTCATATGCATGGACTTCATCCACGATCAAAACCGACTTGTTGATGCCGAAACCGCGGACAAACTTGTGACGCACCGGGAGAACGGACAGAAGCGTCTGATCCACGGTACAAACTCCTAACTGCCCCAGGAATACCCGTTTCCGGCTTTGGGCCAACCACATGGCACATTGGGCGGTTGCCTCCTCCTGTTGTTGAACAGAATGATTACGCCCGGTGTTAACAAGACGTTCGAATTCGGGATTCAGTCCGCGCTTTCCGTGCGCGAGCACCACGTTGGCGCCAACACCTTGAAAGGCTTTATCCGCAAAAGATTCAGCACGCTTGAGCATGGCATTGGCTGTTGCCTGGGTGGGGAGAGCGAAAATAATACTATCAGCCACGCCAGCAGCCAACAAACGCCATGCATGGGCGAGCGCCGCCTCCGTCTTGCCGCTGCCCGTGGGCGCTTCGATCAATATGAGACCCGGCGCACAGGGGAGATCATTAATTCGAACCTGAACGCCGCGCGGAGATTCCTCCGGCTTGAGGAGACTGGCGAACCCCTGATACTCATTTGCGGTCTTCACCAATCCGAATTTAACAAGCCAACCCTCTTTTAGAATTTCGTCCACCCGGCGCGTAAAATAGTCGTCAAGAGTGATCTTCGGGTTCAAATTTCTGTAAGGAGAAACTTCGATATTGGACCCAATCCAGTCGCACACGGCACAGAAACCGGCCACCAATGCTTGCGCAGGTCGTTCACACAGCGGCAATGATGAGGATAGTGTAACGCCCGACGGAGAAAGAAACATGGCGGTAAGAGCAGCTACCCAATCTCTTCGCGCATCACGATCGTGGTTCATGAGATAGTCTTCGGCATATTCTTGGTCCGGATCACCTGCTTCCGGCAAGTCTCCGTGGTGACCGGTAACTGCGGCCAACCAAGGGTGCCAATCTGCCTGAATATCGTACGGCCTATCACTGTCAGCCCATTGCGGACATTCTTTTATAGCCCAAGAAAATCCTTGACGTCCATGATCGAATCGTCGTGACCGACTTCCATCAATTTCACTAAAAACGATACTTGGCCATGCCTGTTCAAGAATATCATCGGCTTTCCTCTGAAAACGCAGATCGAACTTGCCGATGTCATGCAATGCAGTGAAAAACAATAACAACGCGCGTATTTCCACATCCTTCCCTTCGAACGCATGGAGAAAAATACGTCTTAGGACCGTACTCAGATCCAACCACGCTGCTGCCACTGCCGCTACGTCCAAGCAATGATATGCCAGCGGGTGCCACTTAACTTCACCGCGATAGTTGGGATCAGTCTTCCCCCAATATTTGAAATAGCTTTGCGTCATCCCGACTCTCTTTATAATACCAATGTCTCTTGATATTTTTCGACACACCCCATCGTAACGTAATTCCTTCGATCTACTCGTACCGCCAGTTGTTGCCCCCACTTGAAATCACAATTTGTGATTTCAAGTTTATAATTTAGTGTATTTCCGTGACAATGCCGTTAATTCGCCCGCGCCGTAAAAGGCGGTTTTCCCCTTATGGACCACATTGTAAACCCTCTGGTACCCCAAAAGATGTCCTACCAATCCGGCAAATGAAAAATATTTTTTACCGCCACTCTTAACCAGTGGCCGCCGTCGGCAGCCGCCGAAATCCGCTTTGAATTGCTTCCGCCGATGGCCTTCGCCGGAAGTCGTCGGCAGTCACAACGGCGCTTACCGGTACAGCGTCCCCATCTTCCTGATTTCCTCCCGGATAGTGTCCCGGAGCTCTTTCGGTTCGATCACCTCGACGGCGCTTCCGTGCTTCAGGATCTCCCTGGCGACCTCGACGAAGCCGGAGACGGGGAACCGCAGGCGCAGGCTGCCGTCTCCCCCGACGGAGACCTCCTGCGCCTGGTGCCATTCTTGCTCGGCGATCCAGGGGGAAACATCGGGCGCAAAGCGCAGCACCACGTCCGTGGAGCGCTCGCCCGCGATGACGCCGAAATTCCGGCGGATGTACTCCTTGATCGGCGGCAGGCCGGGCGGCAGCGCCAGGGATTCAGGACAAGGCTGGACGGCGCGGATACGCGAGAGGGCGAAGTCCCTGATCTGGCGGCGCAGGCCGCAAAATGCTATCAAATGCCAGTTCCCCATGTAGCAGAGAAGGTGCAGCGGCCGGATGATCCGCTCCGTCGTCTCGTTCTTGTGCGGCGTCCGATAGGTGATCTTCAGGGTTCGGTTCCTGAACAGGGCGGCGACGACGGCGTGAAAGACGTGTTCCGGGACGCGGTAGTACTCCACATTTTTGACCGACACCTTCTCCTCGAAGTCGCGGAATTCGGGCGGGGCGTCGGCAGAGCGCAGAGCGAGGAAGGTCTCCATGAGTCGCCGCAGGGACTTCTTGAGGGCCCGGTCGGGGATGGCGGCCGAGAGCCTCATGGCCAGGCAGAGGGCGTGAAGCTCCTCCTCGTTGAGCCAGACGGGCGGCAGTTCGTAGTTTCCGTCCTCGTACTCGTAGCCCCTGCGGTCGGCGCTGTAGAGAAGGGGGGCGCCGAGGCGCTCCCTCATGAACGTCATGTCGCGCTGGGCCTGCTTGCGGGAGATCTCGAAATGGGCGGCCAGGCACGTGGCGTTCGGGAAGGCGCCGGTCTTTACCCGGCCGTGGAACCAGGCGTAACGTTCGTAGGAGAGTTTCTTTGCCATGACGGTTTGCCTCGCTGGAATCCAGTGAATTAATAATTTCTGGACTACTGCTTTCGCAGGAGTGACAGGTTTGGGGACTTTCTGCGAGAGCGTCATTCTTGAGGCGCCAAATTGGAACCTCAAGTTATCGAATTCATCCCTCCGCCATTTTGAGCCAGATTTCCGCCGTCATCCGGGCGTCGTCGAGGGCGCGGTGGCTCTGCCGGAGGAAGGCGGCCTCCGGGCACAGGTGCTGGTAGATCGTCTCCAGGGTGTGGTCGGGCAGGCGGGGGAAGCGGCGGCGGCTCATCTCGAGGGTGCAGACGTGGCGATGGGGAAGGGACATCTTCAGGCGGGCG
>Ga0172375_10009244_pt1 | contig 13033 bp, 12 predicted proteins | sample LakKiv1m_FD_114537 | JGI IMG/M metagenome (GOLD analysis project Ga0172375, IMG submission 114537) | Freshwater microbial communities from Kabuno Bay, South-Kivu, Congo - kab_092012_11.1m | ecosystem: Environmental > Aquatic > Freshwater > Lake | place: Democratic Republic of the Congo...
TAAATAAGTTGCAGGCAAATCGCTCGAAACAGTTAATGTTACAGAATCTAATAAACATATTGCGGTTGGTGGAGTTATTGACAATTGCGGAAGTGGATTTACATAAACAGCAGTTAAAGTATCGTTCATACAACCGTTTAAAGTATCGGTTACAACAACGCTGTATGTGTACAATTGGCTTGGAATAGCCGGACTTACCGTTGTAAACGAATCGACAGAATTTGTCGGACTCCACATATAAGTTGCAGGCAAATCGCTCGATACGGTTAGAGTTACAGAATCTAATAAACATATCGCTGTTGGCGGTGTTATTGATAATTGAGGAAGTGGATTAACATAAACCGCTGTTAAAGTATCGTTCACGCAACCGTTTACAGTATCGGTTACAACTACGCTGTATGTGTATAGCTGGCTTGGAATTGTAGGGCTTACCGTTGTAAACGAATCGACAGAATTTGTCGGGCTCCATAAATAAGTTGCAGGCAAATCGCTCGATACGGTTAGAGTTACAGAATCTAACAAACATATTGCTGTAGGCGGTGTTATTGATAATTGCGGAAGTGGATTTACATATACTGTTGTTGAAGTATCGTTCACACAACCATTTGCAGTATCGGTTACTACTACACTGTAAGTATATAGTTGACTCGGAATAGCCGGGCTTACTGTTGTAAACGAATCAACAGAATTTGTCGGGCTCCATAAATAAGTTGCAGACAAATCGCTCGATACAGTTAATGTTACAGAATCTAATAAACATATTGCTGTTGGCGGTGTTATTGACAATTGTGGTAAAGGATTTACAGTAACAGTAACAGTATTATTATTTTGACAACCCATATAATCTGTACACAACACATTATAAATTGTTGTAGAAGATGGAGAAACAATCAGCGTATCGTTAGAAACGTTTGAAGGTGTCCAAAAATATGTAGGTGAAAGTCCGCCGGTAGCAACTAATGTTGTTGTATCTTTTAAGCAAATTGTTACAGCTACAGGGTTAATAACAGGTAATGGTTTTACGCATTTATCAAATTTAGCAAAAAACCCATCAGTTCCGGCGTTATATGTATTATCAAAATAAGCGGGAGCACCAGGATTTACCGTAAATAAATTATTAGAAGTATTTTCTCCACCAGCCCACAGCCAATTATTGTCGGCATAAACGCACCTAACTTCTAACGAAGGAAATCTTGTTGCCCACTGCAAAATGTTATTTGTTTTTGTAAATTGAAGTATTAATCCGGAACCTACTGAATTATTAAAATATGAGCCATCGCCGGGGTTTAAAAACGGAAATGATGCAACGCTTGAGAATGTTCTACCGCTAAGCCAAAATCTATAATTATCTAAACAAATTTTATCTATTCTTTCGTCGCTGTTACCACCCACTAAAGTACTCCATACCAAACTGTTTTGTGTATCAAATTTTAAAATAAGAATATCAGAGCTGCCATTTGCAGTATTATCAAAATAGCTACCTCCACCTGGGTTTACTAAAGACAAATTTGTTGTTACTCCGTCTGTTAAACCAACAGCAACGTACATGTTATTTGCATCAGAAACAACTTCACCACCCATACCCGGTCCCTGAGGAGTTTCACCACCATCGCCACCAAAATACGAGCCCCAAATAATATTATTTGTAACAGGATTAAAACATGCAAGAAGTAAATCGCTTGAACCTCTAAGTGCATTCTGATTATAAGCACCAGCAAGGTTTTGAACAAAATTATTTGTTGTAGAATTTGTATATGCCATTACATAAACCAGATTATTAAAAATATTTAAACTTGCATTTAAATCCATATTATTACCACCAAGATATGAACTCCACTGAACAGCACCTGCATAATCAAATTTCATTAAAAAGCAATCGTAAACATCTGGTCCCGATGAAACACCTTGTGGTCCACTACCACCACCAACTACAGGAATATTAGGTGAGTTTGTATAACCAACAATGTAAATATAACTCCCCTCGTTAATAACAATATCGGTAACAACAGAACTGAGGTTATCGTTTATATTTTCACAAATATAAGTAGCCCAAATACGTTGACAATTTGATTTTGCAAATTTTAATAAATAACCATTGTTCCATCCGTTTGAATTTGGTTCATAAAAAGTTGTTCCGCCTGGGTTTAAAGTAGGAAAATCGTTACTTGCAGTATATCCAACAACATAAATATAATTATTGTCAACTTTAATAATATTTTTATCACCACTATCGTCAAGACTGCCACCATAGTACGTTGTGTATATTAGTTGTTCGTTGGTTGCGTCGAATTTAAATATTACCAAATCGCCACTGGCAGCATAAGCTTGAATATATGAAGAGCCATCTATTGCCTGTGTTGGGAAGTACGAATTCTAGGTTCCGGCAGAGTAATACACATTAGCATTATCGCTACAATTACTGTAAATTCTATCTAATGCACCACCTCCTGCATAAGTTGACCAAAAAACCTGCGGGTCAATAGTAAATGGTTGTGATTTTACAACTTCACTATAATCAATTGTTATAACATTATTATTTATAGCCCATTTACTATCAATTCTTTTATTGTTTTGAAATAATATTGGTGCGTTTTCACTAATATTTCCTAATGAATTTTCAATAACCAATTTTCCTTCGTCATTAATATAGGGACTATTTTTACCGGTAAGAGCAATTTTTATATCATCGGGATTTGCGTTTACACCAATATTAAAGTCGTATTTTAAATTATTGTTTTCGTCGTAATATAAAACCCAGTCGATTCCTTTATAAACATCTTTAACGGTAATTTTCTTAAAAGTATTTACGTTTAAAATTCCATCGGGACAATAATTATAATAGAAATTTTCTTTGTACTGAGTATTCTCTTCGGCAATAATTTTGGCATTGGGGTTTGAATTCAGTAATTTTAATTTTATGGTATTAGTTTGAATTTCTTTAATTTTCAAATCTTCGTTTTCGTTAACAGGTTTATTATAAATAGGTTTCTGAAACACATAATAAATTTCGTTATTCGAAAAATACAATTTTAAATTATTAAGCTTTGAGTAATACTTAACAAAAGGTACCGGCTTTTGGTCGGTAGATATTATTTGACCTTTGTTTTCGATAAAGACTAAGTTGGTTTTTAACTCATTGTTATCAATACCAGCAATAGTTGAATAAGAATAAATTATAAAAACTGACAATAAAAAAATGTGTTTCATAAATAAGAAAATAAAAAGTTAGTTAAAATAAAGCCGTTACAAAGACACAAACTTAACAATAGACAATAAAATATTTTTTTAGGTTGCATTAATATAAAATTTTTCTTAAATTATATTTACTTCTGTTTCAATTAAAATATTAAACTTTGCAAAAACGCTTTTTTTAATTTCTTCGGATAAGTCTATAATATCTTGCCCTGTTGAATTTCCATAATTTACCAACACAAGTGCTTGCTTGTGATGAACGCCGCAGTTATTCTTTGTAATGCCTTTCCAACCGCAGTTTTCGATAAGCCAACCGGCAGCAATCTTTACGTTTATTTTGTCAATTTCGTAAATTGGAATATCGGGAAAATCTTTCTTTAAATTATTTGCAATTTCAACAGGAACAATAGGGTTTTTAAAAAAACTACCTGCATTACCTATTTCTTCGGGGTTCGGAAGTTTATTTGTTCTAATGTCAATAACGGCTCGTCTTATATTTTCTAAATTTATTGTTTTAAATTTTTTAAGCTCATTGTTAATATTACCATACGATAATTTAAAGTCAAAATCTTTTTTCTTTAATTTATAGTTTGCCGAAACTATAAGCCAATTTTGCTTATAATCATTTTTAAAAACACTTGTTCTGTAACCAAAGGAACATTCAGTATTTTTAAGCATTTTAACTTCACCTGTATGTAAATTTATTATTTCTACACTTTGTAAAACATCTTTAATTTCGACACCAAAAGCGCCAATATTTTGAACGGGTGCTGCTCCGCAAGAACCGGGAATAAACGATAAATTCTCTAACCCTTCATAATTATGTTCAACACAATATTTAACAAAATTATCCCATTTTTCGCCGGCATAAACCTTAATTATAACAGAGCTGTCGTTTTCAGTTTTTACTTCTATGCCGGTAAAAGTAGGGTGTAAAATTATTCCATCAAAATTAGTTTTAAACAATATATTAGAACCACCGCCTAAAATATAAAACTTATTTAATTTAAACAGATTAGATTTTATTAATTCAATAAGTTCGTTTATAGCATTTACTTCAACAAACTGCTTAGCAACGCAGTTAATGCCAAATGTGTTATAATTTGTTAAATTAAAATCATTATTAATTTTCATAAAACAAAGTTATTTAATATTAATTAATTTTGTAGCAACTATTAACATATTTCATACTTTTGTAATAAATTGTATTATGAAAAAAATCGAATTAATTATTATCATTCTTTTTGCTACACTATCTGTAAATTCACAAATTTTAAATGGTGTGCAAAATATTATTAACAACACAAACGGAAGCAATTTTACCCAAAAAGAAGCATCTGATGCTATAAAAGAAGCACTTTCTAAGGGAACTGAAAATGCTGTAAAATTGGTTAATGTTAAAGATGGATATTTTAAAAACACAGAAATAAAAATACCATTTCCTCCGGAGTTTAAAACCATCGAAACAAAATTAAGAGCTGCCGGATTTGGCAAAAAGGTTGATAACGTAATTTTATCGTTAAACAGGGCAGCCGAAGATGCAGCTAACGAAGCAAAGCCAATATTTATTGATGCGGTAAAAAGTTTAAGCATTGCCGATGCAATTAAAATAGTTAAAGGAAACAATGATGCAGCTACTCAATATTTAAAACAAACCTCAAGTACTACTTTAAGCAATAAATTTAAGCCAAAAATTGAAGCTTCGCTAAACAAAGTAAATGCAACAAAGTATTGGAAAGAAATAATAACATTATACAATAAATTACCTTTGGTAAAAAAGCAAAATCCAAACTTGTCGCAATACGTTACAGACAAGGCAATAACAGGATTATTTATAATGGTTGCTAAAGAAGAATTAAAAATCAGAAAAGACCCTGTTGCACAAACAACTTCATTGCTTAAAAAAGTATTCGGCAAATAAATTATTGAAAAAAACACATACATACAAAGCTTTTGGTATTATTTTTAATTCGGAAATAGAAATTCCGGAATTTTATAAATACTCTAAAAAACACGATGTTACAATTTGTTATGGCAAAGTTCCAGTATCTTTTAAAAACGTTATTTATACGGGGTTTAACTATAAAATTTCGGAAAAAGAATTTTTAATTAATTTTAATAATAGTATTTCATTTTACGTTTATAACGGTAAAAAAATAATTATTGAAGCTTCTCCAAAAAGCGATAAAAACGATATAAGAGCTTTTTTGTTAAGCACTGTTATTGGAATATTATTGCATCAAAGAGGCGTTTTACCTATTCACTCAAGCGGAATAGAATATAACAAAAAAGCTGTATTATTTGCCGGAAACCCCGGAGCCGGAAAATCGACATTAGCTGTGGCTCTTAATAAAAAATATAATTTTAAAATAATTTCAGACGATATAACAATTTGCAAGATTTATAGTAATAAGCCATTGTTTTACTCATCTTTTCCATCTGCAAAACTTTGGCTTGACTCGTTAAATATGTTAGAAATAGCAAATGACAAATTACCTTTAATAAGAAAAGATTTACTAAAATACAGATACAATGTTATAAACGACTATGTTCAAAAAGCATTTGCCCCTTCGTTTATTTTTTACATTGATGTATATGAAAAAAGTGAAGTAAGTTTAAATGAAATTACAGGTATTGAAAAGTTTAATTTTTTAATTAATAATGTTTTTCGTAACAAAATGGTTAAAGTAATTTATGCAAAAAAACAATTTAAAATTTCTACTTTATTAGCAAATTCTGTAAAATGTTATATAATTAAAAGACCAAAAGAAACCGACTCTGTTAACAGTCTTTGCGAACTTGTAAAAAGCACTTTATGTCAGTAAAAAAAAACATTATCTGGCTTGCATCATACCCAAAATCAGGAAACACTTGGTGCCGTCTTTTTATAGCTTCGTATTTAAAAAAATTTACAAATAATTTAGATATTAACAATATACAAATTGGGACAATATTCAGTAGTAAAACAATTATTGAGAATTATGCAGGCATTGATATTTCTGAGTTTAAAACAAACGAAATAAATAATTTAAGAAAATATGCCTTTGCAAATTGGGCACAAAGCTACGACGAAGATGTTTATGTTAAAACCCACGATGCTTATATTTTAGACTCATCGAACAAAAACATGTTCCCTATTGAAGAAACAAAGTGTGCAATTTACTTTATTAGAAACCCTTTAGATGTTTGTGTTTCGTTTTCAAACCACATGAACTGCAGTTACGAAAAGGCAGTTAAAAAAATGTGCGACAATAATTTTTCGATTTCTGCAAGCAAAAAAAAATATAATTCACAGGTAGAACAAAAACTTTTATCGTGGCAACTTCATGTAAAAAGCTGGACAGAACAAACCGATATGCCTGTTTTAGTTGTTAAATATGAAGATATGCTTATAAATCCCGAAAAAGAATTTAAAAAAATATTAAAATTTGTAGGCATAAAAATAAATTTAACCGAATTAAAAAATTCAGTAAAAATATGCTCATTCAAAAACTTAAAAACTAACGAAAAGAAATTCGGATTTAAAGAAAAACCAACTAATTGCAAATCGTTTTTTAATGTTGGCAAAAGTGGCTATTACAAAAATTTATTGTCTACCGAACAAATCAATAAAATTATTAATACACAGCATTATGTAATGAAAATATTTGGATATATTTAAAAATGAAAAAAGAAATAAAATATTGCAGAAAATCGGAACTGCTCACTAGCAAAATTGACAAAGAAACGGTAATGATGCATCAGGAAAGTGGAAAATATTTTGCATTAAATGCAGTTGCTTCAAGAATTTGGGATATTCTCGAAAAACCTGTTTCAGAGGCAGAAATAGTGAAAATCTTATTAAGGGAATTTGAGGTTACTAACGAACAATGCACTAAAGAAGTTAACTCTTTTATTGCCGAATTATGTAAAAAGAAACTTATTTCAATAGACTAGCTTTGTTTAAAATTTTCAAAATATTTACCGTAAGTTCTGTCGAGCGAAATTTATTTATTGAGGCATCGTTTAAATCGTTGCTTTTTAGAATTAAACTGCTTTTCACACCTTTTAAAGAAGTAATTTCAGAAAAAATAAATTCACAAATAACAAATTACACTGAAGTCAACAAATATGAGCTAATAGTGCTAATTAAAAAATCGGTTAAACGTGCCGCTAAATACTCTATATGGCGCAACAAATGCTTAGAGCAAGCATTAACAGCAAGAGTAATGTTAACAAAAAGAAATATTAAAAGTAAATTGTATTTTGGAGTAAACAAAAATAACAACAAGTTAAAAGCCCACGCATGGCTTAAGGTAGAAGATTTTTTTGTTACCGGCGAAAAAGGTTATAAAAACTTTACAGTTGTAGCTTGTTACGATTAGCTATACATTTATTTTAGTTACCCTTTAATATTAAGGGAACTTCTAAAAATACCGAAATCGTCATGCTGTCCCGATCCCGAAACATCGGGATTCGGGATTATTTCTGCATCTCTAAACAACCTAATAATTAGATTCTGAAACAAGTTCAGAATGACGGAATAATTAATTTTTAGATTTCCCTAAATTAAAATCACAATGCTCAGAAATTTAAATGAGGTTTTTAAGGTTTGGCTAATTTATCAAAAATAATTTCCGATAAAAGCTCTTTCATTTCTATTCCATATACACCGGCTTGTTTAGGTATTATACTAGCTTCGCTCATACCGGGAATGGTATTAATTTCGAGGAAATAAGGCACGTTGTTACTAATAATATAATCAACTCTTACAATTCCTTTGCAACCAAGCGTATCGTAAATTAACTCCGAATACTGCTGGCATTTGTTTTTTACTTGTTCAGAAATTCGGGCAGGAGTTATTTCTTCACTCATTCCGGGTGTATATTTGGCTTCGTAATCAAAAAATTCGTTTTTAGAAATTATTTCTGTTATTGGTAAAATAAATTTTTTATTCTTTGTTTTAACAATGCCATTCGACACTTCGGTGCCCTTAATAAATTCTTCGATAATAATTTCATCATCTTCTTTAAACGCAATGTTTATGGCATTTTGAACATCGTTTACTGTTTTAACTTTTGATGTGCCACAACTCGAGCCACCATTGTTTGGTTTTATAAAACAAGGCAAGCCGACCTGTTTAATTATTTCGTCGGCAGTCATCATTTCTCCTTTTCGTAACAATATAGATTTTGCCATAGGAATGGTAGTGTCTTTTAACAATTGTTTGCAAAAATATTTATTAAATGTTAGCGAAGAAACCAATGTGTTGCATGTAGAATGTGGTATTCCTATCATTTCAAAATAGCCGGGCATAAGTCCATTTTCGCCCGGAGTGCCATGAATAATGATATAAGCAAAATCGAAATTTATTTTATTGTTATTTATTATAACACTAAAGTCGTTTTTGTTTATTTCTGTACCACTTGCATCATTCAAAGTCCATTTATTATCTTTTACAAAAACAGGGTAAACATTAAATTGTTGCTTATCAATCCAGTTAGATACCTGTTTTCCGCTTTTAACCGATATTTCTGATTCAGAAGAGTTTCCACCAAACAAAACAGCAATGTTTCTTTTCATTTTATAAAAATTTTTTGAAAAAGTAGATAAATTTTTATTTTAAATTTTTATAAATCCAAAAAGATATTAACCAACAGTATTTAATTTCTATGAAAAAATTTAAATTCTAAATATTGCATTTGGTAACGCAATCAACTATTTGGGCTAATTTCTCGTATTTCAAAAAATAAAATGTATTTTTTCCTTTTCGTTTGCAAGCTAAAACACCCTTTGACTTTAAAATGCCTAAATGGTGCGATGTTGCTGATTGTTCAATTGATAATAGCTCGTGAATTTCAGTAACCGATAAATGTTTGCCGTCTTCTAAAAGTCCCATAATTGCAATTCGAACAGGGTGAGCCATTGCTTTTAACATTTCGGAGGCCTCGTTAAGTTGCTCAACATTAAGCAGTTTTACTTTTGTTCCCATTTTATTTTTATTGTTTTTTTAATATTTCAATTATATAAATATGTAGGTTTATTAATTATGATTATTATCATAATAGTTTATATTATTAAACATCTTTTAGTTATAAAATAAATTATTCAAATAATTTTAATAAAAAAAAATTAATTAAGTTTGAGGAAGTATTTATGGAAAGCTTAAACCAAATAAAAAGTCCTGTTAACAGCGAATTAAAAGAATTCGAAAATTATTTTAATTCATACATGAAAAGTAATATTACGTTGCTTAATATTATTACAAAGTACGTATTAAAAACAAAAGGCAAACAAATGCGACCATTGCTGGTGTTGCTTTCTGCAAAGTTAATTGGCAATATTTCGCCAATTACATATCACGCTGCATCGTTAATAGAACTAATGCATACGGCAACGCTAATTCACGACGATGTTGTTGACGAATCGTATCAACGGCGAGGGTTTTGGTCGGTAAATGCTTTATGGCGAAATAAAATTTCGGTATTGGTAGGCGATTATTTGCTGGCAAAAGGATTACTTTTAGCGGTTGACAATTCAGAATTTGAGTTATTAAGAATTGTTTCCGATGCCGTAAAAGAAATGAGCGAAGGCGAGTTATTGCAGATTGAAAAAGCCAGAAAATTAGATATAAACGAAGATTTATATTTTGAGATTATTCGAAAAAAAACAGCTATGTTAATTGCTGCAAGTGCCGTTAGTGGAGCAGTTTCGGGTGGTGCCAATAACGAGCAAACACAAAAAATGAAAATATTTGGCGAATCGCTTGGTATTGCCTTTCAAATAAAAGACGACTTATTTGATTATTCCGAAAATAATAAAACCGGCAAACCTGCAGGGAACGATATACGCGAGAAAAAAATAACTCTACCATTAATTTCGGCTCTTAAAAATTCGACAGATGCCGAAAAAAAGGCAATTTTAAGAATTGTTGCTTCAAAAGAACCCAACGCTAAAGCACTTAAAACCGTTGTAGATTTTGTTAAAAACAAAGGTGGTTTCGAATATGCCCTAAAACAAATGGAAAACTACAAAAATAAAGCTCTTGAAATACTAAATACTTTTGAAAAAAACGAAGCTTATTATTCGCTTCAAAACTTTGTTAATTATGCCACAAACCGTAACAAATAAAATCTTTATTGCAGTTATTGTTATTATAACATTATGCAATGATTTATTAGGTCAAAAATTAACCCCAACCGAAACAAAGGCAGTTCTCGAAATTTCGGTAACAAATTTCAAAGGAGGTGCACTTCCTAACGAAAAAATAATTCTTACCGGCGAAAAAAACAAAACTAAAATAAACGTAACAACCAATAACGAAGGGAAAGCAAGCGTATTACTGCCCGAAGGCGACACTTACAATATAGACTATCGCAACTTTACAGAACAGGTAAATTATTCGAAAATTAAGATTCCTACAGAGCTAGGTGCTTTTACATATCAGCTAAACATTAAGTTTGAGCCCGATAAAGTATTTACTCTTAAAAATGTAAATTTTGAAACAGCAAAAGCAACTTTAACAAACTCATCATATACCGCTTTAAACGAGTTAGTTGAAGCATTAAAAGCAAAGCTTAGCATGGAGATTGAAATAGCCGGACACACCGATAACATTGGAACAGACGAAACAAATTTAAAACTTTCGCAAGACAGAGCAAATTCAGTTGTTAATTATTTAACCTCAAAAGGCATCTCAAAAAAACGATTAACAGCTAAAGGTTACGGAGCCACACAACCAATAGCTGACAACGAAACAGAAGAAGGACGTAAACAAAACCGTCGAACAGAAGTGAGAATTATTGTACAGTAAACCTAAAATATTAATTTTGCAATAACTTATGATTTTACTTCGAAAAAATACACCGCGTTGGGTTATACTGCTTATTGATATTAGTATTTGTGTGTTTTCACTTTTTTTATCGTACCTGCTGCGTTTCAACTTTGATATACCCGAAAGCGAAATGCAATTGTTTTTAAAATATGTTTTGCCCATTGTTTTAATTATTAGAACAACAAGTTTTATTATTAGCCGAAATTACGCAGGAATTGTTAGATTTGCCAGCTCTAAAGACGCATTAAGAATATTTACCGTTATTATCTCGGGAACTGTTTTGTACGTTGTTGTGAATGTTTTTACTTATTATTTCTTTAATAAAATTTTTATTATTCCATTTTCAATAATAATTCTCGAATCGCTTATCACAATATTTATTATGACATACTCACGATTTCTGATAAAGCTTATTTATTACGAATATGCTAATCCTCGAAGCAACAAACAAAATGTTATAATAATTGGCAATACTGATATTGCAAGAACGGCAAAACACGCTATAGATAACGATACAGGAATTAAATATAACGTAGTAGCAATAATAGATACTACAAACAGCTACATAAGAAACAAATTTGAAGGAGTAAATATTTACAAATTAGAAATGCTCGATGGCTTAATATTAAAGCTGAATGTAAAAAATGTTATTGTTTCGTATAGCTTACTCAGTATAGAATTAAAAAATAACATTTCTGAAACATGCTTAAACAGAAATGTAAAAATTTTAAACATCCCCGAAACTTCAAAATGGATAAATGGCGAGCTTCAAACAAATCAGTTAAGCGAAATTAAAATAGAAGATTTATTACAACGAAATACAATAAAACTCAAAACCGAACACATCAAATTACAAACCCAAAACAATGTTATTATGATTACCGGAGCTGCCGGTTCTATTGGGCGTGAAATAGTTTTTCAGATTGTTAAATTTAAACCAAAACTAATAATTTTATTCGACCAGGCCGAAACTCCACTTAACGACCTTTCGCTTGAACTCGAAGAGATTTTTGATTTTAAAGATTACAAAATAATTGTTGGCGACTTAACAAACTTTGCCCGTATTGATTATATAATAAACCGCTACAAACCAACGGTAATATATCATGCAGCCGCTTATAAGCATGTTCCTATGATGGAGAAAAATCCGTCTGAAGCTGTTATAACAAATGTCAGTGGAACAAGAAATCTTGCCGATATTGCTAATAAATACGGAGTCGAGCGTTTTGTTATGATTTCAACCGATAAGGCAGTTAACCCAACAAACGTAATGGGGGCTTCAAAAAGAATTGCCGAAATTTATATTCAATCGTTAGGTTCAATATCAAAAACTTCGTTTATTACTACACGCTTTGGCAATGTATTGGGCTCTAACGGCTCGGTAATACCTCGTTTCAGAAGTCAAATAGAAAAAGGCGGACCAATTACCGTAACCCACCCCGATATTACCCGCTATTTTATGACAATTCCGGAAGCTTGCCAACTTGTTCTTGAAGCAGGTGCTATGGGAAACGGTCGCGAAATTTTTATTTTCGACATGGGAAAACCAATTAAAATTGTTGATTTAGCTAAAAACATGATACGCTTATCAGGATTAACTGAAGATAAAGACATTAAAATTACCTTTACCGGATTACGCCCTGGCGAAAAAATTTATGAAGAATTACTTAACAATAAAGAAAATACTATTGCTACTTACCACCCTCAAATAATGATTGCTAAAGTAATTGAATATAACTATCAGGAAGTATTAGTAAAAATAAATAAACTTATTGAAACTGTTAGCACCTTTGATAACTATAAAATTGTTGAACAAATGAAAAATATTGTTCCCGAATTTAAAAGCGCTAACTCTGTTTACGAAAAACTCGACAAACACTAATAAGTTCTCCTGACTTTGACAGATTAAATTAGGTGTCTCTACAACAATTTGCATGTCAGCATATTATAATTTGTGCGACAGCGTTTTGGGTGTCGCATGCATATGTTTTTTAAAATTTTGTGAAATGTGTGTGCGAAAAAAATCAA
>Ga0172375_10009247_pt1 | contig 13031 bp, 13 predicted proteins | sample LakKiv1m_FD_114537 | JGI IMG/M metagenome (GOLD analysis project Ga0172375, IMG submission 114537) | Freshwater microbial communities from Kabuno Bay, South-Kivu, Congo - kab_092012_11.1m | ecosystem: Environmental > Aquatic > Freshwater > Lake | place: Democratic Republic of the Congo...
CGCCGCAGCCAATAATAATCAGCGGAACACTAACCTTTTTTAATAATTGACTGATAAATTTGGCTGCATCTTCAGGAGATTTATTTCCTGATTCAGGATGAGCCGACTGCAGGCGCACGCAAAGCATCTGAGCCTTGTATTCATTAACACATTTTTCTGCCCAGGCAAACGGATCAGTAAAAACTTTACCATACACGTCGATTAAAGCCTGCGGCCAATCCTGCCCAGCCGTATCCCAGATTTCAAAAGCGATTTGAGGAGGATTTTTAATTTCTGCTTCAGGAAACAAAAAAGGCAAAGTTTTCTGCCCGCCGATTTTAATAACTTTTGAACGGCTCCCGCCTTCTGCCTTGGTTGCGCCGATTACTACTTCATTAACTTCACCAGACCACTTCTCAATCATTGCTTCAGCTGCCATATCCTGCCTCCTAATTTCTCTAAAGCGCTTAAACCTGCACAAGTTTCATCCAAAGCCAATAAAGAACTGCCATTGACGCTGGCTTGTGCAATCTCGCTATCAAAAGGAATATTACCAATAAATTCTAAATCAATATCTTTAATTTTATCTTTTTCTGGTTCTTTATGCCAGCGGTTTATTAATAAAAGCTTTTTGCCAGCCTTAATCCCCAGCTCTTTCACCAACAGAGCTATCCTCTCTGCCGCTTTTAAACCAACAACGGTGCCGTCTGAAACCACTAAAAAAGTATCGGTGCTTCTGGTAGTCCTGCGAGAGAGATGTTCTAAACCCGCTTCATTATCGATTATAACGAAATCATAATCACCAACTAACTTGGCCATAACTGCTCTTAAAATATTATTTACATAGCAATAACAACCCGGGCCTTCAGGCCTACCCATGGAAATAATGTCAAAACCATCTTCTTCCTGCAGCGCCATTTGGACCTGATATTCAACAAACCTGTCTTTAGTCCAACCCTGGGGCACTTTATCCGGGTTTGAAGCAATTTTATCCAGAATACTCCCAACAGTTTCTTTGACTGTCACGCCTAAACATTCAGCTAAATTACTATTGGGATCAGCATCAACTGCCAGGCAACTGCCTAATTCCTTATCTTTAATCAAGCGCACCAATAAAGCTGCCGTAGTAGTTTTCCCTGTGCCGCCTTTACCAGCGACTGCAATAATATAGCCCATATTTATTTTCCAAAGCTCGGAAATTTATTTAAATCCGTATGCGGAAAAAATAAAGCCGCCATATATTCATCCATATAACCAGCATCAACGGATAATTCAAAATAAGTCATCTTGCGCGAGATTTCATCAGCAGTTTTTCTTGCCTGGCCGGAAAGAATCATTTGCCTTGCCCCTGCCAGCGAACTATTGCCCACAAAAATAAATTTATCTCTTTCTAAGTCCGGCAATAATCCAATCGCAATAGCGCTATCCATATCCAACGAAGTCCCAAAACCGCCAGCAATAAATATTTTTTTTACTTCTGAAAAATCTAATCCCATATGCCTGATAAGGCTGGCAGTAGCCGAATAAATTGCTGCTTTTGCGCGTTTTAAATTATCTATATCCACATCACTGATTACTATATCCGCGGATGAATCTGCTTCTTCCTTAAAAACTACTACAAATTCCCTTCCAATACCAGTTTCCCGTATACGTTTATTTTTAAGCGGTTTAATTTTTCCGTCTTTATCCAAAACACCGCTTTTAAGCATCTGTGAAATTAAATCAATATATCCGGACCCGCAAATCCCCTTGGCCTTAGCATCGCCAATCGTAGAATATTTTACATTGAAATCCTTATCAATACTTACTTTTTGCACAGCACCTTTAGTTGCCCTCATCCCGCATCCCACACCGCTGCCCTCAAATGCAGGCCCTGCCGAAGCAGCACAAGCGATCAAAAATTCTTCATTACCCAAAACAATTTCCCCGTTAGTCCCGATATCAATTAATACACAAAGTTCTTTTTCTTTATATATCCCGCATGACAGAACACCGGAAGTAATATCTCCGCCGACATAACTGGCAATACCAGAAACACAGGACAAAACCCCATGCGGGCTGATTTTTATCCCCGCTTCATGAGCATGCATATCCTGCGGAAAATTAACTGTCGGTACATAAGGCTCTTTCCTGATATTGGTCGGATCGATACGCAACAACAGGTGAATCATAGTAGTATTGCCGGCACACAACACACAAGTAAGATTATTTAAATTTACCTGATGTTCATGGGTTAATTCATGGATAATCTGATTCATGCTTTCCACAACCACGCGATGAAGCATTTCAAGGCCGTCAGGCTGATGTGCATAAATAATGCGCGTAATCACATCACTGCCAAAAGTCGCTTGTTTATTATAGGTAGCTTTGGTACCCAGGATTTCCCCGGTATTTAAATCAACTAGCTGGCCCGATATTGTAGTTGTGCCAATATCAAAACAGATCCCGAAATTATCTCCGGAAGTATCCCCTGATTCAATATTCATTATTTCGAAACGTGAAGAAGAATGTTCAGGCTGCCCCGGATGCACAGCTAAAGTAACAGTAACTTTCCAGCCCGCATCACGCAATAAAGGACCAAGAGTCCTGATTAAATTTATATTACTAATCTCAACTGCCCGGCCAATCCCTCTATTTAACCTTTCTAGGTCGCTTACAGCATCATCCAGATTCGGAGCCGGTAATTCAAGATACTGTTTAAAAGTGAAAGTAAAATCTTTAGAATATATTTTTTCAGCCAAAAAATCCGGAGCTGACACCTCTTCAGCCTCAGAATAATTAATTCTCAATTCTTTATTATCAACTTTCTCAAAATCAACAGCTGATTCCCTGGGAATCTCAACCTCTAAATCACTCTGCACCAAAGTCAAACAGGCTAAATGCACACCCTTGTTTTTTTCATCTGCGCTTAAAAGGCCAGTTGGCTGCATCAAAACCTTTCCTTTTTTAACAATAATTTTACATCTACCGCAAACGCCATCTCCACCGCAGGGAGAAGCAATAAAAATATCCGCAGAAATAGCTGCTGAAAAAATCGTTGAATCTTTCTCAACCAAAACACTCTTATTAACAGGCAAAAACGTAACTTTAAATTTTTCCATTAAAGATTCTTTAAGAATAATGGTAATCCCGCAGCTTCTTTTGGCCCGACAATAATCTCTAACCCCGAAGTTTCCTCCAGATCCCCACTCATCATTGCCACATAACCAGGTATAATCAGCTTTTTATGTGAAACTGTATCCTTAACCCCGAATTTATTGATAGACTCGGTGATTTTTTCAGGAGTAAATTTCTCTGCAGCCCAGGCAGTCAAAACCGACATACCCTCTGTATCAACGCTGACGATATAAGAAGGCACTTTGCTCGCTTCAACTTCACCCAAAACCGTAAAATAAGATAAGGAAAAATTAGTGGTAACAAGCACCGGAGATTTCTCTGTAACCGCTCCGACAGGATAAAGTTTCGGTTCAATCTGAAGAGGCTTCTGAGGGTCTGTATAAATATTCTGCCTTAATGTCAATAAAGAAAGGACTAACGCTGGATCGCAATTTTTCAACAAAACGATCCCGGCATATTTAGAAATATAGGTTGCAGCTTCAATTACCTCATCATAGGGATCAGAAGACTCTGTAACAACCACAACAGGATAACCTAAAGCCCGGTTAGATTTTTTAAGAGTTTGTCTTCTTATCTGAGTAAGATCCCAAATTTTTTCCGCAATAGTTTTTTTCCCGGTATCTAAAATTAAATCCGAAAGACCCAAACTATTTAGATCTTTGGTCAAAATAGCCAACTTTTCCAGTTCATTTTCAGAAGCAACCAGAGGAACTTTGTATTTAAGTGCAACTTTTGATATTTCAGCGGCATTCCCCTGAGTTGCCTTATATATCAAAGGTTTGCTGGAAGCAGTAATTTCAAGCGCGCCAATAAGCGCTTCTGGATCAGAGCTCATCAAGACTAAACCCAACTTCGCACCAGAAGAAATCAGCTGCACAGCTTTAATAAAATTATCCTTTCCGGCAGTTTGCTTAACAGCAATAATATTAACATTAAGCATCTGTCCAACCCGCTCAAACCTTAACGCATTTATCTTAGCTACTTTCAGCTTAATTTCTGCTTCGCTTAAATTATCCTCAATAATAAACCCAACTCCACAAGGATGATGAAATTTTTCTTCATGCCGAAAAAGCACGGTTTCATTTCCAACTTCTAATTTATCTTCCCCTATGCCAATTGTGACCAATTTTATCGGCGGCTGAGAAGAAGCCTCGAGTATATTTTTGGATTCTTGGCTTAAATACGGGCATTTTTCAATACTTACGGTTTTTTTAGCCAGCTGCATAGCAAAAGCCAAACAAGTAACAAATCCACATTCCCGGCAATTTGTCTTAGGCAATAATTTGTAAATATCCAAACCCGAAAGCGCCATCGTTATTCTATCCTTTTTTAATAGATTACTAAAATTACAAAATACAAATTCCAAAACACAAACAAATTACAAAATCAAATATCAGGATTACAAAGCTGTTTTTTGTATATTGTAATTTCAGTATTGTATATTGTTTGTGATTTGTACATTGAAATTTGTAATTTAAATTATTTGTTTATTAAACTCGCAAAGTATCCAGCACCAAAACCATTATCAATATTTACAACCGTCACTCCAGGAGAGCAGCCGTTAAGCATTGAAAGGAGCGCAGCCAACCCACCAAAACTCGCCCCATAACCGCAGCTAGTCGGCACAGCAATAACCGGCGCACTCACCAAGCCGCTGACCAGGCTTGCCAAAGCACCCTCCATGCCCGCTACCACTATAATCACTTTTGATTCTTTTAAAATTTTAATATTATGCATTAACCTGTGCACGCCTGCAACCCCGACATCATAGAGTTTATTGACGGAATTACCCATTACCTCCAAAGTAACTACTGCTTCTTCAGCAACCGGTATATCTGAAGTCCCAGCACAGACAACAGCTACTTTACCTTTCAACTTTTTCTTGGAATTTATTATAAACCCTAATTTTGCTACTGAATTATACTTTAGGCGAGGAAAACTATTTTTTAAGTAAGTGAATTTATCTTTATCTAGTCTGGTAAGCAGTAGATCCTGTTTATGCTTTAATAATTGCCGGGCAATCCCTTTTATGTCTTCTTTGGTCTTCCCGCAACTGTAAATAACTTCCGGAAACCCTTTGCGTTTATGCCTGTCTAAATCTACCTTGGCAAATCCGAGATCGCAAAAACTTGACTGCCCTGACATCAATAGCCTCGAAATATGATCACAAGAATAACAATAATTATTACCCCGGAAAGAATATAAAAATCATTAAAGTAAAAAAAATCGCTAAGCCTGTGTTTTACTGAATAATTATGCGTCTGTTTATCCTTAGAAAATAAGGTTTTATTCTTCTTTTTAAATTCCTCGATCTGCTGGCGTTTAAACCTTAAATATACGCCGCCGATTCTATAAGCCGGCAATGCCTGGCTTTCAGCTAACTCAATCACCTCTTTTTCGCTGATCCCTAAAAATAAAGAAACTTCCCTTATAGTTAAAAGTTTTTCTTCGCCCATTTTGTTGAATATTTAATTTACAAAACAATTGGTTAATTTTATTTGCCGACTTTACCCGAAGCAACCCAAGAATCTATAGCTTTTCTTTCAAACTTCCAATTCTCGCCTTCCTTAAAACCCGGCACTTTTCCGGAATTCGCCCAATCCAAAATCGAATTTAAATCAACTTCCAGATAGCGCGCCAACTCATCAGTATTTAAAAAATCATGCAGCATAAAACAACGGCCCTCTAAAATCGCACCTTCGGTAATGTTTAATTTTGCAGGATAGATATCCCCTTCCACGATTGCGCTAGGCAAAAGAGTTAATCTTTCTTTGGCAATAATTTTCCCCTTAACTCTGCCGCCTATGATAATATTATCCCCAATAACTTCTGCAGTCACAACAGCGGTAGAACTGACGGTAAGGTTGCCTCTAGTGTCAAGGTTGCCATCGAATTTACCGTTAACCCTTAAGTTAACCGGATCCTTAAAACTTAAAGTTCCCTGCATTGCAGCATCAACATCAAGCACTTTCTCTTCTACTTTCTTTTTACTGAATGCCATCGCTCTGCCCTCCTTTAGCTCTATCAGGTTTGCCAAAAATTTTTCCTTCTGCGTGGCCTAAAAAGAACAAGACAATCAATGTTAACAAAGTAGTCATAGTAGCTGCAATATAAAAACCACAACCTACTGCCAAACCGATTCCCGCCATTACCCAAAGGCTGGCTGCAGTAGTTAATCCTTTTACTCCGCCTCTTTCAAATATAATCGCACCAGCACCCAGAAAACCAACGCCCGTAATAACACCTGCAGCAATCCGGGTTGGATCCAGAGTTACCATAGCTTTATATATATCAAAAACATGTAGTGATGTCAACATGATAAGGCAGGAGCCCATACAAACCAAAATATGCGTACGCAACCCTGCTTCCTTACGATGCCACTGCCTCTCAAGGCCGATAAAACCGCTTAAAACTACAGATAATATCAATCTCAAAACTACCTGTGTATCTGTAATCATGCCAACACCCCCTTTATCCTAATTCTACGCTTAAATTTAACTCTGACTTAATACCCTTTTTATGCAATTGATACCCAAAACCAGCTACCATAGCAGCATTATCGATGCAAAAATTCCTGGGCGGAAAATAAACCTTGATTCTGTGAGCCTTGGCTTGCGCCTCAAAAACCTCCCTCAGTTTTCCATTAGCCGCAACTCCACCCCCTACAAGTATATTATTTACACTTTTTAACTCACAAGCCTGAATTGATTTATTCACCAGCGTATTTATTACTGCCTTCTGAAAAGAAGCTGCAATATCAGCTTTTTCTGAAAGCTTTAAATTATGATGCGCCCTGACATTATAAAGAACAGCAGTTTTAATACCACTAAAACTGAAATTCAAAGGCATTTTAGTATCTGAACAATTAAATTTATATTTTCCAGGATTACCTTTAAGGGCTAATTTCTCAATAACAGGCCCGCCGGGATAACCTAATCCTAATATTTTAGCAACTTTATCAAAAGCTTCCCCGCAGGCATCATCTTGCGTTGTCCCAAGCAATTCAAAATTATCAAAATCTTTAACATAAAACAGGCTTGTATGCCCGCCTGAAACTATTAACGCCATAAAAGGCAGCTTGATATTTTTTTCCTGCAAGAAATTAGCATAAATATGCGCTAAAACATGATCCACGCCTAAAAGAGGGATATTTAAACTTAAAGCCAAACCTTTAGCAAATGAAATCCCGACCAATAAAGAACCCAGCAACCCAGGCCGGTTAGTTACACTAATCAATCCAATATCCTTAAGTTTTAATCCCGCTTCTTTAAAACAAGATTCCGTAACCTGAGAGACCGTTTCTAATGACATCCGTGATGCTATCTCTGGAATTACTCCCCCGTATTTGGTATGAAAACTTAAAGAAGAGCTGACCACATTAGAAAGAACGGTCTTTCCGTCTTTTACTATTGCCGCAGAAGTTTCGTCACAAGAAGATTCAATCCCTAGAACGTACATTATCTCACCAATTCCGAAACAAAAACAAATTCATATCCTTCTTTTTCGGCATAAGGTAACATCTCTTTTAAAACCATCAAAGTAGCCTTACGGTCGTGGCCGATACCGATTGCCTGCCCATAAATTTTTGCCCTGGATTTTAATTTATTAATCTGGCTTTTAATATATCCGGGATCATTTATATTATCCAAGAAAATATCCCTTTTGGCAAAACCAATCCCCATTTTCTGGCTAAGCTGCCAGCAAACTGAAGTTGAAGAAACATAACTATCCAAAAAGAATAACCTTTTAGGCTTGAGAATACTGAAAATTATTGTCATAGTCCTTAAATCTTTAGTCGCGGCTGACCCCATATGATTAGAAACCCCGATGACATAAGCAATACTACTCAAGTCTTTATTCAAAATATTTTTAATTTCCTGCTCTCCTGAAGTTGTAAGAATCGTATCCCGTTCAAGCCTTAATTTTTCTGAAGGCTCCATCGGCAAATGCATGATAATCTCAAAGCCGGCCGCATGCGCTTCCGTACTAACTTTTTTAGAAAAAGGTAAGTTAGGCAAAACCGATAAAGTTAGAGGCGATTTTATTTCCTTTAAAATCTGCAGATTGTTAGCATTATAACCCCAATCATCCAAAACTATTGCAATCTTGGGCTTTTTAGCCGTAACTGGTAAAGATATTTTTACCGGTTTTTTCTTAGGTTGCGCCTTTTTACAGGAACGCAAGAGCAAAGCCCCCTGTAAAACTACAACTACAGACAAAATAATTATGATTATTTTATTTTTATTCATTACTTTTTTTCGCATCCTGCCTGCTTTAGCTGCTTAGCTTTGACATTAAATTTACTTTCAGAAAAAATTCCATATATTTTTACTACTTTAAGCGCATCAATTGCCCGCATAAGCTGAACATCGCTCTTATAATCAAATTCACCTTTTTTAAGCGGCTCCTTCTTTTCTATTTCGTCAAAAACATCCTGCCCCTTACTGACCTTTTTATCTGTTTTATCAGTAACATCGATTTTGGGCTCTTCAACAATAATATCCGGTACAACACCTTTGCCATGGATCTGTTTTCCCGAAGGTGTAAAGTACCTGCTGGTCGTTAACCTCAACGCAGAACCATCACTTAAAGGAATTACCGTCTGTACAGAACCCTTTCCAAAAGACTTGACTCCCACAATAATCGCTCTTTTGTAATCCTGCAAACAACCTGCAACAATCTCGCTACCAGAAGCCGAACCTTCGTTGATTAATACAGCCATTGGAATATTTACAATCGGATTTTTTACTGAAGAAACAAATTCCAGATTCTGGGCATTTTTACGCCCCTTGGTATAAACTATAATTTTTCCGGGTTCAATAAATTTCTCGGTAACTTTAGCAGCAACATCAAGAATACCGCCGGGGTCATTACGTAAATCCAAAATAAATGCAGTCATTCCCTGCCTTTTAAGATTTTCCAAAACATTATTTAAGTCTTGTGCGGTATTTTCCCGAAATTCCACTAAACGCACATATCCGATCCCATCCTCGAGAATCCTAGCATCCTTTAAATCCTTAATCTTGATAATATCCCTGACGATCCTGAATTCAATCAGCCTGTTTTCAGATTCTCTTAAAACTGTAAGGTTAACCGCTTCACCAGGCGTACCCCTCATTCTTTTAACTGCATCAGTCAGAGCCATATCGCGTGTAAGCTCTTTATTAATTTTTACTATGCGATCATTGGCCTTTAAGCCCGCTTTCCAGGCAGGAGTATCTTCAATAGGTGAAATGACAGTCAATAAACTGTCTTTAATGGTAATTTCTATTCCCAGTCCGCCGAATTTCCCCTCGGTATCAACTTTTAATTCATTATAAGTTTCCGGGTCCATAAACTGGCTGTGAGGATCCAAAGATGAAAGCATGCCTTTTAATGCACCATAAATTAAATTTTTTGGAGTTACCTCATCAACATAATCAAGCTGCACAATCGATAAAACATCGGAAAATAATTCAACCTGTCGGAAAAGGTCATCTTTTTTCCTTTTATCAATCCCGGAAATAGCAATTGAGGTCACCGAAAAAATCGCTAAAATAATTACCAAACCAAAAACTATCTTTTTACGCATTAAGAAAGCCTCCGCTTAAGTATTTCCTGGACAACCTTAGGATTAGCCTTGCCTGCGCTTTTTTTCATTACCTGCCCGACCAGAAACATAAGCGCATTTGCTTTACCGCTTCGGAAATCTTCAACCGACTTAACATTAGCCTGAAGCACTTCATCAACTGCACTGTCTAAAAATGACGTATCAGAAATCTGGATTAAATTTTTTGCTTTAATAATTTCGGAGGCTTTATTTTTAGTCTCAATCATATCCTTTAAAACTACCTTTGCATTAAGATTAGAAATTTCATCTCTATCAATATAACCCAATAATTCCAAAAGATTGTCAGAGTTAACCCCTAAAGCAGACATAGAAGTGTTACGAGTATTAGCTTCAGAAAACATCGGCCCAATCAATATGTTAACTACCGGCTTCTTATCAGAATTTTTGTAAGCTCTTATGCACTCTTCTGCATAATCAGCGTCTGCCTTTGAAATAACTAAAATATTTGCATCATGTTCGGAAAGCCCATACTCCTGAATAATCCTCTTACATCTCTGCTGCGGCAATTCCGGTAAAGTTTCCCGCATCTCCTGAATTTTTTCTTTAGTAATTAAAAATGGGGGCAGATCCGGCTCAGGAAAATAACGGTAATCCTTGGCTTCTTCCTTAGTGCGCATAACAACAGTTTTATTTTCTTTGACATCCCAGAGCATTGTCTGCTGGATAATTTTTCCGCCTTCATCTAAAACCTCTGCCTGCCTTTGAACTTCATAAGCAAGCGCGTCTTTAACCCCTTTAAAAGAGTTCATATTCTTAAGTTCGGTTTTTGTCCCGAGCTCAGTTTCCCCGATTTTCCTTATGGAAACATTGGCGTCGCAGCGAAGAGAGCCCTTCTCCATATCACAGTCAGAGACATCCAGGTATTCAATTATGCTTTTTAAAGCTGTCAGATACGCATGCGCCTCTTCGGGGGAATGAATATCCGGCTCAGTAACAATTTCCAAAAGGGGCATTCCGGTACGGTTTAAATCCAATAAACTGGCGTCGTTTTCATGAATAAGCTTACCGGCATCCTCTTCAAGGTGAGCTCTTTTAATACGGATACGTTTAATTTTATCCCCAACTTCAACATCTAAATACCCGTCCTGAGAAACCGGAAGGTCATATTGAGAAATTTGATAATTCTTTGGCAAATCAGGATAATAATAATGTTTCCGGTCAAATTTAGTAAACGGCTGAACCGTACAGTTTAAAGCTAATCCCACTTTAATAGCATAATCCAAAACTGTTTTATTCAACACAGGCAAAGACCCGGGCAACCCCAAACAAACCGGGCAAACTTGAGTATTTGGCTCGCTGCCAAATTCAGTTGAACAAGAACAAAAAATCTTTGTCTTGGTTTTTAACTGAACATGAACTTCTAATCCGATTACTGTCTCGTAATTCATAGTTAAAGTTTAGGTTTCTGAGCATACCATTTTGTGGCCTGTTCATAAGCGTAAGCCACTTTAAAAAGCATACTTTCATTAAATGGCTTAGCTAAAATCTGTAATCCTACCGGTAAACCTTTTTTAGTAAATCCGCAAGGAATTGAAATTGCCGGGATACCTGCTAAGTTAACTGAAATAGTATAAATGTCGGATAAATACATACTTAAGGGATCCTGAGATTTCTCGCCGATTTTAAATGCCGGCGACGGCGAAGTTGGCGTAACGATACAATCATATTCACCAAACACTCTATCAAAATCCTGTTTAATCAAAGTCCTGACTTTGAGTGCCCTTAAATAATAAGCATCATAATAACCATGGGACAAAGAAAATGTTCCTAATAAAATTCTCCTCTTAGCTTCTTGGCCAAAACCCTGGCCCCTGGTATGTTCATACATATCAATAAGCGAGCCCTTGATTTTTTCTTTAGGCCGGGCTCTAAATCCATACTGATCGCCATCAAACCTGCCTAAATTTGAACTAGCCTCCGCAGTAGCAATAATATAGTATACCGGAACAGCATATTTAGTATTCGGCAAAGAAACTTTCCCGGATATTGTTCCCAGGCTGTTTAATTTATTAATTGCCTCTTCAACGATATCCCTAACCTCCTGGTCCATCCCCTCAATAAAATATTCCTGAGGAATCCCGATCTTTAACCCTTTAACATCACCACTTAAATAACTTTCATAATCAGGAACTTCCAGATCAACAGAAGTGGAATCCTTGGGATCATAACCTGAAATCGCTCTCAATAATAACGCGCTATCCCTAACATCTTTGGTTAGCGGGCCGATCTGATCCAAGCTTGAAGCAAAGGCGATTAATCCAAAACGCGAAACTCTTCCATACGTTGGCTTTAAACCTACTACTCCGCAAAAAGCTGCTGGCTGGCGGATCGATCCGCCAGTATCTGAACCCAAAGCCATAATCGCCTCATCGCTAGAAACACAAGCTGCTGAGCCACCCGAAGACCCTCCTGGAACACACTCTAAATTCCAAGGATTATGTGTCGGCCCATAACATGAATTCTCTGTAGATGAACCAAAAGCAAATTCATCCATGTTAGTTTTTGTATTTAAAATTACAGCGCCCGCTTTTTTTAATTTTGAAATAACTGTAGCATCATAAGGCGGCTTAAAACCTTCCAATATTTTAGAACAACATTCAGTATTAGTGCCTTGAGTACAGATATTATCTTTAATTGAAACAGGTATGCCCTCTAAAGTGCCCTTACTTGCAGAATTCAGCGCAGAAATTTTTGCCTCAGAAATACGTACATAAGCATTGACTTTAGGCTCTACGGATTTAATCCTTTTATCCAGAGAATCAATAACTTCATCCGAAGTGATTTCTCCAGATTTGATTTTTTGATTTAATTCATGTGCAGTAAGATTATATAATTCCATATTATTCAATAACCTTCGGGACTTTAAAGAAGTTACCTTTTATTTCAGGCGAGTTTTCCAGGGCTTTTTGAGCAGAAAGAGATTCTCCTCTGATATCCTGCCTTAAGACATTGTTTAAAGGCAAGATATGGCTTGTTGGGTTTACATTATTTATATCCGCTTCTTTAAGTTTATCGATAAAATCCAGAATACTGCCAAGCTGTATAGAAATTTTCTCCAGCTCTTCTGTAGTTAGATCAATACGGCTTAAGTGAGCAACATATTCAACTATATGCTTATCAATTGACATTTTTTACCTTTATTATTTGAATAAAATTACTAGAAATTACACAAACAGACTAAAGCTTTTATCAGAATCTAAATCCCGATTATAATATCACCCTTTACTGCAAAAGTCTATGATTTTCTGACTAAGGTTGGTTCGTATCTGCCTCGCGCGCAGAGTCTTTCAGTTTTCCCTTGCTTTGTTTTGGGGATGAAGAAAAA
>Ga0172375_10009248_pt1 | contig 13031 bp, 11 predicted proteins | sample LakKiv1m_FD_114537 | JGI IMG/M metagenome (GOLD analysis project Ga0172375, IMG submission 114537) | Freshwater microbial communities from Kabuno Bay, South-Kivu, Congo - kab_092012_11.1m | ecosystem: Environmental > Aquatic > Freshwater > Lake | place: Democratic Republic of the Congo...
ACATTCTCCCGATGTTGCTTGCGTATTTTGCGCCTTTCCCGCGCAGCCGCCACGAAATGGCCGAGGCGCGGCGTGCCGGCCTGATTACAATCAGGTCATGACCGCCACCTTTACTCCCGAGCAGAAGCGCCGCCGCCTGATCGCCTTGTCGGTGGTGGTGGCCGCTTACGTGCTGTCCTTCTTCCAGCGCTTCGCGCCGGCCGGCATCGCGCAGGATCTCGCCGCGAGTTTCCAGACCTCGGCCGCCTCGCTCGGCGTGCTGGCGGCGACCTACTTCTACGTCTATACGATCATGCAGGTGCCGACCGGCATCCTCGTCGATACGCTCGGGCCGCGCCGCATCCTGTTCTTCGGCGGCCTGATCGCCGGTGGCGGCAGCCTGCTGTTCGGCATGGCGCAGAGCCTCGATGCGGCGCTGGCCGGCCGCACTCTCATCGGGCTGGGCGTGTCGGTTACGTTCATCGCGATGCTGAAGATCATCGCGGTGTGGTTCGAGGAGCATCGCTTCGCCAGCGTCGTCGGCATGTCGATGCTGATCGGTAATTTCGGCTCGGTACTGGCGGGCGCGCCACTGTCATGGATGGCCCAATCCACGGCGGCCGGCTGGCGCGGTGTGTTTATCGGTGTCGGCATCGTTTCGCTGGTGCTCGGCGCGCTGGCCTGGCTGCTGGTGCGCGACCGGCCGCAGGGCAACGATGGTGCCGCCTCCATCAACGCGGCGGATCCGGCTAATGCCGTCCCGCCGGCGCCGACTTTTGATAGAACGGTGATTCTTACCGGCCTGCTGCGGGTGGTGAAGAATCGCGCCACCTGGCCGGCGGCCTGCGTCAACGCCGGGCTGTCGGGCAGCTTCTTCGCTTTCGGCGGACTTTGGGCGATGCCCTTCATGACGCAGGGGCTGGGCATGACGCGCGATACCGCGAGCGCGCATCTGTCCCTCTACTTTGCCGGTTTCGCCGTCGGCTGCCTGCTGATCGGCACGCTCTCCGACCGCATGCGGCGCCGCAAGCCCGTGGTGATCGGCAGTTCGCTCGTGCTGGCGCTGATCTGGCCGGTGTGGCTGGCGGGGCTTGCATTGCCGCCGGTTGCGACCTATCTGTTGTTCGGGCTGATGGGCCTGATGACGGCGAGCTTCACCCTGAGCTGGGCGTGCGCCAAGGAGGTGAATCCGCCGGCGCTGTCGGGCATGTCGACCTCGGTGGCGAACATGGGCGGCTTCCTGATGGGCGCGCTGCTGCAGCCCGCCGTCGGCTGGGTGATGGACCAGCGCTGGAGCGGTGCGCTGGCCAACGGCGTGCGGCTCTACGCTCCTGAAGATTACCGTTGGGGGCTGCTGCTGATCGCCGGCGCCGCCTGGCTGGGGGCGGCTGCTGCCTGGTTCGTTCGAGAAACGCTCTGTCGGAACATCTGGAAAGACATCGCGAAGGAGCGCGCATGAAAGGCATCATCCTGTTCGGGCACGGCGCCCGCAATCCGGAATACATCGAACCCTTCCGGCGCATCCGCGCGGTCGTCGAAAGCCTGCGGCCCGACCTCAAGGTGGCTATCGGCTTCCTCGAGCTGACCCAGCCGCCGCTGGAGGCGAGCATCGCCGAACTGGCGACGCTGGGGGTGACGCAGATCCGCATCGTGCCGATCTTCTTCGCGCCGGGACGCCATGTGTTGAAAGACCTGCCGCAGCTGCTCGGCAATGCGACGGACCTGCATCCGGGCATCGAGTTCGAGGTGGCGGACTGTGTCGGCGAGGTGGAAGAAGTCATCGGGGCGATGGCGGCGCACGCCGTGGCCGGCACTTGAAAAAAGTCTATCAGGATATACTTATATACATTATGAGAACAGTCCCACAGAGAGCGTGGCGGCCGCTGTTGCCAAAGTGGCTGCCAGTTGCGGCGTTGTCCGCATTTTTATTTGCGCTTGCCGTCCTGCCAGCGCCGACTTTCGCGCAGACCCGCACCATTGAACTGCGCGAGGTCGCGATGACCCTGCCTGCCGAAGCGGTGATCGAGGCGACGAAGCAGGCGGTCTTGGCGACTCAGGTTTCTGGCCGCATCGTCGCGGTGAATGCCGAGCCCGGCCAGCGCGTGCAGGCCGGGCAGGTGCTGATGCGCATCGACGCGCGCGAGGCGGCCGAGAACGTGGCCGCCGCGAAGGCGCAGCTTGTGCAGGCCGAGGCCAACTTCGCCCGCACGCAGAATCTCTTCAGGCAAAAATTCGTCAGCCAGGCGGCGCTTGACGCGGCCGACGCGACGCTCAAGTCGGCGCGTGCCCAAGCCGCTGCCGCCGGCGCGGGCGCTTCGCACGCGACCGTCACCGCGCCGATCACCGGCATCGTCGCGCAGCGCCACGCCGAACTCGGCGACCTCGCCACGCCGGGCAAGCCGCTCGTCACGGTCTTCGCCCCCGGCGGCTTGCGCGCGATCGCCAGCATTCCCCAATACCGGCTGAAGGATGCGCAGAAGGCGACAGCCGCCAAGGTCGAATTTCCCGAAAGTCGGCGCTGGCAGGACGGCACCCGTTTCGAGGTCCTGCCGACCATCGACGCGCAGAGCCACACCGCGACGGCGCGGGTCTATCTCTCCGACGCGGAGGGCCTCGTGCCCGGCATGGCGGCGCGCGTGCATTTCGTCACTGGCCAGGCGAAAAAACTCACCGTGCCGGCGCAGGCGGTCCTGCGCCGCGGCGAGATCAGCGCGGTGTATGTGCTCAAGGACGGCAAGCCCAGCCTGCGTCAAGTGCGGCTCGGCGAACCGGTCGCCGACGGCGAGATCGAAGTGCTGTCCGGCCTCGCGGCCGGCGAGACCGTGAGCCTCGATCCGGTCAAGACCGGCATCGAGCTAAAGCAAAAGTAAATCATGGGAATCTCTGGCCGCATCGCGGCGTTCTTCCTCCGCAACGCCCTGACGCCGCTGATCGCCCTCGTGGCGCTGCTGCTCGGCATCTTCGCCACGCTGATCACGCCGCGCGAGGAAGAGCCGCAGATCAACGTGACGATGGCCAACGTCTTCATCCCGTTCCCCGGCGCGACGGTCAAGGACGTCGAGAACCTCGTCGCGCGGCCGGCCGAGCAGGTGCTCGCGCGCATCGCCGGTATCGAGCACGTCTACTCGGTGTCGCGGCCCGGCATGGCGGTGATCACCGTGCAGTACCAGGTCGGCGAGGAGCCGGTGCAGGCGCTGGTGCGCCTCTACGACACGATCAACGCCAACAGCGACTGGGCTTCGCCCAACCTCGGCGTCGGTACGCCGGTGGTGAAGCCGAAGGGCATCGACGATGTGCCGATTGTCGCGCTGACGTTCTGGAGCGCCGACCCGGACAAGTCGGGCTTCGAGATGCAGCAGGTGGCGCGGGCCGTCGAGATCGAGCTCAAGCGCATTCCCGGCACGCGCGACGTGACCACGCTGGGCGGCCCGGGCCATGTCGTGCGCGTACTGATGGATGCCGAGCGCCTGGCTGCCTACGGCATCACTGCGCAGGACCTCAAGGCGGCCTTGCAGGTGTCGAACGCTTCGCAGCCGGCCGGCAGCCTGGTTGCCGGCAACCAGGAAATCCTCGTCCAGACTGGCACCTACATCGAGTCGGCCGCCGACGTGAAGCAACTCGTGGTCGGCGTGTTCAACAAGAAGCCGGTGTTCATGGCCGACGTGGCGCAGGTGATCGACGGCCCCGACCAGCCGAGCCGCTACGTCTGGCACGGAGAGCAAGGCAATGAATATCCGGCGGTGACGCTCGCGGTGTCGAAGAAGCCGGGCGTGAATGCCGCCGACGTGGCCACCGGGGTGATCCAGCGCATGGAATCGCTCAAGGGCACGGTGATTCCCGAGGGCGTCGAATTCACCGTGACGCGCAACTACGGCGAAACGGCGACCGACAAGGCGCAAAAACTGATCGGCAAGCTCGTCTTCGCGACGGCCTTCGTCGTGCTGCTGGTGCTGGTCGCGCTCGGCCGGCGCGAAGCGGTGATTGTCGGCACGGCAGTGGCGCTCACCCTCGCCGCCACGCTGTTCGCGTCCTGGGCCTGGGGCTTCACGCTGAACCGGGTTTCTTTGTTCGCCCTCATTTTCAGCATCGGCATCCTCGTCGACGACGCCATCGTCGTAGTCGAGAACATCCACCGCTGGCATGGCCTCCATCCGGACAAAAAGCTGTGGGAAATCATCCCCGGCGCGGTGGATGAGGTCGGCGGGCCGACCATCCTCGCCACCTTCACCGTCATCGCGGCGCTGTTGCCGATGGCTTTCGTGACCGGTCTGATGGGCCCGTACATGAGCCCGATCCCGATCAACGCCTCGATGGGCATGTTCATCTCGCTCGCAATAGCATTCATCGTCACGCCCTGGCTGGCACTCAAGCTGATGAAGCCCGCCGCCCATGGACATGCGGAGAACGCGACCGACAGCAAACTGGAACGCGTTTTCCGCACGGCACTGATGCCCTTCCTGCATCCCCGATCCGGCCGCCGGGCCAGGTCGCTGCTGTGGATCGGCATCGTCGCCGCCATTTTTGCCTCGGTGTCGCTTGGCGTGTTCAAGCTCGTCGTGCTGAAGATGCTGCCCTTCGACAACAAGAGCGAGTTCCAGGTGGTGCTCGACATGCCGGTCGGCACGCCGGTCGAGGAGACCGCGCGCGTGTTGCGCGCGATGGCCGCCGAGCTGGCGCAGGTGCAGGAGGTCGCGAACTACCAGGCCTACGCCGGCACCGCGTCACCGATCAACTTCAACGGCCTGGTGCGCCAGTACTACCTGCGCGCCAATCCCGAGATGGGCGATATCCAGGTGAATCTGGTCGACAAGAAACATCGCGACCGCCAGAGCCACGAGATTGCCGTCTCCGTGCGTGACCGCATCATGGCCGTCGCGCAGGCCGCCGGCGGCAATGCCAAGGTCGTCGAAGTGCCGCCCGGCCCGCCGGTGCTTTCGCCGATCGTCGCCGAGGTCTATGGCCCGGACTACGCCGGCCAGATCGGGGTCGCAAGGAAAGTGCGCGACGCCTTTGTCGGCACCGCCGACATCCTCGGCGTGGACGATAGCGTCTCGGCCGCTGCCGGCAAGGTGGTGCTGCGCGTCAATCAGGTCAAGGCCGCGCTGCTCGGTGTCGCGCAGAAAGACATCGTCGAGACGGTGCGCATGGGTTTGAGCGGCGAGGACGTGACGCCGCTGCACGACGGCGAGGCGAAGTATGAAATACCGGTGCGCATCACGCTGCCAGCCGAGCGGCAAAGCTCGCTCGATTCATTGCTCAAGCTGAAAGTGCGCGCGCTGTCCGCCTATGGCGGCCAGCTCGTGCCGATCTCGGAACTGGTCGAAGCCAGGCCGGCGCAGCGCGAGAAGGTGGTTTATCACAAGGACCTGCTGCCAGTCGTCTATGTCACCGGCGACATGGGTGGCAAGCTGGATTCGCCGCTCTACGGCATGTTCGACATCCGTGCGAAGCTCAAGGATATGAAACTGGAGCAGGGCGGCACGCTCGGCGAATATTTCATCAAGCAGCCGAAGGATCCTTACGCCGGCTACGCCGTGAAGTGGGATGGCGAGTGGCAGGTGACCTACGAGACCTTCCGCGACATGGGCGCGGCCTATGCCGTCGGCCTGATCCTGATCTACCTGCTCGTCGTCGCACAGTTCAAGAGCTACCTTGTACCGCTGATCATCATGGCGCCGATCCCGCTCACCATCATCGGTGTCATGCCCGGCCACGCGCTGTTCGGCGCGCAGTTCACCGCGACCTCGATGATCGGCATGATCGCGCTGGCCGGCATCATCGTGCGTAACTCGATCCTGCTCGTCGACTTCATCAACCAGCAGGTGGCGACAGGCATGGATTTCGCCGAGGCGGTGATCCAGTCGGCCGCGATCCGCGCCAAGCCGATCGCCCTGACCGGCCTGGCCGCCATGCTCGGCGCGCTGTTCATCCTCGACGACCCGATCTTCTCCGGCCTCGCGCTGGCGCTGATCTTCGGCATCTTCGTCTCCACCGTGCTGACGCTGGTGGTGATCCCGGTTCTCTATTTCGCGGCCTTCAAGAGCCGCATGTCTACCCCTCAACCTCAAGGAGTAACTTCATGACAGTCAATCGCATCGTCCGCATCGTCGCCGGCTTCTTCATCCTGCTCTCGCTCGGCCTCGCCCATGTCACGGGGCAGGTCGACCTGTCGCAGATGAGCTGGTTGTGGTTTACCCTCTTCGTCGGCGCCAACCTGTTCCAGAGCGGCTTTACCAGCTTCTGCCCGCTCGATGCCATTCTCGTCAAGCTGGGCGTGCCCGTTGCCGCTCCCGAAAACTGCCAGACCGGCCGCTGCGGCTGACAACCCTGCCATTCCATAAACGGTCGCCAAGTGCATAATTGCGGCCGTGCCCGATGAATCCAGCCATCCCCATCTGATCAGCCGGATACGCGGCCAGTTGCGGCTGGCCGGGTCTCTGCTTGCTCTTTTTGCGGGTCTGATCCTGACGGTTGTCGCCGTGCTGGCGATGCGCGCCACCGAGGATCGCGAAGCAGAGCTCGAGTTCATCAGCTTGAGCGAGGCGGCTGCCCGGGATCTCGAGGTACATCTCAATACGTTCGTGATTCTCGTCCGCGCCACGGCCGGCATGGTCGAAGCCAGCACCGAGGTGACGCGCGAAGAATGGCAGACCTATGTCGCGAAGATCGATCCCGAGGGGCAATGGCTGGGGTTTCGCGGCATGGCGCTCGCGCTGGCGAGCAAGACGGCTGCCGGGCAGTTGCAGATCCCGATCCGCATCATCGCCCCCGGCAATCCGCGCAACGAAGCGATCGTCGGTTTCGATTTCATGTCCGAGCCGCTGCGGGCCCAGGCGGCCATGGCAGCGCGCGACCGGGACGAACCGGTATTTACCGCCCCTGTGCTCTTGCTGAACGATGCGGGCCAGCGGGAAATATCCCTGGTGCTGATGGCACCGGTTTATCGGCATCAAGCCGTGACGAGCGTTGCCGAACGACGCGCGGCTTTTGCCGGCATCGTTGTGACCGGACTCGGTTTTCGCACGATCATCGAGCGAATATTTTCGGTGGCCGCGCGGCACGGCATGCGGTTACGCATTACCGATCTTGGCAGCGGTCAGATCGCTTATGACTGGGACGCGCCGACCCTGTCCCCTGTTTACAGTCACGCCGCGGTGCGGCAGATCGGCGGACGCGACTGGCTGCTGCAGTTCGCTGCCACGCCCGACCATGATGCGCGCATCGACCGCAGCCGCTCGCGCATGAGCATGGTCATCGGCGTTTTGCTCACCTTGTTATTGATGGGAACGGTGTATCAGCAAAGACGCCTGCGGGATCGCGCGGAATCGCGCGCCCGGGAGATGACGCGCGAGCTGCGCGCCAGCGAGCAGGCGTTGCAGCACCATCTGGCGCGTTTCAGCGACCTGGCGGAACTCTCGGCCGACTGGTTCTGGGAGCAAGACGCCGACCTGCGTTTCAGCCGCTTCTGGGGCGGTGCGGGCAGCAGCAAGGACATTTTCCTGGGCAAGCATCGTTGGGACATGCCGATCGATCTGACCCCGGCGCAGTGGGAAGCTCACAAGGCTGCGCTCGCGGCGCGCCAGACTTTCCGCAATTTCGAGTACCCCGTCCACTTTGACGGGAATACCCGCTGGTATTCGATCAGCGGCAAACCCTTGCATGACGAGGCTGGCAGCTTCGTCGGGTATCGCGGAACCGGCACCGACATTACGGAGCGCAAGGCGCTGGAGAATGAATTGCGCCAGCACCGCGATCACCTGCAGGAAATGGTGGCCGCGCAAACCGCGGATCTGCAGCGCGCGAAGGAAACCGCCGAACGCGCCAACCAGGCGAAGACGGAATTCCTCACCAACATGAGCCACGAGTTGCGCACCCCGCTACATGCCGTGCTGGCGTTCGCGCGGCTGGGCCACATGCGGGCGGACAAGGCCGCGATCGACAAGCTGCGGGAATATTTCGAGCTGATCCGCAACAGCGGCAATCATCTGCTGGAACTGGTCGATGACCTGCTCGACCTGTCCAAGCTCGAAACCGGCAATGCCCGTCTGGCGTCCGCGGCGATCGATCTGCCGGAGCGCATCGCCGCCGTGACCGCGGAACTGTCCGCCTTGCTGGAGGCCCGGCACCTGTCCTGCCGCGTCAGCGACAATGCGCCGGGCGCGCGGGTGCTCGGCGATGAGAAACGCATCGACCAGTTGTTGCGCAACCTGATCGGCAACGCCATCAAGTTCTCTCCCGAGGGCGGGACGATCCTCATCGAACTTGCGCCGGACAGCTTGCCGAGCGGCCGCCGGCAGGACGACGCCGGCGCGCGCGACGCCCTGCGCCTGACCGTCATGGATGAGGGCATCGGCATACCCGCCGATGAACTGGAGACGATTTTCGACAAGTTCATCCAGAGCAGCCTGACTGCGGACGGCTCGGGCGGGACCGGGCTCGGACTCGCAATCTGCCGCGAAATCGTCAAGGCCCAGCGCGGTATCATTCGCGCGCGCAATCGCCCCGCAGGCGGTGCCGCCTTCGAAGTCCTGTTGCCACTTGCCCCCCGGGATGGATCATGACGCAACGCCGGATTCTTGTAGTCGACGACGAGATCATCAATCTCCAGATCATCCAGGAGTATCTGGAAGAAACCCGGCACCACCTCGAGCTGGTGACTTCCGCCGAACTGGCCTGGGAGCGCCTGACCGCGGAAGGCGCGCCCTACGAGCTCGTCATCCTCGACCGCATGATGCCGGGCATGAACGGCATCGAGCTGCTGAAAATGATGAAGGCGGATGCGCGCTTCAAGGCGATCCCCGTCATCATGCAGACGGCGGCGACCGCGCCGGACCAGGTGCGCGAAGGCATCGAGGCCGGCGCCTACTATTACCTCGCCAAGCCCTACGAGCCGGAAACCCTGCTCGCCATCGTGCGCGCGGCGCTGGTGGATGTCGATGTGCGCGAAAACGCGCGCCAGGAGGCGCTGGCGCACGTCAAGGCGATGGAACTGCTCGACAACGCGGAGTTCCGCTTCCGCCGGCTCGATGAGGTGGGGCCGCTGATCCAGGTGCTGGCAAGCCTGTGCGCGCAACCGGAAAGCGTCGCTTCGGGCCTGAGCGAACTGCTCGTGAATGCCGTCGAGCACGGCAACCTCGGCCTCAGCTATGCCGAGAAGAAGCAACTGCGTCTCGAGAACAACTGGGAAGCGGAGATGGAGCGGCGCCAATCCCTGCCGGAATACTGCGCACGCAGCGTGCGGGTGCGCGTCGCGCGCCAGCCCGATCACCTCGAGTTCACGATCAGCGACCAGGGTCAGGGTTTCGACTGGCAGCGCTATCTCGAATTCGATCCCGAGCGGGCCACCGACCCGAACGGCCGCGGTATCGCCATGGCCCGCCTGATGAGCTTTGCGAGCGTGCAATACAGCGGTTGCGGCAATACCGTCGTGGCGACGGTAAGGGCCTGAGATGAACGCGCCTGCCCCTCTCCCGGCACCCGCGATGGGGATGCGCTGCCATGTGCTGGTGGTGGACGATACGCCGACCAACCGGCAGATTCTCTCGGTCTTCCTGAAGAAACTCGGGCACACGGTCGACCTCGCCGTCGATGGCGCCGATGCGGTCGCCAAATTCACGGCTACCGCTTACGACATCGTGATCATGGACGTCATGATGCCCGTGATGGATGGCTACGAAGCGACGCGCCAGATCAAGGCGCTGTGCGGCGATCGCTGGGTGCCGGTGATCTTCCTCTCGGCGCTCGACAAGGACGAGAACCTCGTGACCGGCCTCGATGCCGGCGGCGACGACTACCTGCCCAAGCCGGTAAACTTCGTGATCCTCGAAGCCAAGCTGCGCTCGCTGACGCGAGCCCTGGCGCTGCGGCGCGAGCTCGACGCGACGCGGCGCAACCTGCAGGCCTACCACGACGAACGCGAGGCGGAGAACACGCTGGCAGCCGAGATCCTCGAGCAGATCATGCAGCGCCCGGGGCTGTTCGATCCGCGGTTGCGTTACTGGATCAGCTCGGCGAGCAGTTTCAGCGGCGATATCCTCGCGGCGACGATCGCGGTCAATGATCGCTTCTATGTCCTGCTGGCCGATGCGACCGGCCACGGCCTCGCCGCCGCCATCAGCGCCCTGCCGCTGCTGACGCAGTTCTACGACAGCGCCGGTGCGGGCGTGCCGCTCGACCGCATCATCTACCGCATCAACACCCAACTGTGCGCCGCCTTGCCGGTCGGGCGTTTCATCGCCGCCAGCTTTGTCTGTCTGGATCGGCAGGGCAGCGGCAGCGAACTCTGGCTCGGCGGCATGCCGGCGGCGCTGGTGGTCGATGCGGACGGCAGGATCGTGCGCACCTTCGCTGCCGACAACCTGCCGCTCGGCGTCGACTACCTGCTGCAGGATGCCGTGACGACGACGCGGCTCGATTGCCCGTATCCGAACGGCGCGCAGTTGGTGTTCTTCTCGGACGGGCTGGTCGAGGCGCAGAACGCCACGGGCGAGGCTTTCGGCATGGAACGTCTGAGCGTGGCCCTCGCCAGCGCGCCCGGCGCCACGCGTTTCGACGCAGTCAAGGATGCGGTCAACCAGCATCTGGGCACGCAACTCGCGCATGACGATATTTCGCTCGTGTTCATCGATTTGCCCGCCTGTCCCGGCAGCGCGGGCAATTAGGAGCAACTGATTTTCACCCGCTCTCCGGAGACCATAATGACAAACTCACTCTACGAAAAAACCGTTGCCTTGATCGACGCCGCCAACGCGGAAGATCCGCGCATGGATACCGTTGACGGCAAGCCAGTGCCGCGCGAACGGCTCTACGGCCAGCGCATGGCGGAAATGATCGACCGCTTCGCGCCCGAGGCCGACGCCGTGATGAAGATCGCCGTGCGCGGCCAGCACATCCAGCGTTGGAAGACGCCGCGCAGCGACTACCCGATGACGCGCGAAGGTTACTTCGCCTGGCGCACGGGCCTGTACAAGTTCCACGCCGAGACCGTCGGCCAGCTGATGAAGCAGGCCGGCTACGACGAGGCGAGCATCGAGCGCGCCAGGCAGGCCGTTGGCAAGCGCGCCCTCAAGGTGAATGCCGACACGCAGCTGCTCGAGGATGTCACCGACCTCGTTTTCATCGAGCATTACATGCTCGAGTTTGCCGGCCAGCACGCCGAATACACCGAGGAGAAGTGGCTCGACATTATCCGCAAGACCTGGAAGAAGATGTCGCCGCGCGCCCACGAGTTCGCCTTGTCGGGCAAGCTCAAGCTGCCGGCGCCGCTCGTGCCGCTGATTACCAAGGCCGTCGCCGGAGCGTAAGCCTTGCGCATCGGGTTCATTGGTCTGGGCGGCATGGGCCGCCCGATGGCCGAGCATTTGCTGGCCGCCGGCCACGCGCTGGCGGTGTGGAGTCGCCGTCCCGCCAGCGCCGACTTTTTGCCGGCCGAACCCGTGGTGACGCGTGCCGCATCGCCCGCCGAGTTGGCCCGGCAATGCGCGGTCGTCTGCACCAACGTCACCAGCAGTGCCGACGTGGCGGGACTGGCCGCGCAACTGATCGAGGGCTTCGCGCCCGGCGGCCTGCACATCGACTTCTCGACCATCGCCCCCACGGTGGCGCGAGACATTGCGGCACGCTATGCCGAGAAAGAGGTCGATTTCGTCGATGCCCCGGTTTCGGGCGGCACGGCGGGTGCGCAGGCAGCGACGCTCGCCATCATGTGGGGTGGCAAACCGACGCTGGCGGAACGGCTCGCACCGCTGTTCGCCTGCATCGGCAAGACGGCCGTGCATGTCGGCGCGGCCGGTGCCGGACAAGTGGCGAAAGCCTGCAACCAGCTCATCATGGTGGCGGCTCTCGAAGCGACAGCCGAGGCGGCGCGGCTGGCCAACGCCGCGGGCGTCGATTTCGCCAGGGTGCGCGCGGCGCTGCTGGGCGGTTCCGCCAGTTCGCGCGTGCTCGACCTGTTCGGCGGGAAAATGGCGGCGCGGGATTTCGCCGCCGGCGTCGCGGCGCGCCTGCATCACAAGGATATCGCCTTGGCGCTCGCCGAAGCGACGCAGCAATCCCTGCCCATGCCGGTCGGCGGCGCAGTGCTGCAGCAGCTCAATGCGCTAATGGCCGCCGGCTGGGGCAGGGACGATACTTCACGTCTGCTGTGCGTGCTGGAACGCGCCGCCGGCACCGACTTCAACGAGAGGAGCACGACATGAGCAATGAATTGATCATCGAAGACATCGTCATCGGCGAGGGCGCCGAAGCCGTTTCCGGACAATACGTCTCGGTCCACTACACCGGCTGGCTGACCGACGGCAAGAAATTCGATTCGAGCAAGGATCGCAACGATCCCTTCGAATTTCCGCTCGGGCAGGGTCATGTCATCCGTGGCTGGGATGAAGGCGTGCAGGGCATGAAGGTCGGCGGCACGCGCAAGCTGACGATTCCGCCGGAACTCGGCTATGGCGCGCGCGGCGCCGGCGGCGTGATTCCGCCCAACGCCACGCTGGTGTTCGAGGTCGAGTTGCTGGGTATCGGCTGATGGCAACACCCGCCCTGCCTTCGCGCCTGCCGACGGTCGGTACCACGATCTTCACCGTCATGTCGCGCCTCGCCAACGAGCACGGCGCGATCAACTTGTCGCAGGGCTTCCCCGATTTCTCGCCGCCGTCGACGCTGCTGGAGCGCGTGACGCACCACATGCAGGCCGGCGCGAACCAGTACCCGCCGATGGCCGGCGTGGCGCCGCTGCGCGCGGCAATTGCGGAAAAGGTGGAACGGCTCTACGGCGCGCGCTACGACACCGAGAGCGAGATCACTGTCACGGCCGGTGCGACGCAGGCGCTGTTCACGGCCATCGCCGCCTGCGTGCGGCCGGGCGACGAGGTGATCGTGTTCGCGCCGGTCTACGACAGCTACATCCCCGCGATCACGCTGCAGGGTGGCGCGGTGCGCGTTATCAACCTGAAGCCCCCGGCCTTCCGCCCCGACTGGGCCGAGGTCGCCGCCGCGATCACGCCGCGGACGCGCATGATCATCCTCAACACGCCGCACAATCCGACCGGCACGGT
>Ga0172375_10009249_pt1 | contig 13031 bp, 19 predicted proteins | sample LakKiv1m_FD_114537 | JGI IMG/M metagenome (GOLD analysis project Ga0172375, IMG submission 114537) | Freshwater microbial communities from Kabuno Bay, South-Kivu, Congo - kab_092012_11.1m | ecosystem: Environmental > Aquatic > Freshwater > Lake | place: Democratic Republic of the Congo...
CGCGCTATAAATAATCAACTCATTCGAGCGTTGATTAATCCCTAAAAAGTTTGGAAATTTCTTGGATATCAGGAAAATGGAAATGGTAGCAAGGACGAAAACCAACAAAAAAAGAAGAAATAATCTTTTATTGAAGACGAATGATATTTTATGAGATTTCATAATTACTCGGTATACTATTCACAATAGAGTAATTAGAGTTAAATTTCAATTTTATTGATGGGGGGTTATACGGGGAGAGGCGGTTGTGACGAGCACATTTTCGTAGTAGATTCCTTAGATATGAGCCGGATTATTTTTGGCTCTATAATAGGGATAATGGTAAAACTTGAACTAGACATTGCGGCAGACTCCCGATATCCTTTCGATCGAAAGAGGGTTAAAGCAGCCTTGGTTAAGACTTTGGAAGAGCAAGATATCACCAAAGGTGCCGTCAAGATTTCTTTGTCGGTGGTGGGAGAGAGAAAAATTCGAGAACTGGAAAACAAGTATTTTAAGGAAGACAAGGTGACCGATGTCTTGTCGTTTCCTCTGGAAGAGGGACAAGAGATGCCTGACGATTTTGACGGTTTGAATCTAGGTGACATTGTTATTTGCTATCCTCAGGCCAAAAGGCAGGCGATTCAGTGGAACAGGATTGTCGACGAGGAAATTGAGTTCCTGGCTTGTCATGGTTTGCTACATTTATTGGGGATTCATCACGATTAAAATAGAACGAAAGCGGTACTTTGCGATATAATACGAGTTGTTCTTTAAGCTTTCAACATATCAAAAGGAAAGGTTGAGATGGATGATAATTTTGGTTTAAGAGAAGATTTGACTTGTTTAAAAGGTAAGATGGAAGAAATTGTAAAAATGTTGAGTGGCAAAACTTTTGATATTATATCTTTTCATTCCAAATACGATAATCTTCCGAGAGTGCTGGAGAGTCGTAGTTTAAAATCTGAGGAAGTTATTGTTGATGGAACTTTGATAAAGATATTATTATCTCCAAGTAGAAGCCTGTCGTTTGATTTGAAAGATGAACCGAAGGTTTCGTTTATTTCCGAAAGACAAGTTTTGATCTTAAGGAAAATGTTTAAAAACGATAGACTGATGAGATTGATACTAATAAATAGAGATAATATATAACAACTATGGCTCCCCAAAAGGAGCCATTTTATTGTCAAAATGTAATTAATAGTGATGAGGGACTCTATTTTGATTTATTGAGCAAATTTTATAATTTTTTAAGAGGGTCCTGAAAAGTGAAAATTGATATAGTATCGAAAAAAACTGAGTGATTATGATGTGGTTATTGGTAGTTGACACGAGTGAGGGGGACATCATAAGTTATTAGCTACCGTGAGCTTTTATCAAAAATACAGACCAAAGAAAATTTCCGAACTGGACCTTGTGTCGGTGCGTGAGTCTTTGGAATCTACCCTCAAAAGCGGAAAAGTGTCTCATGCTTATTTATTTGTCGGCCCTCGTGGTTCGGGAAAAACAAGCACAGCGCGAATTTTAGCTCAGATTGTAAACTGCGATAAAAATCAGGAAAAAAAAGATAATTTCTCTGAGCCCTGTGGAGAGTGTAATTCGTGCGTATCACTTCAGAGAGGAAATAGTGTTGATGTAATAGAAATTGATGCTGCCTCAAGCGGATTGGTGGATGATATACGTGATCTTCGGGAGAAGATACGTTTGGCGCCAGTACAGCTACCCAAAAAGGTCTATATCATTGATGAAGTGCATATGGTTACAACACCGGGATTTAATGCACTTTTAAAGACCTTAGAGGAACCTCCCAAACACGCAATTTTTATTTTGTGTACAACAGAAGCCCAAAAAGTGCCGGAAACGATAATAAGCAGGTGTGCCAGAGTGAACTTTACGAAAGCAACCAACAAAGAAATAATTGGATCTTTAATGAAAGCGGTAAAAGGGGAAAAGTTGGATGTGGATGAAGAGGCGATAAATGAAATTGCCGAAGCTACCGATGGAAGTTTCCGTGAAGGTCATAAATTGTTGGAACAGTTGGCTGCCTATGACAAAACGATTGATGCCGAGCTGGTTTTGGAGGTTTTGGGTATTGTTGGAAAAGTATCAATAAAAAAACTGTTGGAGGCAGCAAAAAAACGAGAACCGGGAAAAATAGTGAAAATTTTTGGTGAAATGGAAAAAGGAGGAATAAAAGCACAAGTACTGGCACAATCTTTATTGTTAGAGGTAAAAACGTTATTTGAAAACGGTTTGGAAAGAGGGGAGTCGGTTGTTGATGAATTGAAATTGATAGATGAATTAATAGAAGCTACCGACAAATTAAAGGTGTCTCCATTGCCGTTATTACCTTTGGAAATTGCTTTATTGAGTTTAGCAGTTGATGAAAGCGGAGGGGCAACCGTCCCAAAAGTTGAAACGCCTGCCCAATCAAAAGAAGAGATTGATGAAATAAAAAACGTTAGTCTGGAAAGTGCGATAGAGGGTGTAATTGAAAAAGATAAGGATAATGTTGTTGTACAAAATTATGATGGGCCTTTGGTTAGTATTGATAGAATAAAAACGGAATGGATGGACTTTCTAAATGTAATGTCAACAAGCTGTAGCTCTTTGGCGGGAATGTTGCGATTGGTGTCTCCGGTTGATGTTAAAGGAAAATCTTTGACTTTATCGGTAACGTCCAGATTTTATCAAGATATTTTGGAGAGAGATGTAAAAAAGAAATTAATTGAGGAACAGATGACAAAAATTTGGGGACCAATGACCTTTAGATGTGTTTTGGGAGAAAAAGAACCTCCCCGAACCGTCCCGGAGCCTCAAGATATCAATGTTGAACCAATAAATTCTGATGAGGTTGAGGATAGGGGAATTATTGGAGCTGCGGAGAAGATCTTTGGAGGATAATGTTGATTTTTTTGTTTCTTCCGTATGTTTTTCTCACGGTCCTTTCGTCTACACACTTTTTCGGACAGACAGAATATTTTCCCTGCGAGAAAATTTCTTGGTACGCAGTGCGTATGGTCCACTGAGTACATGGACACCTGCCATACGCACTTTGCGTAATCCTGCCGAAAAAGGAGTAGACTACGGACTATTGCTTGAAAAACATCATTTAGAGTATATTGTTTAGAGCTAGTTGTTATAATAGTTCTTGTTAAAAGTTAATATAGAAAAATGTTTAATGGAATAAAACAGTTTGGTTCGCAAGGTGCCGCTATTGCCAAGTTGGCTATTTTGCAGAAGAAAATCCAAAATCACAAAACAGAAGTAGAAGAAAACGGTGTGAAAGCAATTGTTTCGGGTGACGGTAAACTTAAAGAATTGTATATTGACGGAGAGAATATGAATAAGGCGGTTAAAGTTATCAATGAGGCAATAACAAAAGCACAAAAATATTCTGCCGAAGAAATGAAAGACTCTATGGGTGATTTATCTAAAGTGTTGGCCAATATGCCTAAAGGCATGTAGTTATGCGAAGCATACGTCCGGTTCAGAAAGTTATTGATGCGTTTGAGTCTTTGCCCGGGGTTGGACCCAAGTCGGCTGCTCGTTTGGCATATTATCTTTTAAATGTTCCTCAGGAAAAATTATTGAAATTTGGAGAAGCTTTGGAAAATTTAAAAAAAGATACCAAATTGTGTGAGCTTTGTTTTAACGTAGGGGAGGAGAAGTTTTGTCCGGTTTGTCAGGATGACAATCGGGACAGATCTCAGGTTTGTGTGGTGGAGAACTCGCTTGACCTTTTGGCGTTTGAAAGAGCGGATGGCTATAAGGGGGTATATCACGTTCTTGGAGGAGTGATAAATCCTTTGGCTAATATTGGCCCAAACGATTTAAGAATTCCTCAGTTGTTGGGTAGAATAAAAACACAAGAGATTGAAGAGCTTATTATCGCCACCAATCCCAATATGGAAGGGGAAGCAACCGCGATGTATATTACCCAGAAAATAAAAGATATGGGGATGGACAAAAAATTAAAAATTACCCGGATAGGAAGAGGTTTGCCGACAGGAGCAGATGTGGAGTACGCGGACGGTCAGACTTTACTTAGGGCACTGGAGGGTAGAAGCGAGATGTAGAAAAATTTTCTATTAGTATGATATAATTATAGGGTACATTTATCTAACAAAGGAGGTATTGATGGGTGTTTCCGGTGTGAACCTTGTTCAGCAAAATGGATATTTGTTTTTATATCAGCCCGAAAATACAAATTTGACTGAGTTAGCGATTTATATGATTCACGAGGCACAGATTCATAATTCTACGGTTTGTGCGATGTACAAGGATTTTGAGTTAATGGCTTTTCCCGACAATACACCTGAGTATATTGTAGGTTTTTATCGCGGATATATGCACCGTAGTAACGGAAATCACCGTTCAATGCGTTATTCAAAAAAAAGATAGGTTATTTACCCCCAATATTTGGGGGTATTTTTATGGTTAAATGAAGATAATGCCCAGTGTTTTAAATCAGGTAGGTCAAAATATTGCCGACAATTTGTTTGAGATCGGACAAAGTACCGTGAAGGGAACGGTTGGTGCAATAACCGATATTGCAAAAGATTCAATTGAACAAATTGCATCCGGATCTTCAAATCAAAATACCGATAAAAATAGCGATGAAAAAGCTCAAAAAGACCAGACAACAATAAGCTCAACCGAGCAAAGAAAATTGGCGGAAAAACGAAGATTTGAAGAGGTAAGGGGTGAATTGGCAAGATATGTTCAGTATAAGAAAGAACAGGAAAGGAAAATTGCCGAAGAAAAAAATGCAGAATCAAATAAATCAAAACAAGAAAATATATTTCAAAAAGAGAAACATGATTCTTGGGTAAGTAAAATTATAAATAGATCGCAGACAACAACAGAAAAAGGAAGAATAGTGGAGTAGAGGATATTCAATCGGTAAATAGATATTATTCAACGGTCACTGTTACGGATGGGGTTTTTCTTTGGGCGAAGATTGCGGTGTAGTATGGAGGAAGATTGGTAGTTGACGCTGTGGTATAGGTAACGGAATGTGAATGGGCAGTTTGACGACCGGCGTTTGATCCTGCGTTGACGTTTCTAGTGTTTCCTTGTGCTGTCCAGGCGACAACATCATGAGTATGAGAGCCATCACCGGTACCTCCCACGGTTGATGCACCTCTGGGGAACTTGTTGTCAAGATTTGAGTACTGTGTCCATCCAAGAGGAGGGAGGGCACTGGTTATGGTGATCATGCCACCTTGAGCGGTAGATGAATCCGAGTCCGCCTGACCGAAGAGAAGGTCGTAATAAGCCGGTAATGAACTGCCCTCACCGGTTGTGTTTCCTGCACCTGCTCCATGAGTGGTTACCGAAACTCCGGTTAAATTTGTGCCACTTGTGCAGGGAGTATTGGTCGCTCCGGTTGCTCCGGTTGTAGCTGTATGAGTATGGGTAGCGCTGCCTCCCGGAGTAGCACTGTAAGAGCTACCTCCATAAGTGAAATAGCCATCAAGAGTGGAAAATCTAGTCCAACCGGTTGGAACAGATGGATCATACATTGAAATAAGACCGGATTTAATTTGCAGATTTGAGTTATAGCAGTAAACCATAGTTAAGTATGGGGGAAGAGCGGTATCGGTACTGTGTGAAACGCTTACCGTATGGGTGTGTGAGCCTTTGGTAACACCAACAGTGCCTCCTTTACAGCTTTTGTTTCCTTGATTTACGGCATCTGTGTTTCCCGACCATGTATCGTGTGTATGTGAATCTGTTCCTCCGGTATTGCCATAAGTAGTTGCGTTTCCATAAGGGAATTTACTGTCAAAACTGGTATTTCGTGTCCAGCCTGTTGGACAGGCGGCACTGGCAAGAAGAGTAAAGTTTCCTGCCCATGACTCGAAACCGTTGGTTGTTGTTGATCCATCGTAATCAAGGTTGATGGTTTTTGAACCATTGGGGATGGAAGGTACTCTAACCCAAATTTGAGTGTTGGCGGTATTACAGCCGGACTCAATCCAGTAGGTAAGACCGGTAACATTATCGGAGTCTTTGATGCGGATATCTCCGCAGTCAGCGGTCATGGCTGTTGCCCCAATTGGAGTCGCTGTATCAAGTGAAAATACAATATCGTAGTCTGTTAAAGTGGTCCCTGCGTTTGCAATAGCAATATTGTTGTGACCAAAACAAGAATTGTTTGACGAAAATGAATCTGAGTCACAATCTATTGTGGCTAAGGATTTTGCCAAGCACCTTCGTCTTAGCCCGGATGCGGTTGACGTAGTAAATTCAGTAAGACTTGTAAGGTAGCCGTCTGCATCGATGTCTTGCATATATAGAGGTGTACCGATTTTTATCTGAGCGCCGGTTCCTAAATTTATAACTGCACCTTCTTCCAAAACAAGAGAACCGGTAACAATAGTTGATCCAGCCAAAGTTGTGATAGCAACGTCAGCTCCCACAGTTAAAATTGCGGTATTGGTTGTGGAAAGTTCATTGTTATTACACTCGTCAAGTCCGTTTGTTTTATTTGTTGCGGCAATGTCGCAGGGCGATGAAACTGTATAGTTTCCCGACGCAGGAAGAGAACAGGCCGCTCCGTATGCGGGTTTGTTGAATAATATCAAGAAAAATAATAGTGCAAGTGAGATTCCAATTTTTTTCATCTGATGGTAATTGTATTTTTACTAGTATATGTTCCGTCTCCGATTTCAATACCAAAAGAATATATTTGGTTGTGAGTGTCATCTATTTTCCACGATCCGGACCATTGTCCGTTTAAAGGAGTCCCTTCTGAAAGCTTTAAATTGTAGGTTTTGGTTTTGTTGTCTGAGATAAGAGTAATCTTTGCTATTGTTACTGGCTTGGTGTGATTGACAAAAAGAGTGAACTTTTGAGTAACGCCAATATTCGGATCGTGTGGATCAATTACCGCCTTGGTCATTTTGGGGCCGTTTGTTTTTCCCTGACTTATCGTGTAGGTTTCTATTCCTTTTATGATTGGGTTTGGGGTTGGAGTTGGCTTGAGTTTTTGTGGTGAGGTAACCGTAATGGAGTTGTTTGATAGGATGAGAGATTCGTTGTTTGATAATACTATTTTAAATATAACGATGTAGGCAATTAAACAAATAAAAGCAATCCCAAGAAAAAAGGAAAGAATCGAAAAAAGACATTTATTATGACTTACTAAATTTTCTTTTTTTTCTACCACATTTAAATTGGCACCATCGTCCATATCTTTATTTATGACAGTTTTTTGTTGTGCTGTCAAATTAAAAGTGGGATAGAATTGGTTTATGCTAACACTGTATAACAGTTTATCCAAAAAACAAGAAAATTTTATTCCGATTCATAAAGGAGAGGTTGGGATGTATGCTTGTGGTCCAACAGTTTACAGCTTTACTCATATTGGACATGGACGTAAATATGTTACCGACGATATTTTAAAAAGAACTCTGGATATTCTTGAGGAATTAAAAGTAAAACATGTACAAAATGTAACAGATGTGGGCCACTTGGTTTCCGATAGTGACGAAGGGGAAGACAAAATGGAAAAAGGGGCTTCGGCAACAGGAAAAAGTGTTTGGGAGGTGGCGCAGGAATATACAGAATACTTTAATAAGGTAATGAATGAGTTAAATGTTCTACCTCCAACAATTGTTTGCAAAGCTACCGATCATATTGCCGACCAAATCGCATTGATAGAGAAAATTATTGCCAAGGGATATGGTTATGACACAGAAGAAGCGGTTTATTTTGATGTTACAAAGTTTGAAGACTATGGCAAGATGTTTAATCAATCGTTTGAAGAAAAAACTATAGGAGCTCGTGAAGAAGTAGAAACAGGAAAATACAAAAAACATCCGGCCGATTTTGTTTTGTGGTTTAAGAGAGTGGGGAAGTATTCTGATCATGTAATGCATTGGAGTAGTCCTTGGGGAGATGGTTTTCCGGGATGGCATATTGAGTGTAGTGCGATGAGCATGAAGTATCTTGGTGATCAATTTGATATTCATACGGGTGGAGAGGATCATCTTTCAATTCATCATCCAAACGAGATTGCCCAAAGTGAGGCTGCTACAGGCAAAAAACCTTTTGTGAAGTATTGGATTCACACTGCGTTTTTGATGGTTGACGGTAAAAAAATGAGCAAGAGTTTGGGGAATATGTATAAACTTTCCGATTTGACGGAAAAAGGATTTTCACCATTGATGTTACGTTATTACTTTTTGACGACTCATTATAGAAAACAAATGAATTTTACTTTGGAAGGTTTGACAGCAGCAAAAATAGCTTTGACGAAATTAAACAAAATGGTTATTGATCTTACCGACGTTCCAATAAGATCCGATGGATGGTCTGAAGAGGGGAAAAGTTATTTAGAAAAGTTTGTGAAGGCAATTGAGGATGATCTTAATACTTCGTTGGCACTTTCGGTTGTTTGGGAAATGATGAAAAGCGATATTTCGGATTTGGCCAAAAAGAACTTGATTGTAACAATGGACTCGGTTCTAGGATTAAATTTAGGTCAAGAAGAGTTGTTGGATATGCCAAAGGAAATAATGGATTTGTTGAAAAAAAGAGAAGAGGAAAGAAAAAATAAAAATTGGGAAGCTTCGGACAAAATACGAGATGAAATACAATCAATGGGTTATCTGGTTGAAGATTTTGCCGATGGAGCAAAGGTGAGAAAAAATTGATTGTGCTAGACTGATTTATGGCATTCAAAAAAGTGAGTGTATTGATATTGTTGATAGTCTTTTCTTTAGCCGGTTGGCAAGTATGGAATTTATCAAGTGAAAAAAGACCTGCTGTATTAGCGGAAACCACCACCAAAACAGTTGAAGAGCGAGTAAAGTCTCTAGAGAATAGAGTTTATTTATTGGAAAAAAATGCCGGATTAATAGCAGCAACAGCAAAAAAGCCGAGTGAGGCATTTGTTTCTTTATCGGGTGGAGATATTACAAACTATGATTGGACGAAAATAGACGGGACCGATTATTCTTTTGACACTTCTTTGTATGGAAAGACAGTAGAAGTATCTTGGCAGGGTTGGCTTGAAGGAGCGGGATCGGTAAGACTATACGATTCCACAAATCACCGAGCGGTTGATTTTAGCGAGTATTCTTCAAGTACTTCTGTTAAAAAAAGTTTTTACTCAAGAGTAATGTCCATATGGCGAGGTCAAAATCAGTACTATATAGAAGGAAAGACCACGAATGGCACCATAACTCTGTCCGCTCCGAGGCTGAAGATTGTATCTAAATGAAAGAATGGTTTGTTTATATAGTGGAGTGTAGTGATGGAACTTTTTACACGGGGATTAGTGATGAGGTTGATCGTCGTGTAGCTATGCATAATGCAGGTAAGGGGGCAAAATACACAAGAGGAAGGCGTCCGGTGATACTGAGATACGTGGAAGAGGTGGCTAATAAAAGTGAAGCTTTGGCGAGGGAAAGTGAAATTAAATGCTGGAAAAGAGCCAAAAAAAGGCTTTTGTGGTAGAATCTCCGATATCCGATAACTTTTAAATGGAGGTGTTGTTGTGAGCGAAGCTGTCTTTATGGATAATGATCTTGGAAGTGTGTTGTACGTGGGTAAAAATGAGTTAACCTTGCTCTTTAAGAGCGGAGTTGAACACAAAATTAGCATAAATACCCGAGACTTGTTATATAGAATTGAGTCTCGTATGGAAGATTGCATAGAAACGAAGAAATGTTTAATTGAGCCAATGTACCATGATCCTCAAGGAGCTTTACTAACCATAATTACTGTTAAAAACACTAAAGAGGATGAAGACAAAGCCACGGTTTTTCTTTGTGATTTACGAGAAGCATTAAAAGTAATTGAAAGGCCGGACCTTGTTTATTAAAAAGTTGAATATACCTTCCGAATTAAGGAAGGTATTTTTTTATGTATTAATTTAATGTGAATGATAAAATGAGGCGATGTCACTTAAAGTTGGGATTGTTGGTTTACCAAACGTGGGAAAGTCCACGCTTTTTAATGCGCTTTTGAAACGTCAACAGGCATTAGTTGCCAATTATCCCTTTGCAACAATTGATCCAAATGTTGGAGTTGTGGAAGTACCCGATGAGCGTCTTTCAGTTTTGGCTAAGATTAGTAACAGTGGAAAAATTGTTCCCGCAACGGTTGAGTTTGTGGATATTGCAGGGTTAGTAGCCGGAGCGGCTACAGGCGCTGGTTTGGGAAATAAATTTTTGACTCACATAAGGGAAGTTGATGTAATTTTGCAGGTTTTACGTGATTTTGAAGACTCAGAAATTGTTAAAGAAGGATCGGTTGATCCTTTGACTGATTACAACGTAATAGAAACCGAACTTATTTTAAAAGATTTGGAAACGATTGGCAAAAGTTTGGAAAGCAAAGATATCAAAGCCAAAGGAATGGAGAAAAAGAAAAGTGTCGTAGAAAAATTATTTAACGGTTTAAATAACGGTAAATCAGCCAGAGACTTGCTTATTACGGATGAAGATTGGGAGTTAGCCAAAGACTTGTTTTTATTGACGGCAAAAAAGGAGATTAAGGTGTTTAATGTTTCCGAGTCGGATTCGCGACTTAAAGAACAAATCGGGAATGATTTGTATATATGTGCCAAAGTTGAGTCAGAGTTGTCAAGTTTGGATGAGTTGGACGCTAAAGCTTATATGGCCGAGCTGGGAATAAAAGAATCTGGCCTTGATTTGTTGATAAAAAAAGCCTATTTTGAGTTAGGATTGATATCCTTTTTAACAACAGGGGAGATGGAGAGTCGGGCATGGACAATAACAGAAGGAACAAAAGCACCTCAGGCTGCATCTGTGATACATACCGATTTTGAAAAAAAGTTTATTAAAGCAAAAATTTGTGATTATGATAAGTTTGTTGAGGCCGGAGGTTGGAAGTTGGCTGCTGAAAAAGGATGGGTACGTTTTGAGGGAAAAGAGTATCAAATGATAGATGGAGATGTTGTTGAGTTTATGATTGGATCATAATCTTTACAGTTAGGCATAAATCTGATATATTACAGGTTATACTTTAACAATCGGAGGTGGCGTAAATGTTTTCTCCCTGGCTTTCATTGGCATTGGCAGTAATATTTGAGTACATCGGTCTCTCCTTTGTTTTAAGAGCTCAAGGATATCCAAACGGTTTAAAAATTAAACCTAAATTGGCTTTTTGGATGGTTGTTGGTTGTGAGATTCTGGCACTATTGTTTTTTGTTTATCCGATTTACTTGTTATTTTGTTAGGTAATGTAACCCTTTGAAGTTATTTCAAAGGGTTTTTTGTGGCAGAATCGTGCTTTGTGTAGTAAAATAATCGGATTATTATAGTTAGGTTATTAAAAAAAATAAGGTGAAAAAAACAAAGACAACCGAAATCAAAACGTCCATGGGTTCGACCAATAAATACGAACTCGTTGTCATTTATCCTGTTTCCGAGAACGAAATCGGAGCCGAAAAGACAATTACCGAGAAGTGTAAAAAACGCGGTTTGAAAGTAATTGAAGTTGATAAATGGGGAACAAAAACAATGGCTTTTGATATTAAAAAACAGAGCAGGGGATATTATCTCAAGTTACAAATTGAAGGTGTTCCTTCGGCAGCGAAAGAGCTGGAGAGGGATTTGCAGATGGATGATAAACTGCTAAGATTCTTATTGATTAGGATTTAATAAAATTGAGTCACAAATATGAGTACAAGAAGTTTAAATAAAGTTCAGTTGATAGGTAATTTAACTCGTGATCCAGAGTTAAAATACACTCCTTCGGGAACGGGAGTTTGCACATTTGGTTTGGCAACAAACCGTGAGTGGACAGATTCATCAGGTCAAAAACAAGAAGGTGTTGAGTTTCACAGAATAGTCGCATGGGGAAAATTGGGTGAGATTTGTTCCCAGTTAATGACAAAGGGAAGAAAAGTTTATGTGGAAGGACGATTACAAACAAGAGCTTGGAAAAGTCAGGATGGTGCCGATAGACAAGTAACGGAAGTTGTAATTGATGAAATGATTTTATTGGACTCTCCTAAGGGCGATAGAGCTGATGGTGGTTATGATACTCACTACAGTGCAGAAGAATCAGTTTCTCATATAGCCGATGTTACACCGGCTGAGGAAGTATTTAACCCCGAAGAAGACAAAAGTGAGAAAAAATCAAAAAAAACCGAAGTCAGTGAGGAATCAGACGAGATTCCTTTCTAATAATTAATAAATATTCGCAATTGGCGGATTGAATATAAATATATGATCTTAAAAAAGAAAATAAGAAAATCAAGTAAACCATGTCCGTTTTGTCTTAAAAAAACGGAACCAATTTACTCTGATATTGAGTCTTTGGCAATTGGTGTATCAGCCAAGAAGAGAATTGTATCTCGTTGGACAACCGGAGTGTGTGAAAAACATCAGCTTCGTTTGGCTAGAGCCATAAAACGAGCCAGACACTTAGCGCTTCTTCCGGTTACCGATAAAGTTTAATTAACAAGTTAAATCAGTTTATTGTTTATGAACCTAAAAAAAATTAGGCGATCTCTCTTTATTTTTTTGATTTGTGTTTTGTTGTTATATGGTGGTTTTAGGTTGGGTATATGGAAATCCGAACAAAAAATTAAGACATTTTCCGAGATAGACACGACATCAATGAATGATGTTTTGCAGAGACTGAAAACAAGTTATTTAAAGATAGAGGATATTGATGCTAAAAAGTTGATGTATGGCGCAACTGTGGGAATGACAGAAGCTTTGGGAGATCCTTATACCAATTTTTTTCCTCCGGTAGATAATAGTAGATCAAAAGAAGATTTATCGGGTGAGTTTGGAGGAGTCGGTATTCAGCTAGGATTTGTTGAAAATACTTTGGCAGTAATGACACCTTTAAAAGACACTCCCGCAATGAGAGCGGGGATAAAGGCCGGTGACTTAATTTTGAAAATTGTGGACGTAAAAAATAAGGTGAATAGAGATACAACCAAAATTACTCTCAACGAAGCGGTTAATCTAATAAGAGGCGAAAAAGGAACAGAGGTTACTTTGACAATGTATCGGGAAGGGGATAAGCAATCAAAAGATATCACTTTGGTTCGTGAA
>Ga0172375_10009250_pt1 | contig 13029 bp, 9 predicted proteins | sample LakKiv1m_FD_114537 | JGI IMG/M metagenome (GOLD analysis project Ga0172375, IMG submission 114537) | Freshwater microbial communities from Kabuno Bay, South-Kivu, Congo - kab_092012_11.1m | ecosystem: Environmental > Aquatic > Freshwater > Lake | place: Democratic Republic of the Congo...
ACATCGTACTTCTTCCCGGCCAGCTTTTTGAGGTCCCGTTTCACAGCCATGAACATAACAATCCGCCCCGGTTTCTACAAGATTCTTGCAGGCAAAACCCCAAAAATAAGCCAAATTCAACCTATTGCCATCAGCCGCAGCTTCTGCTATCCTGCCGCGCATTATGGAAAACATACTGAAGAAGATTTCGGGACTTTTGAAGCACCAGGACCCCATGCACCGCTGCGGCGCCGCACTTGTGCTGGCCGAACTTGCCCCGAAAAGCAAGGACGTCGTCAAGGCGCTGGGCGAGGCCCTTCCCGAGGCAGGCCAGCAATTCTCCGGCTATATTCTCGAAGCTCTCCAGGCAATAGCCTCACCGGCGGCGGTTCCATACGTCATGCCTCTTCTCAATTCCCAGGACATGGCCCTCCGGATGCGCGCCTCTGCGATTGTCGCCTGCGGTGGCAGTGCCGTAGTGCCAGAAATCAGGCGCATGTTCAACGAAGCGTCACGCCAGGAGAAACTCGTCTACATCGACCTGCTGGCCAGGATCCACAACAGCGAAACACTGCAGATGCTCCTGGACCTTCTTTTCGAACCCGACTTCGGACTCGTGAAGGAAACCTGCGAGGCAGTCAAGCGTCACGTCGCCAGCGCACCCCTGAAAGAGCGGCTGAAACTCCACAAGAAAGTCGTCAAGTTCATGAACAGCCCCAGCGTGAAAAAACAGGAGCGGGTACTCACATCATCGCTTCTGCTTCTCGGACACATTGGCAGGTCCGAAGCCTCGGCCATTCTGATCAAGAACACCTCCCCGAAAATATCACCGTACGTCAGGCGCCATGCCCTCATCGCCCTGAAGAACATCGAATACGACAAGAAGACGTCTTCGGCTGTCTTCAAGAAAATACTCCCTTACCTCGACGAGCCCGACGAGGATATCGTCCGGTTTGTCCTCGAGATCATCGGCCGCATGCCTTTACTGGGAATCAAGCCTGTCCAGTTGCGCAAGTTCCTGCAGAGCAAGCACGGTTCCGTCCGGGCGTTTGCCGCGCGAATGCTGAGCAGCACTGACACAACGGACAACAACCGCCTGCTCATGGAACTCCTGAACCATGAGGACAACGAAGTGCGCGAAATCGCTGCCAACGCACTGGCAGGGCACAAGAAATCAACGCCAATGCTCCTGAAGGCGCTGGCGTCGGAGAAGGATGACAAGATAGCATGGCGTATCGCCCGCATATTGAGGCCCCATACGGCCGATCTGAATAAGACAGTGATCAAAAAGTTCACAGCCATTACAACCAGGGAGATGCTTGCCGGAACTCCGCGGCACGAACCCCTGCTCTATTTCCTGCGAAACGCGGATCCCAAATCAGCCGAGAAGATCCTGCTGGACATCGGGATGAAACACAAACGGGCCAAACGCTGGGCTAACGCCGTAGATTGCCTGCGCCGCCTGCTGCATACCGAAATATTCGACAGCGACGTCTCCTATGCGCTCAGCATATGCGATTTGAAAGTCTCAAAGAAAGAAATCTCATCTCAATACCGCATGGAGGACCACGCCCTCAGGGGATTCTCTTCGCTCTTCCACCAGAACAGCGCCGGATTGATGCACATGCTGAAAGATGACAAGACTCTCGAGGCTCCGGACATCTATTACCTGGGTTTCCATTTCAGCGAGGTTGGCGGAAATGAAAGGGACTTTGGCAGGGAGCTTTTCAAACACCTGGTTAAAACGTGGCCGAAATCAAAAGAAGCCAAGGATGCCAAGGCAAGGCTTGGAAGATAACCAGTACAGTGCGGCATTCCCAAAGCAAACAAATAGCGACCGGATAATATCCCAGTTCAGGACAAGACTGCTGGACTGTACCCTAAACCGCATATTGTCCAGAGTAGCCCAGATGGCCGCAACCAAAAGATAGGGACAGCGCTCCGTCGCCGTCCACGGCGGTCGCGGAGCTACACGCCCTACCATAGAATTTTGTACAGAAAATAATGCACAAGGAACTATACCGGAAAATCAGGGGCAGCCTCGTAACAACGATCGGCTACCTGTTGTCCCCCCTGTCATGGTGGAACGACCTTTATGTAAACGTTCCCATCGCCTACGTCCTTGCATGGCTGGTAAGCCTTGCCGACAAACGTTTCTTCGGCCCGTCCATGGTCTTCTTCTACTGGATGACCAACCTCGCCGGCCTCCTGCTCCTTCACAAGGGAATAACCGTCGTCGTCAAGGAACAGGAACATATTGGGCGGCTGCGGAAAAGGGTCATCCTCGATATCGTCCTGTCATTCGTATACTCGGGCATCCTGGCCGCACTTGTCTTCAGCGGGATCATCAGGCATCCGGAAGACTATTTCACTCCAGCCAGGTAATTATCCCGCAGACTCCCGGGGACATCCCGCCCTGGAATCAGAACTCCATATTGACAATTGGAAGGACCGAAGTGGACAGCTTGCTGCGGATGATGTTCACAAGCCCTATCTGGACGCCATGCATCTCGCTGGTCCTGTTGACCAGGCCAAGCTGGAGACCTTTTATCCTGTAAGCCCGGTTGTACAGCCCGGCAATCTGCAAACCCTCAACATCCCAGCCAAGGTTGACCATTCCCGCAAACTGAAAGCCGCTCACTGTATCAACGAAATTACCCATCCCTGCGAGCTCTATACCCTTCATGTTGTCAGCCATGTTCCCCAGTCCGCAAACTTGAACGCCCCTCATCACCACGCTGGCATTGACAAGAGAACTCAGCTGGACTCCGCGCCACGTGCTGGTCTTCTTTACAGATGCGTCCGAAAACAGGTTCATGAACCCTGCTATCTCAATCCCGCTCATGCCATCCGCGGTGATATTTCCGGCTCCGGCCAGATACAACCCTTTTGCCTGCTCCGAAGCATTCATCAGGCCGCCTATACCTATTCCCGAAAAACTCTTCTCAACATCGTTGAACAAACCGACATCCAGCCCGGAGAAGTTCCGGTTATTCCCATAGAGCAGGTTCAGCCGGAGCCCCAGGACATCTGATTCACTCGAGAATAACTGGACCGGATCCATCAGCCCCAGCTGGACCGGAACCATCCTGGAATCCCCTCCGAAGCACATTACCGCCGACATCAGGCAAACTGCCGCCGAACTGACAAGTCTTTTCATATTTTATACCTCCCATAAGAATTATTGATAATGGAAACAATCTACAGGATATTACGAAAACATCAATCGCTTACTTGGATGATTGAACAGTTACAACCAACAGCATGCTACTGTTCGAGGAAAGACGGTGAAGACTCCCCGCCGCATTGATCCAGGACTATTGCACAACCAGCAGTTTCTCCTGACGGCGACCCTCGACAAGGTTCAGCAACAGGTTCTTTTGCTGCTGATCCACCTTCGACTTCCCGATAACCTGCGTAACCATTGCCATGTTAATCTGGGGCTGGGACATCTGCTCTCTCAATATCGCCTCCAAATCCCTGTCCCCGGTTCGCCTTATCATGCCAAGAGTATAACCGGCAACCGACCGGTCCTTCGAATACCCGGCAGGAAGGTCGTAGATCCAGTCAACAGGCCTGTTGATCTGATGCTGCGCCTGTTCAACCGCAACATTGCTCAATGCCCCGGCCTTGACGTAATCATCCTGTATCATGCTCGCCCATTTGAACACGGCATCGTAATCGCTCCGGGTCTGCCTCGATGCAATCTGCCTTGCGCAGTCAAACGCCACGTTCTTGTCCGGTATCCTGGTCATCCAGTCCGCAGCCTCGGACACGGATCCCTCGTTTATCAAGCGCGTTACGTTCCTTGAAGATAACCATGGATTACCGGCAAGCCACTTCTCACGGTCAAACAGCTTCCCGGCCGCAACCGGATCCGTATCAAGCAGGCGCATGGTCATGAATGAAACCATATTCTGGTAAGCAGAATTATTATCACCCGCTGCCGCGATTGATGTGCTGTCTGAAATCCCGCTTACCGCGCTAACAGCCGCCATGGCGGCATCAAGGTCTTTCCCGGCCCATTTAGCAGCTATCATTGAAAAAAGATAGTTGTTACCGGCAATCATACCCTTTAGGGCATCATCTGGCTTAAGCATATAGTCCCATGCCGCCTTTGGATCAACCTCGGACCAGCCGTCCATGGCCGACGAAACTGCCGTCCTTACCATCATCCATGTTTCAGGCTTCGACGGGTCACCGAACTTCAGCGATCCACTGAGCGCGGCGCCGGGATCCTTCCCGCCCCATACAGCGAAAACAGACTCAACTCCATGCCGCGCATAATCGGCAGGCAGTTTGTCGATGTAGGCAATGGCTGCGCTGAGGTCCGAATTCGCCCACGTTTTCATTACTGTCCCCAGCCCGTCCCTGTGCAGCTGCCGTGGAAGTTCCAGCGCCATCGCTATGGCCGTGTTTATGTTTGACTGCGCGGAGACTTCAAAGAAACCCTGGCATACCAGGCCGATATCACTGCCGCCGAACATGAAATGACCATGGCCAAACCCGTGAAACTCGGATGCCATTGCCTTTATAAGCGCAAGACCGCCGGCTGGATCTGTCCTTGCAAGCTCCCTTCCGTATTCAAGGAGCGCCTTGTTCCGGTCCTGCCGCTTGCGTATCGCACGCATGTCTTCAAATTTGCCGCGAAGCCTGGCGACGGCAGGATTGTTTGTCGAGTCACCGGCATTGGAAGACATTCCGATCATGCGGCCGGCAGACCTGTCACTGGGTTCTTCAGGATCAGAACCAGGGAAGCCGGGCCCGCCAAATGATTCCGTCTGGTACTCATCATGAATCTCCCCCTGGCGGACTGCCTTGCTTTGCGGGGGCGCAGAATTCTTACTCTTCGCATCGGAAAAAGGATCTACCAGCAGAATTGTCATTCCAACTGCAATAGCCGCCACCACCGCAGCCAGAGCTTTATAAGGAATCTCATGCATGGGTTAACCCGTCTTTTACGATATAATGTATTCAAAACCCCTGATTGTTACAAATAACAGTACAAACCAGCCCGGGGTTTTACATATTCAGACAGTGGTCAGCCCGGGTTCTACCGTATGAGCTGGGCGGAACTCGTTACGCCGAGAGATTCGTAGACACCCCGCGTAGCCCTTGCCTTGTTGAATGTATAGAAATGAACACCCTTGACTCCGCTGTCTATAAGATTTCTTACCTGCTCAGCTGCCCACTGGATCCCCACCTTCTCCACGTACTCGTCGGAGCTGGCCCTTGCTATGGCCTTCATGAGCCTGGCAGGATATCTCACACAAAGGGTCTTCTCGGCAAGACGCATCATTCCTTTCCTGGATGTGATCGGCATGATACCGGCAAGGATCGGAACATGGATACCGGCTATTTCACAGCGCTCGCAGAAATCAAAGAAATCCCTGTTGTCAAAGAAAAGCTGGGTACAGATATAGTCCGCCCCCTCATCCACTTTCCTCTTAAGGTAATCCAGTTCTTTCAGCCTGTTCGGGGTCTCGGGGTGCCCTTCAGGATATCCGGCAACACCTATTCCCATTTTGTTAAAATGCTTCTTTACAAATGCAATAAGCTGGGACGCATGGGCGAAACCATTCTCCGGCTTAACAAAGCTGCCCTGCCCTTCCGGCGGATCGCCGCGAAGCGCCATGATGTTCTCTATTCCACTCGCCTGGTATTTCTCAAGAATCTTACGGATCTCATCTCTTCCGGAACCAACACACGTAAGGTGAGAAACAACCGTCAGGTTGGTTTCCTTGTTTATCCTGACAACAAGGTCATGAGTCAGCTCCCTGGTGGTCCCGAGGGCTCCATACGTTACGCTGACGTAGGCCGGAGTCAGAGGAATAAGATCATTTATCGACTGGAAAAGCTGGGTTGAAGCCTCGGCGTCACGCGGCGGAAAGAATTCAAAACTGAAACAGCGGTTCGTCCGTGCCAATATGTTTTTGATATGCATTTGCGGGGCTTTGTATGATTTTTCGACAGCCTAGTCGAGAACGAATTATCTCCAAACAACAGCATAATAAAGGTCATATTTTCAAACCTTCAGGCATGGAAAAATGGACATCCTCTTCCATGACAGTAAGCTCTTCGAGCCTTGGAAATCCGCGTTTTCCGAGACGGTCCACGGCTTCCTTCACAAAATCCTGGGGCGTTGACGCACCTGCCGTCAGGCCTATGGTCCTGACGCCGTGAAGACTGATACCGGCAGTCTGTTCAACATCACTTACGAGAAAAGCCCTGCAGCCGGATGACTCGGCCACCTCGACCAGCCGGTTGGAATTAGAGCTGTTCCTGGCGCCAAGGACAATAAAAATGTCCGCCTCCTCCGCAAATGAACGAACCGCCACCTGGCGGTTCTGCGTGGCATAGCAGATATCGCTTCCCCTCGGCATTTTCAGCATCGGAAACCGGCCCTTCAAAACCTCAAGCGTACGGGCAGTCTCGTCCACACTCAATGTCGTCTGGGTCATCACAGCAACTTTGGCCGGATCAGGCACACCAACATGCCCGGCCTCGATATCATTCTCCACAACCACTACCTGTTCCGGGGCTTCGCCGGCAACACCTATGATCTCATCATGGTTCTTGTGCCCGATCAGGAGGACTGTACAGCCTTTGGCGCCGTAACGCCGCACCTCGCCATGCACTTTGTTGACAAAGGGACAGGTGACATCAACGATATTCAATTCAAGCTGTCTCGCCGATTTTCTTACTTCCGGCGACACCCCATGTGCGCCAAAAAGCACTGTCGCGCCGCGTGGAACTTCTTTGATGTCCTTTACAAAAACCATGCCCCGTTTTGACAGGCTATCGACAATCTGCCTGTTATGGACAATCTCTTTAAGGCAGTAAACTGTCGCCGGGCTGGTCTTCAATATGTGTTCGGCCGTTTTCACGGCCCGCTCCACGCCTGCGCAAAAACCATGCGGGGAAACGAGCACAATCCTGCCCGAAGTGCTGTCTGTATTCTTCATGCCTGCAAGTTTACTGGAATTTAAACGGCCAAATTACGCGAAAAACCCTGGCCGGCTTAACATATCGACGAAACAGCACCCGGACACTATTTCTTCCTGGGGACTATCCTGACACCGCCCTCAATCTGGTCCATTATTGTCCTGTCTATTTCAGCCGGTTTCCCTTCGAGCGACTGCATCATGATTTCGATATCATCGCATATCGGATCAAACTTAAGGCGCTTCTGTACGTCCTTGCAGAACTTCTTCTGGGACTCGAGCGATTCCTTCATTCCTTCCATGCACGTTAGAAGCTCCCTCAACGAAAGCGAAAGATAGTTGGAAGCCTCGGTCTGCTCACAGTAGGAGGCCAGCGTGAGTCGCGGCCTCACATAATCGCCAAGTGCCATATAAAACTTGGCTTCTCGCACTATGAAGTCGCCATTGATCTTGCTCATGGGAAAGTTCCTTTCCCAGCGCTTTAATTCGCCCCAAGCCTCATCGTAAAATCGTTCATCTATCAGTTTCATCACCGTCTCCGACCTTGCCGCTTCCTGGATGACGGCCACCTTCCATTCGTCAACCTTCACATCCACCAGGGCGCCCGCAGCCTTGCGAGGCACCTGTCCGTCTGTTTTATGTTTCTTATCCTTGGGGTCTTTTTCTGCAATCTCTTTCTCTGCCTGTGCCTTATTCATCTCGAATTTAACTTTATCCTGGACTTCGCTGTAATACTTCGTGGCATCATTCAGGTTTGTTGAAAGGAGCGCAATGTCACCCATCCTGATCTTGGCCCACTCGGCAGTTTCCTTACCGGACTTCATCAGCGGCACAACCATCTTCCTAGCCGACTCAAGGTCCTTGAGGTAGTACATGGATATCTCGGCACGAATAAGCTCAAGTTCGCCAAACCGCTCACTGGTTGGCGGGCCTTTTCCGCCCTTTGGACCGGCAATGTCTTTCTGGAACCTGGAAATCCAGTCAAGCATCCCCTTGGGATCAAGCCTGGTAACAGCACTTATAAACACATCCTCCATACGCTCTTTTTCCTCGGCGCTCAGTTTGGCTTTAAGATTATCCCAGCGGCTGAAAATACTTTTCAGCATTTCAGCCTCCTGCCCGAACTCCATGTTCCTGACAAAATTGTGCCACATGGATTCACCCCAGGATGCCGTCGGATCAACATCCTTTGGATACGCTTCAAACATGTTTACAGCGCCTTCCCTGAACGCAGCCCTGGAATAAGGGTTTTCCAGAGTCGTGTCCTTAGTCGTATATGGATAAAGCCGGACAGAACATGTCATTGTCTTGCTTGCCGTCGCAGCAGTCAGCTTGATATTATGCCACTTTCGCCCCTCAAACAGCCATTTCCTGTTCTTCCCGTTAAGCTTTGCCGCAGGATCATCGATGTTCCAGAAATAAGCAGTATCCGAAGGATTTCCATTGGTCACGGCATTCAGCTTATAAAGAATAACGGGAACCTCGTCGCCGAACCAGTAGATCTCCTGGTCCTCCAGCCCGGGGAAAGGGACAGGCCCTCCGTCCTTGGAGACAATCGACTCGATGCGGCAGCTGCCGGAAGTCACTACCTCTTTCTTGTTAAGGTGGCGGCTTTCCCATCTTGACGTGCCGGGATATTTCAAATCCTTTGGCCGCTCGCCGCCCAGCTCTTCCATCTTTGATCCCGGCGGCTGCCAGGTAAGGGCCACTAATCCTTTAGCGGGCCACTCCCCGTTCCCATGGCCATATACAAGAATATCAACACGGTGAAGCCCCTGGGAAAGGTTCATTGCCTGGCCAACTCCGCCAGGCTTGTCATTTTTCTTCTGAGGGTTGACAGCTTGAGAGTCGATGGAAATTTTCACCGCAGCATTCCCGTAAGTATAGGGAGCAATCCATGTGGATCCACCTTTCTCCAGGTCAACATAAGAAAGCATATAGAAGCACGAGGGACCTGTCTCCCTGCGCAAATCTCCAGATATGCATAGATTTGCAGCTCTCGCTCCCGGCCTGTTTACGCAGCTGAAGAACTCGCCGTTGACAACCCCCATCTTCTGCATGGCCTCGGCATACCCGGCGGAATCGTGGCCGGAATCCGTACAGAACATCGCGCTCGGCGTAAGGCCCGAATTCGGTCTCCAGATGTTCAGGTTCTGACCGCCCTTCACGTAAACATCAACTTCGCTTCCGAATCCGGGACTTTCGAATATCATGTAAAGACCGCTCTCCACGGAATACCAGAGCGCATAGCTCTTCAACTCCTTGCCGCCCTCGTCAAAGACCGAAGTCACCGGGCAGGGCCCCGGCAGGATACCGCCATCCTGCAGCCTGACAAAATAGCCGGCGCTCTTGTGAGAAGGACTGTCTTTCAATGAAAGCCGGAACCTTATCGTGGCATCCGCGCTTCTCCAGCCCTCGGCCCCGAACGACAATGAACATGCAAGGAATGCGCAGACGAACACTGCTATTCCGGAAACCCTGCGAATATCAACACGAGAAGTTCTTTTCATAATTATGCATCCTCGAGAAAACATTACTCACTGCGTAATCGCATACATCAGAATATTCTGCCCCAACTGCAAAGACGATTGCTCGTTGTAACCGAACGCATACGGGCTCTGCGACATCTCCCAGCCTCCAGCCATGCCGATCGGACTGTAAACAACGACATAACGGCCGTTAACTTCTATGCCTTCCAGTCTCGGAGGCATGGCGTTCTTTCCGCCAATCTGCCCGGTCAACGCCGGAGTAATTCCGCACAGCTTTATCTCGTTAGGCATCTTGAATATCGGGTTGTCAAGCGGTATGGGCTTCAGGGGATTCCCGGGCATGGCGACCCGTATCTGCTCCCTGAAGGCCCGGTCAAATCCTTTTCGACCGCAGCAGGCTTCCGCAAACAGGAACCCGCCGTTCTCAAGGTATTTCTTCAGGTTTTCCGAATCCGCCTTTGTAAAACGAAAATCTTCGTGGCCGGTTATGTACAACAGCGGTGAATCAAAAATCGTGGCATTCGCCAGCCTCTCCGATTTGAGGGCAAATTTTACAGGCACATCTGTTTTATTGTTGAAGGTCTGAAGCATCACCGACATTCCCGCCTGCCTGGTCTTCCACACCCCGTCATACATAATCTGCAGCAGCGCAACTTTACCGGACACAGCATCTTTGGGAGGATCAACAAACTTCTTTGAATATGCAGCACTCTTTGACCAGGCACGCATTGCGGTTCCATAAGAGAATATGTTTATCCCCATCTTCAAGGCTGATTCCGGCATATACGCGCCATACTCGTCCTTCACCTCTCCCTGCCAGCCTACCGCCATACACCACCTCGAAACCAGCGCCACCACGCGGCAGTTTATCTCAACTCCGTCGAACCACGGCTCGTTGCCCTTGAAACCGCTTTTATACACCCCGGGCGAATACTTGACAGTGTCGACATCGTAATAGGAATGGAAGATCGGATGGTCGGAAGACAACCGCTGCATGGGCTGCTCGGGAAACACCTGCTCCAGCTCCTTCTTGGTAGACCGGTAGAACGGCGCGGAACCCAGACCCGTGTTATAGACGATCATCCCGCCGGCAAGCAGGTACTTCCGGAGTTTTGCCCTCTCCTCCGGTGAATACTCAAAGTTGTAATGACCCGTGCGGAAAAGAATGGGGTTCTTCTCGGGATTGGTGTTAACCTCCCCCAGGGTCTGAACTCCCATGGTATAGCTGACATCAATCATGCCCTTCATGCATTTCAGCAGATTGTTGACGTCATTGGGTGTGACATTCCAGAGCTTGTCTTCTCGTGCAAAACCCACCGGCGCTCCCCCGCCTTTCCCCCCTCCGCCACCCCCCTGTGAAAACACGGGAGAAACAGCCAAAAGGCAGGTCGTCAAACATACCAGGAACTTTAATGTTCTTTTCATCTCATCCCCCTTTTCTCACGCTGCACTACTGTCAACTTATAGTAATTCTTATCCCTGCCTGAATCAATTTCAATTTGTGCAGCAACTTGTCTTAAACAGTTGTTCAAACCCTATCCATCGTCTTAACTGATCACAAGACTTATAAAACGTCCATCCTCCTCGAAAAGCAATCCATGTTCCTTCGTCCAGGCAATCTGTAAATCTGTATCAAACCCGGCGCCCGCGAACTTCCCGGCAATATCCGCCCGGCTCGCAGGCTTCGCAAGGTAATTCAAAACCTCACGCGCTTCGTTACTGATTTTATATTCGACGGCTTCACCTGTCCGTGAATCATAAATGGTCCACATTCCTCCGTGCTGCCTCATGCACAACTGCGACTCAATCTTTCCATCACTGTTGGCCCATCTTGTCCGCCACAAGGCTATCTTCCCGTTAAGGGCATCCAGCCAGTAGTCGATACGTTCAGTGTCGGCATTCCTGTCCACAAAGTGATATGCAATATCCGCAATCGTGGCGGCATCAAACGGATAGGTTAATCCGTAGAAATCCTGGGGCACCAGGTTCAGTCCGTAACGGGCCGCATTCTCAAAATAGTGGCTGTACCGGACAAACCCGACCGGATAAGCCGCCGTTGGCGGCGGCAGATGCATCAACAGCGGAATGTCCTGCAGGTATTTCCTGTATACCTCCTCTTTCTCGCCGGGCGAGTAAATCAGGAGGTTCCATTCCAGTTTAATCGGATGTTTGACGCAGTTCTTGAGGAACCGTACGTTTCCAGGCGCAGTGGTACCCTTTCTCATCAGTTGCAGCGCCTGGGTGGACAGCGCCTCTATGCCGGGCTGAATCACGGTAATGCCAGCGTTACACAGTGTCTTGATATCATCTTCTGCCAGGTCAGGCCGCACTTCGTACAGCATCCGCATTCCTGCCGGCGGATGGATACAGGGAAACACTTCCTTGAGATAATTTGCGGGAACAATGGTGTCAACGCCGATAAAATACGGACACCTTGGGACCCACTTGAAAAGCGATTGCAGCTGGCAAACCGCGTTTTCCGGAGCCATGGAACAGTATCGGATGTGCATCCCGTTAAGCCCGCAGAAGGAACACGGGACCTTCTCCGCCCACCTGCAGCCGCGCGATGTCTCAAAAAGCAGGACGGGCTTCACTTCCCTGCCTGGGAAAGCCAGGTCCATCGAGTCAAGAAACGGCTTGTAATCAAGCATCACGTTCGCGTTGATATCAAGATCCTCACCGGTAATTCCGTCTTCAGGCACCGCTGAAGACAACCGCCGCATGCCGGGAAAAACACCTTTGATCCTGGCGCTGTCTTCCATCTTTCCATCCAGGCAATTCTGGACGAACCGCGGGAAACTGACCAGGCCGGGTCCGGAAAAGACATAATCGATCTGCTCAATATGCCTGGCAACCGTCCGGCCAACCAGTCCTTCACATGCGGATCCGCCAAGTACCGTAATGATACCAGGGTTCTTCTTCTTGAGCCTCCTTGCCATTGCGAAAGACGCCACTGCCTGTGAGAACAATGCCGTAAATCCGACAATATCAGCTTCAGCCAGCCGGTATTTCTCTATCAACTGGTCCAGGAAGTCATCCAGTCCGGGCCTCTTTTGCTCCACGAGGTGCCTTATCGCCTTTGTCTGGGGATCATCATCAAAATAAAAACGGGCAAAATATTCGCTGGTATTGTCGCTGGCATCAGGAAAGGCGGACTGCCTGAAAAACCAGTCACCTATCCCGGTCATGAAGCCGGCGCCGGACAACGCCTTGTTGTACTGCTCGACATCACCAAGGTAGCGGGCAAAGTCAAAATTCAGGTAATGAGTGGAGACTTCAACTGATTCCGGAAATCGCGTCTTCAAAACGGATTCAATCTGGGTCAGGCCGAGGGAAGGCATATTCAGGCTGCCAAAGGGCATGTTAACCAGACATATGCGAAGTTGTGTTTTTTGCGTTCTCATTCGGACCGTCCTGGAGGGAAATTACAAAGATCAGGAAAGAACAACAAGGCAAAGAACATTCAACCCCTGAAATGAAACAGGGGAGGGCAAATGCCCTCCCCTGTCCAACTAAACTTTTGAGCTGCTTAATCCTTCAGCTTCGTGATCAGCGCCGGAGGTTTCGGCGGCTTCTTGGCTTCTGTTCTCGCCATAGGAGTGGTGCATCCGCCAGGA
>Ga0172375_10009251_pt1 | contig 13029 bp, 9 predicted proteins | sample LakKiv1m_FD_114537 | JGI IMG/M metagenome (GOLD analysis project Ga0172375, IMG submission 114537) | Freshwater microbial communities from Kabuno Bay, South-Kivu, Congo - kab_092012_11.1m | ecosystem: Environmental > Aquatic > Freshwater > Lake | place: Democratic Republic of the Congo...
GCATCTCCGCTTATAAAATTGATGCGGTCGGTTTTTGCATAGCAATTATTCGCCACTTCATTTTTTTCTTCGTCATAATCAATACCGGTGATCTTCCTGTCTTCGCTGAGATAAAAAAGCATGTAGCATAGAAATCCATAACCGCAGCCAATATCAGTAACTACAGCCTTTTCAGGAACCAGGTTGTTGAACATTTTATCATCATCTTGCAGCCTGATTTTCACGCGCAGGTACCATTCAAGCACCGGACCTTTGTAAATATAATTTTCAATTATTTTTTTGCGGTAATATGCAGGTGTTTCATACCTCTTTCTTATCAGTGCATATTGTTCGCGCACATATTCATTAATTTTTTTTGCCCGCTCCCGGTGCCCGTAACCAAATCTTTCTTCACCGGGTTTTATCCTCGGCAGAATGTTTGTGCTCACTGAATTCGCTTTACCAAAGAAGGCATATTTTCTCAGGAATTCACCTGTCCCCTGGAAAAGAACAGGAATAATATCCACCTGCATTTCTTCAGCCATATAAAAAGCCCCGCGATGATAACGGTGAATTTTATAATCATAAGAGCGTGTACCTTCCGGGAATATCACTAATGAATATCCGTCTTTCATTTTTTCTTTCAGTTTATTCATCACTTCATCCGAACCATCTTCCACGTCAAAGAAGTCTGCCATACGTGCTATCGGACCAAAATGGGGCGTGTTCATCACCCACTTATTGGTAAGGAAAATGAGTTTGGGATAAAGCATTTTCACTAAAGGAGTTTCAATCAGCGACATGTGGTTGCAGATGAGTATTGCAGGTTTCCTGAAATCTTCTCCGGTTGGGTTGTTCAGTTTAAACTGCCACGGGAAAGTGATGTAAATGAAAACAGTGGAAATTTTGCAGAACAACCATTGATAAATGTTTTTGCGTGTTTTCAGCGGCAGAAAAAACAATGCGTAAACAATGGGTCCTGCAAGGATAAGGATGAAAACACCGGTCATCAGGGTTGTCCACACAACAATTGTTTTGATAAATATTTTTGCGTTCAGCGGATGAATTCCTTTTTCTCTCCGGCTTGAAATCATCCACCTGAACAATAATGGCTGAATAGTAAAAGAGATGATCACAACTGAAAGCATACCTGTGATGGTAATGGCGGCTATTGATTTCAGTGCCGGATGCTGTGCAAAAATGAGCACGCCAATTCCAACAATGGTAGTTAATGCGGACAGGAAAATAGAGGTTTTGTAGGATGAAAGATTTTTCTTTCCGGTGCGATATTCTTCCAGCATCCCGTCCATGATAAAAATGCTGTAATCATCGCCCAGCCCAAAGATAAATGTGGAAACAATGATGTTAATGATATTGAATTTTATACCGAAAAGACTCATGATGCCTAATATCCACACCCAACTTATCGCCATGGGGATAAAGGTGAGCAGCGTGAGTTCTATTCTTCCATACGTCAGCAGGTAAACTATAAAAACCAACGCAGATGAAAGAATAAGGATAAGGTTGAAGTCATTTTTAATGATTTCAACAAAGCGGTCGGTCATGAATTTTTTGTCAAGGATGTCAACACTTTCCTTGTTTCCGAATGTTGCATAAACCTGCGGCTTATCTTTTTCATCCACACTCAGCAGGGTTGTAACTGCAGTCATTCCTGGTGTTTCGGTTATGTAATCACGAAGAAACATTTTCTTAAGCGTGTCGCTTTCAGATGAAGAAAGCGGCTGAAAACTTTCATCGAGGTGCGAGAAGAAACTGTCATAAGCATGAGGACTGAATTTGTAAACTGCTGATGAAGCGGCAATATTTTCTTTCAGTGCCTGTTTCCTTTCCTGCGTCCAGAATACATTCCAGCGTTGCAGCTTAATATTTTGCAACGAATCAGACATCAGCAGCAAGCCCGGTGAAGCAGCTTTCTTTATTATGCCAAGAGCCATGAGGCTGTCCAGTTTACGCCTGTTGGTTTCTCCGGATTTCAGCGCTTCATCCATACTCTTCCCTGAAGAAACGAGGAACACTGATTTCAGCGAATAATTATTGATCCTGTTCAGGTTTTCTTCAGCCTTTTGCAATTTTTCAGGAACATAATTCATACGTGTCATGTCGCCTTCAAATTCAATAGTTCCGATAGAGAAAAATGCTGCAACGGTGAACAGGCATACAACAGCTATCAGCCATTTGTTCTTATCAAAACGATAAGCACAGAGCCTGTCAATATATGTTTCGGGATGGGCAGCCATTTCATTTTTCTTATCAAGATAAGTGAGAAACTGCGGCAAAACAAGAATGGAAAAGATTGCTGAACAAATGAGGCTCAGCGCGGCAAACAAACCAAGATCGCGCAACACTTCAGAGTTAGCAAATTGCAGGCACAGAAAAGCTCCGGCAGTTGTGAGACAGCTCATCAGCATGGGCTGCGCCACATCTTTTATCACTCTTTCCACCGACCTTTTACTGCGGTAATGCGTGAAAATATGAAGTGAGAAGTCAATCGTAATTCCCATTAATATAGACCCCACGCCCAATGCAATGGCAGAAACTTTTACCTTGATAAGGAAAAGTAAAGCCAATGCAGCCAAGCCTCCAAAAGCCACAGGCAAAAGGATGGCAACAAAAATAAATTTACGTCTGTAGAACAAACTAATCACCAGTATCAATGCAATTGTCGCAATGCTCACGGTAATTGTAATATCTTTTTTTATTCTTGCTGCGTTAGCAACAGCCATTGCCGCTCCGCCAAAATATTCGGCTCTTACTTCAGGATATATTTTTGAAATACTGTCAGTAAGATTTTCTATTCCGTTGATCAGCTTTGCATTTTCTGATGTTTCGTTGGAAGGATGCGCAAGCGAAAGAAACAGGATAAGGTGTTTCATATCGCTGCTCAGCATGTAGCCATTATAAATTTCGTAACTATGATTGAATTGCAGTGACTGCAGACGGTTCAGCGCAATGTAGGTCAAGCCAAGCGGGTCGCGGGAAATGTTTCTTTTTAAAAATGAACCTGCCGGAGAAATCAGGGTATTATAATTCTTCTCCATTGCCTCATCAATTTTATGAGGTGCAATTAAACTGTCAATTTTCAGGTAATCTTTCTCCTCAAGGAATAGCGGAAGGTTATTGTAAAAAATATTATTCACCCGCAGCATCAGGTCTTCAGGAACAGTGGCGGTAATTTCGCTGATATAGGTTGGTTTATAAATGCTGTCTAATTGCTGAACCAGCGTTTCAGCATAAACAGTAAGCCGGTCAGGATTTGCATCTTTTGATGTGTCTGCCTGCGAAATATTTATAACGAGCCTGTCGGAGAAACGGGAATTGCGGAGAATAAAACTGGCGCGGTTTGTTTTTTCATCGGTGGGAATCATCCGGCTGATGTCTTCCTCAAATTGCAGCCGCGATGCCAGGTAGCCTGCAACAACAAAAGCTGCAACAACAGCAGTAAAGAATACCAGCCTGTTATTGTTGAAAAAACGATGAAGTGAAAGAAAGAAATTGCCAACCATATATGAGCAGGCAAAAATATATTTTTAGAGCAGCCAATGAACAGTAAATAATTTCAACTATAATTCATTCATTCATTACAACACTTGCTATTGTTAAAATATTATTAAATTTGTGCTCCGAATGATTACGATTTCACGTCTGATAATAAAACCAAGTTTCAACACTCCTTTTATTGAGTTTGACCCTCAGATAGGCTCACTTACTATTATAGGACAATCCCATCCTGAAGATCCTGAAGAGTTTTACAGGGATTTGTTTCATGCAATTCAAGATTATTGTCTTAACCCAAAAATTAAAACCAGAGTAATCATTAACCTTGAATATTTTAATACGGGTACATCTCAGGTGATTTTTAACATTTTCAGAAAATTAGAAAGCATTGTTGATGAAAAAAGAGAAGTAACCGTGGAATGGCAGTATGAAAATGATGATGATGACATGCTGGATGCCGGGATATTACTTTCAGAAATCAGCAAACTGAAGTTCAGTATGGTTGCGATGCATTAGCAATCATTTAGGTTTTTCAGTTACTCTCCGTTAATAAATTTTCACGCTTTGTTATTCTATCGAATCTCCGGGTTTACTACCTTTGGGAAATGTTAAACCGGAAACAACAATAGCATGAAGTTTATTTTAGCTGCACTTTTTAGTTTTTGTTTACAGTTTGCAAAAGCGGAAGCAAATGAAACTCCTGTTATCTCTGCTGATGGTCCCACTACCTTCTGCGAAGGAGAAAGTGTAAGGCTTACTACAACTGAAGCGGATGCCTATCTGTGGTCACCAAATGGTGAAACAACACAATCCATTGTGGTTTATGAAAGTGGCAACTACAGTTTATGGACATCGGACAGCACAGGCACAGAAGGTTTCTCTGATACGGTTTCCATAACGGTAATTGAAGTTACCATTCCAGTCATTACTGTCAGCGGTTCCCTATCATTTTGCAGTGGCGACAGTGTAACACTCATTTCTTCTGAAGGGGTAAGTTATGTATGGTCGCCAAATGAAGAATACACACAAAGCATCAGTGTTTTTGTATCCGGGTATTATAAGGTTATAGTAAATGATACCAACGGCTGCCGCGGGGCTTCTGATAGTGTGCTTGTAAGCGTATTTGAAAATCCCATTCCTGAAATTAGTGCTGAAGGACCCCTGACTTTCTGTGCAGGTGAAAGTCTTTCCCTGGTTTCAACCACTGCTGCTGCCTATCATTGGTTGCCAAACGGAGAAACATTACAAAGTATTACAGTAACCACATCGGGAGATTATGTTGTTTCTGTTACGGATGCAAACGGATGTTCAGGCATATCTTCTCCTGTTCATGTGCAGGTTAATCCTGCGATGATTGTTGGAATATCTGCGAGCGGACCAGTTGAATTTTGTGAAGGGGACAGTGTATCATTATATGTAAATGCAACAAATGCAGTCGCCTATCAATGGTACAGGAACGGAGTGATTTTTCCAGGTGCTACAGGAGCATCCATTACCGTAAATGATTTTGCAAATTACGCTGTGATGGCAACCGATCAGAATGGCTGTTCTGGCATGTCGCCTGTTGAGCATATCTATGTAGGTCAGTTGCCTCATGCTTTTGCCGGACAGGATAAAACCATCTGCCCGGGCGAAACCATAACCTTATCCGCGACAGGCGGTGAGGATTTTTTATGGAACAATGGAGAAACCACCCAGACTATTATTGTTTCTCCCGCAGAGGATGCAGTTTATTCTGTGAGTGTGAGCAACCCTTATTGCGGAATGGTTGATGATGACACAGTGATGGTTTACGTTGCTGCAAAACCAATTGCCGCAGCGCAGGTTTCAGAAAATCCGGTCGGCACTGGAAACCCTGTTGCGTTTAATGATGTTTCGGGTGACATCAGCATTGATAGCTGGTACTGGGATTTCGGGGATGGAAGCAACGCAGATGCAAATACTGTTCAGCATACTTATTATGCAGATGGCATTTACACCATTATACTTACTGTTGAGAACCAATACGGATGCCAGTCCTCAGATACTTTAACGGTGGAAATAGAACAAAACATTATTATCCCGAATGTCATCACACCAAACGGAGATGGGACAAATGATGCTCTGGAAATAACGAACAACGGAGTTGATGAATACATCTTCTCTGTTTTCAACCGATGGGGGCAGGTTGTATATGAAACCGAAGCGAGCGAAATAAAATGGAATGGAAAAACCAGTGCAGGCGTTGCGCTTGAAGCAGGCACTTATTTCTATGTTCTTACGGTAATAAATAATCTCGCTCCGGGCGGGAAGAGTTTTGAGAAAACCGGCTATATTACCCTGTTGAAATAGCACGTATTCCTTCATATAACTATTGTAATACAAATGAAGATGCTCCTTCATTATAAAAGAAATGATACCTGTGTGAATCCATTTCTTAAATTTCCTACTTTCGCCTAAATTTTTCAAAACATGAAATACATTTACTTCTTATTATTTTCCTTTTCTTTTTTCAATGCATTTGCGCAGGGCGAACAAACCTATAACGATTACAATTCGCGCAGCCAGCTTGACCCCCAGTTCGCACCCTTTTATCATGGCGTAGCCTCCGGAGACCCGCTTCCTGACAGGGTAATCATCTGGACAAGGATAACGGTGGATAACCCGGGCGCAGTGGATGTGAACTGGCGTTTCGGAACGGATACGTTATTTAATAATGTTGTTGCCTCAGGAACAGCTACCACAGATGAATCACGGGATTATACCATAAAAATAGACGTCACAGGCTTGCAACCCGATACATGGTATTACTATGAATTTAATAACAACGGCAGGTATTCATTAATAGGAAGAACAAAAACAACTCCTGTCGGAGATACTGACAGTCTCCGTTTTGCTTTGGTTTCCTGCGCTGATTATCAGAACGGGTATTACAATGCCTACAAACATATTGCCCAGCGAAATGACATTGACGCCATTATTCATGTTGGCGATTATATTTATGAATATGCGGCAAGCAGCAGTGTTGGCAGAGACCATGAACCGGCAAACGAAATCATCAGTCTTGATGATTACCGTACCCGGTATTCACAATATCACTTAGACCCGGATTTACGTTACGCTCATCAGCAATACCCTTTTATCGCTGTGTGGGACGACCATGAGATAGCCAATAATACCTGGCATGACGGAGCCGAGAACCACACACCCGGAACTGAAGGAAACTGGACAGACCGGGTTGCGGCAGCACATGAAGCCAATGATGAATGGTTGCCCAACAGGCTGCCTGAGCCGGGAAATGTTGATAAAATTTACCGCACCATCACTTATGGCGATTTACTGAATTTATATATGCTGGACACCCGATACTATGCACGTGATGAACAGGGCACAGGCGGCAGGTTGCTGGGTGACGAACAGATGAACTGGCTTACCAGCCAAATGGACACAGCAAATGTTGTGTGGAGTGTATTAGGACAACAGGTGATGGTTGCCCCGCTCAAGTTCTTAGGTATAACATTAAACAACGACCAGTGGGACGGCTATCCCGGTGACAGAGATACCTTATACCAGCGCATAGAAGACATGGGAGTGGAGAATGTTGTTGTTCTTACCGGAGATATACATACCTCCTGGGCAAATGATCTGCCCCTCAGCAATTACGATAACTCAGACGTAAACAATATTGTTGGTTCAGCCGGTGTTGAATATGTGGGCACAAGCATTACCTCTGCAAGCTCTCCGCTTGGAGTTGGAATAGGATTAATACAAACTTCAAACCCGCATATCCGCTGGGCAGACCTTACACAAAAAGGTTATGTGTTATTGGATTTCAATAAAACCCGTACCCAGGGCGACTGGTATTTTGTAAACACCATCACCAGCCAGAATTTTACAACCTCAGTAGGCGCTTCCTGGTACGTAAACGAAGGAGAAACATTTTTACGTGAAACGCAAAATCCCACACTGTCTCCTCTATTACTGCAGCCACAGGCTCCGCTGCTGCCCAACAACCCTGTTTCGGTGGGCGAAAACACACCTGCCGCAGCTTTAATAGGTATTTATCCAAACCCTTTTGTTGACAGGATAGTGCTGCAGTTTAATTTATTTCAGTCAGAAAATGTTTTAATTGAAATGCATGATAATGCAGGTAAACTCGTATATTCTGAAGACCTTGGAAAAGTGCGTGACGGTTTAAATTATTATGAGATAAATGATATGAACCTTGCTGCCGGAGCCTACCATTTCAGCATGAAAGTGGCTGACCAGCAATTGAACAAAATTCTGGTAAAAACACAATAAAATATTTGTTCTAATCTATTTATCAGAAATACTGTTTATCGGTTTTTTTAACTTTTTATTAATATATTTTAGGAAATTTATAAATTCGCAAATACAATTCCGTTCATAAACAACAAACAGGTGAGTATATATTCAGCTTAAATAATGGGAAAAGAAAGTGCTTTTTTGAATGGTCTTATGAGTGGCGATGAGATACTGCTAAGCAGAGAAGGACTGATTACGAAAAGCGATATCTTACATATACTCCCTGAAATTGAAGGGGTGCTTGACAAATTCAATACAAGCAAAATCACCAAACGCAAAATTGTAAACATTGCCATCGAAAGTTTGCAAAATCTTCAGATACACTCTTTCCTGGATAAATCAAATTCCTATACTCAGAAACCGGTTTTCTATTTAAGTAAATACGGAAACGATTTCTATATCTCTATCGGAAACTTAGTGAACAATACGGAAATTCCTTACCTGAAAGATAAGCTGGTAAAGATTAACAGCCTTAAAGATGATGAGGTAAAATATCTTTACAGTGTGATCATGAAACAGACTTTTGTGAAGTTCAGCGACAAAGGCGGTGCAGGTCTGGGATTAGTGGATATGAAAAAAAAATCAGGACATCCGCTGGAATATCACTTTTCGGCAGTTGATGATTCTGTTTCCTACTTCGCTCTGAAGGTGAAAATTCCACTGGAATAAACAGCTCCCGAAACTCTCTTCTGTTTACTATTTGCTTTGCTTGTTATAACGGCAGGATATCGGTTAATGCTCAACATTGCGCCCAGCCGGGAAATACTGGGACACGAAAGCATCACCACCACCGAAATTTATACCCACTTAGACCGCAGCTACCTGCGCAATGCGATTATCCAGTTTCATCCGAGGGCAAAATGAGATTTCACGGTTAAGGATTCTAAACTCATTTTTTTAGTTTTTTTAATAATTATTGGAAAGGATGATTTTGAAGCGTTATTTTTTGCCTTTCCCTCATTTTTCTTCGGCTGTGTGGTTCTGCACTTCATTTGCCCCCCCGCTCCTCTCAATATTCAGTGCAGTTAAAAGCTGAGCGGTCATTTGCAATACCGCCCCGAACATCGCGGAATATTTATTCCGCATTTTATTATCTTAGCCAACAAACACATCATCATGGCAGCAACATGTTATACTGCTCAAATGGAAAGACAACAGAAGAATAACTGTGTCTAATCCGCTCGAAATTCTTGCGAAATCAACACCTGCCTGCCGGCAGACATGGAAAGAAAGCCTTTTATTAACTCCCGATATCTATCGGAACAGGTAGGGCTGACTGCATTTAGCTGTAGCGCTATTCCCGGAGTGAAGCTGTGCCGTTAAAATCAAGCGACAACTTTTTTTCGTTGCGATAAACCTCTTGTTGTCCCGCTTAGGCGGGATCGCTTTGCTCTCAAAAGTTTTTGACTTCTCAAATACTCAGAGATTTTTTGCTCTTCTTCTTTCGTCAACGGACCTTGTCCGCCAATGAAATCTACATCAAGTTCTTTTGATTTACTTTTACTCATATCTTGTTTGTTTTTTAATGGCATGCGTAATATCTCTTCGCTAAGTTCATTTTGGAAAATATTTGTTGATGAGTTTTAATGCTGCGTTGGTGTCAATAATCATTACTCGTCCACCGAAATGCAGCGCACCTAAAGTGTCAATGTAATGCTGAACAAGTTGTGTTTTGGAAAAGAAAGAAACATTGCCTTCGTGTCCACGCTGAAACGAAAGTTTGCAAGCGTAAGCAACTAAATTGCCGGGAACACCAGCGTAAATTTTTGTCTTGCCCTTGTTGAAAGGTGCATTCTCCACCAAGTGCATGAAAACATGGTCGGATTTAACTTCTAAACTTATTAGTCCTTGAACTACCGATTGGTTGTTTACGATGGTGAGTTTGAAAACATCTCTTTCAGGTTGCTTGAATTCTAATTTCCAATCAAACTGCCAACCGTTTTTCTTCGTCACGGTCTTGAGGTCTGCAGCAGTTATAAGAGTAATGTCGGTCGGAAAACTATCGCCTGTAACAACATTTTCAATGCTGTTGGTCAGTTTGTCAATCTCAAAATCAAGTCCTGTTTTTCTACTTTTTTTCACTACTCAAAGATACGAATTACCTTGGATTATAACCTGAAAAAGCTGCTCAAATGCGAAGGGCGCAAAAGGATAAGTGTGCCTATTCAACTCGAATTTCTTGCGAAATTAACACCTGCCTGCCGGCAGGCATGGAAAGAAAGCCTTTATTAACTCCCGATAGTATTATCCTGCATAAAAAATAAGAGCGCGAAAAAACTCGCACCATTATTTTTTAAGGGGTTGTACAACGGCTACTTATGTTAGCTGTAGTGCTACTCTCGCCACGAAGCATCACAGGTCAAGGATTCCGAAGGTCTGCGAATAAGGAACATTCAAGTCAATGAACTGAAATCTTGGGGTCGTATGTTGAGTTAGTAGTTTATAAATCTTCAAACTTTCGGTGTCGGAAGAAAGATAAAACTCTACTGCTTTTTCTGTGTCAGCTTGAGCAAAAAGTTTGGTGTCGTTTGGAATGATGTTGCGTTCTTTGAGGTTTAATGATTTCCTGTTTTGAAAAGCAGTCTTAGCAAACTCACCAGTTCGTTTTGAGTGGTCAAGATTAAATGGAACAACTTGTAAATTCTTTAGAGGTAACTCATGAACATCACCACCAACACAATATTCTGCAATTGAAATTGTTGAAATCATCATTGAAATTTCTTGTTGCAGAAAATAGCGAAAATATCCGTCTGCGTTTTTGAAAAGAGGGTCGCTGTCGTTCAAAAACCGAAGGAAGAAACTTGTGTCAAGTAGAACAGCCCTATGCGTCATATCCTCCTCGTAGGTCTTTGAGCCAAGTGTCAGGATTGATATTGCCAAGCCACGATTTCTTTGCCTTGTCCCTTAGCGTTTTTAAATATTTTTCATCATACTTAGGTTGGTAATCTACCAACTCAATAAACTTCAAAGTTGATTTGTCAACTTCTCCAGTTTCGGAATGTTGTTTGCCGACTGCACGAATTCCAAAAGTTTTGTAAAGCAAGTTTTCATCATAGCCCTCCAAAAAGGAAATTGGAGTTTCAACTCTCACACTACCCAACTCATCAGTAAAAATGTGAATGTTTGCTTTGTCCTTACCACCTGCATTAGTAACTTTTCCGTAGAAGTAAAATTCTGCATCAGCCCAAACCGCTTCTGTCCTGCGATACATGGTAGTTCTGTCAATACGAACTTCATTTGTCTTGTCAATGGAAGTTGTAATTGAAAAAACATAATCCTTTTTAGAAGCAATATCTTGGATATTCTCAAATGCTTTTGCAGTTGATAGGTCAAGAAAGTCAATATTTTGAAGTTGGGTTACTTGTCCAATAATAGCGTTGAAGCCGATGATATATTGAATTGAGGTCTTGAAAATATGTCGCACCGAACCCTCCTCAATTTTGTAACTGATATTTGGTCGGTCTCTCTTGTCTGTTGGGAACAAAAGGTTTTCAGCATTTTCCAGAATAGTGATAATCTCGCGAATGTCGTAATTATCGGGAGTCAGGTTAAGGTTGCCCTTAGAACCTGCAATTTTTATCTCTATGAATCCTATTTTATCCACGGGTCAAAGTTAAGTAAAAATTTGAGTGATTTTTCGTGTTGTTAAACGGTCAATAGAAGCACACAGTTTCAAGTTTGCACGCTGCCCAAGCATTCTGACTAACGTTTTTCTGTTCGTTTAAAAATCAAGTATTTATGAAACCGAGTTCTTGGTTAGTCAGAGCAAATTTATCAATTTGTTTTTTGATGCGATTGAGCACAGCAAGTTTTCTTTTTTGATCAACGAAGAGATAATTTTCAGGATTAATGTAAGGTTTGTTGTTGACCACCATATTCCAAATGATAACAGCAAGTTTTCTGGCAGTAGCACTGATAGCTGAAACACGTCCTTTTCTGAAATTAATTCTGTGAAAGAAATCTCTGAGTGGAGTAGAGTCTTTGAGATTGCCGATAGCATTAGCAGCATTACGCAGCGCAATTTTAAGACGGTTACTGCCTTTTGGTATTTTGTTGGAGAGCACTTTACCACCGCTTATTTTGTTGTTGGGTGAAAGGCGCAACCAAGAGGCAAACTGTTTTGCGGTTGGAAATTTTTTAATTCCATCCAACCCCACTTCACTCATTAGTGTAAGCACGGTGTTGTAACTGAACCCTTCAATGGCTAATAAATCAACGCCTTCAAAATATTGATAACTGAGCAGATTAAGGTCAACATTCTTGGGCGTGTTTTTAGTAACACGTTTGTAAACCTTTCTGTCAATATGATGCTGTCGTTTATTATCATCATTGTTGACTTGTTCATTGAGCATGCGTTCAATTTCCACATCGCATAATGCAATTTGGGTTTGCAGGTGATTATACATTTGCAATTCCTGTTGTAAAGCAAAGAGATAATCTTTCCTGCCGTTTGTTTGTAAAGCTCTTGCAATTTCATCTTCGGACTTACGACAATTACCGTGTCGCAGTGCGGCAAGTTTTTCGGGCTTGCTTTCGCCTTTGCAAATGGCATCAATGATAGCAAGTCCTGTAAGACCGCAAATATCATTGACCACCACATCCAGACGCAGATTAAGCAGTCGCAAGTATTTCTGCATTTTTTTGGAAGTGCTTGCAGCCGTGTCTAACAGATTAGCACGATGCCGGCAATAGGTTCGCAGTTGCTCGGTGGCTTTGTCAGGCAGAAAACTTCCGGTAAGTAATCCAATGCTGTGTAGCTTCTGTATCCACTGGCAATCCTGCACATCGCTTTTTCTGCCTTTGATGTTTTTGATAAATTTTCCGTTGCACAGAATTACCTGAAATCCTTCTGCAATCAACACGGCATACAATGCTTGCCAGTAGGTGCCGGTGCTTTCCATGGCAACTGTTTTTACTTCATGCTCGCGCAGCCAAGTGGCAATGGCTTTGAGGTCGTCATTGAAAACACCGAACTCGCGCACGTGCTCTTCGCCTTGTCCAACAGCTACCCAGTGGGTGCGGCTGCCAATGTCAATACCCGCTGCATACGGATTGACAATTTCCATTGAGATTTTCTTTTCATCCATATAATTTGTTTTTAGGTTAATAAAATGCTCTAAGGAGATGCGGAAATAGAAACGAAAGTATTCTGAACGGGGTTGTCGCCAAGCGGCTACACCACCACTCAAGTCATCACCAAACATCTCAACCAGGATTGCGCCCGTGCTA
>Ga0172375_10009252_pt1 | contig 13029 bp, 9 predicted proteins | sample LakKiv1m_FD_114537 | JGI IMG/M metagenome (GOLD analysis project Ga0172375, IMG submission 114537) | Freshwater microbial communities from Kabuno Bay, South-Kivu, Congo - kab_092012_11.1m | ecosystem: Environmental > Aquatic > Freshwater > Lake | place: Democratic Republic of the Congo...
AACTTCAGTTAATATTAAGGGATTCGAAAAGAAAATGCAAGTTTCATTTTTGATTTCGAATTGAGAGATTCAATCCCGCTAAAAGGCTCTGCTCTGAAGCGCACAAATCGTTTCGGAGCAGGAGCCCCGGAACGAGGTTCATAATCTTTGCGTTCTTTGCGAGATATTATTCTTTCCGTAGCGATTTATAGAGTTCAGAATTCCAGGATAAAGCCGCCGACCGGGAAAAGTTCATATTGCGAGACGCGCGCAACCGTGCCGTCGCTGTTGTAGGTATAATCCCAGATATTGTTGCGATTATAGACATTCTGCACTTCCATATAAAAAACCAGATTGACTTTCTTGAAAATATAACGTTGGGTATACTGAATGTCCAAGCGGTGATAGGCCGGGAAGCGGCTCGTATTGTAATCCTGATCGGAAGGTGTGAACCAGCGGCGTAAATACGGATCGTACTGCGGTTGGGTATAAGGTTTGCCGCCCAGGTAACGCCAGCGGACGCCGAGTTCGATTTCATCCCCGATCGGCAGGATCCAGCCGGCGTATTTGTAAAGAGTGGTCTTCTTAAAGTTCTGATACCACGATTTGTTCATTAGCTTTTCACGATACCCAAAGACGACGGTGAAGATGTTGCGGTAATCATAGGAAGTGTTGTATTCCCGCTCCGGATAACGCGGGTCGGATTGCTTGGCTACACAGTAAGAATAACTGCCAATCCAGCGGAAGCGGTCGAAGAGTTTTTTCTGAATGAATAATTCGACGCCCTCGGCATGACCTTTGCCAATATTAAGCATTTCATAACCCGAATCGAGCGAATCGAGGGTGGTGGATGATTTGTAAACATCGACGTTGTGGTAACGTCGTGAATAGAGTTCGACCGTGGCGCGGATGTCTCGGGCGAATAAATGTTCGAGACCGAGCACCACCTGATCGGTATATTTGCTTTTCAGGTTTTTGTTGCTCGATTCGGCGATCAGGTTGAGGTTCAAGGGCGATTGGTAATGGCGGCCATAGCCGGCGTTGATCTTGGTCACGGGAGTCAGGGCGTAGGAAATTCCCAGCCGGGGAGAAATGCTGTGATAATCATTATAAGCAAAATAATCCCAGCGTAAACCCGCCAGGATCGTCAGCGTCGGCCGGGGATTATATTTCCATTGAAAATGGGCGGCGTATTTTGCTGAATAGATATTTTTATCAATATTTGTAGCGTCATAGATATTAATAGTGTCTACAATGACGGATGAGTGTATGGTTCCGGAAATCGGCCAGTCGTGAAAGACCTGGGGAGTCGGCGAATCGTCAATATAATAGGCATAGCCGAAAAGCGTGTCGCGCTCAGCCCAGTAAAAGGTATCGGAACTTAATCTTTTGACACTGAAGCCGGTAGTGATCTCATTACCCTGATCAAACCGATGGACGAAATCGCCTTTGAGACAGGTTTCCGCTTCGGTATTATCGGTGCGAAAATAGATGGTGCCGTCATCGTGAAAACCACGATACCACCAGTTATTGGCCACTTGTGACAGAGTCAATATGGAATAGGTGTTTGGATTCCAGAGACTCTTCAGCGAAAGACCGGTGCCGTATTCCCAGCCGCGCACGTTGACATTTTCCGCTCCGCGCGAGGCTTTGGAATCCTGGTCAACAATATCGATCCGATCGTTGCCGTAAATGCAGTTCCAGATCAGTTTGTGTCTGTTATTCAGGTCGTAAACGATTTTACCATGGGCGTTGTAATATTTCGGAATGGCGGTTAAACCGATATTGGAGACGATCAAATCGAGATAGCTTTTATGATAACTCAGCATATAAGAGCCTTTTTTGTGAGCGAATGGTCCTTCGATCTGCGCTCCGATGCCGGACATTCCCATATCGATCACCGATTCGAATTTTTCGCGATTGCCTTCGCGAAGTTTGACGTCCATGACGGAAGAGGCTTTATCGCCGTAACGAGCCGGAAACGAGCCGGCGTAGAAATCCACCTCATCGATGAAAAGCGGGTTGATCATGCTGACCGGTCCGCCGCCGGTTCCCAGTTCGCCGAAGTGATTGGGATTGGGCATTTCGATCTGATCGATGATGAACAGGTTTTCACCCGGCGCGCCGCCGCGGACGACGATCTCATTATACTGATCGGAGCCGGACACGACGGATGGCAGAGCCTGCATCATGCGCTGGACATCCATCGCGCTGCCCGGATCGTTGATTAATTCGGTGAAGTCAATGCTGCGGTCGCTGATGACCGCATCTTTAGCCTTTTTGAAGAAATCGGCTGTGACCGTGACGCCTTCCATATCCAGTACGGTCTGTACCAATCCAATATTTAAAGTCTGAGTGCGGTCGGGACTGACCGGAATATTCAGTTTGGTTTGCGGTTCGTAGCCCATCATCTGAAAGCGAACATGATAGCTGCCCGGACGCAGATTCGTAAAGTAAAAACTGCCGTTCAAATCGGTAGCAGTTCCGAGTTCGGTGCCTTCCAGCATGATGCTCACGCCCGGCAGTGGCTGCTGAGTGTTGTTATCGATGACGGTACCGCGGATGTTTCCGTTTTGGATTTCGTCAGCCGAAAGACTAAAAGACAAAACTGACAGCAGGAGGCCAGCGTAACGGATTAATTTTTTCATTTTCCCCCATTCAATTATTTCTCTCTCGATTACAATGTAATCAATTAGAATTGAAAACGCCAGTTTCGATAATCAGACTGTGAAAAAGGTTGTCAGTCCGATTGTGCGTGATGACACATCACGTCTGATCGGAACGGACTATTGATTTTCTTAAAATAAGATTGAGACCGAATATCTTTAATGAAACGAATTTAAATATGCGAATTCTTCCAGCGAAAAGCGGGCCGGTCGTTCGGTTTCAGCGATTTTTTGAAATTCATTCAGAATCGGATCGATTTGATCGGCTTTCCGGCCGATATTAACTAAGGTGATCACCTGATATTCGGCGGGAATGTTAAGGGCATCTTTGACTTGGCCTTCATCATATCCGGCAATCGGATGAGCTACCAAGTTCATCTCGGTCGCCCGCAGGATCAGGGCGGCGGTTGCCATACCGGTATCGAATAGGAAATATTCCCGGTCTTTGACGATACAGTCCAAGTCTTTTTTCGTGAAAACTGCCACGATCAGCGAGGCTTTTTGGGCCCATCCATTGCCCTGATTAAGCGCCGGATGCAGGCGCTTCAGTTGTTCTTGATCGTACACAAAAACGAACCGCCAGGGTTGTTTGTTGAAGCAGGAGGGCATCAGTTGGGCTGATTCGGCCAGATCGGTGATTAGTTCCGGAGTAATCTCCACCGGAGCCAGCGAACGGATGGCGCGTCGGTTTTTCAATATATCTCTAAGCATTCCATCCCTCCATTATTTTATTGATTCCAGGGTGCATTTTACCGCTTCGGCGTGACCGTCGACCGATACTTTTTCCCAGATTTCTGCGATCCTTCCTTGCGGATCGATCAGAAAGGTTGTCCGGACGACGCCGAAATATGAACGCCCGTAAAGTTTCTTTGTCTGCCAGACGCCGTATTCCTCCAAGACTTTATGTTCTGGATCGGCCAACAGAATATGTTTTAAAGCGAATTTTGAGATAAAATTGGCGTGACTCTTTTCCGAATCCGGACTGATTCCGATTATGGCAGCATTGTTATCGGCGAATTGCGGCAGATATTCCGAAAAATCGACGGCCTCGCGGGTGCAGCCACTGGTGTTGTCTTTCGGGTAAAAGTACAACACGACCCATTTTCCGTGGAAATCGTGCAATCCAACCGATCGGCCGTTCTGATCCGGCAAACAGAAGTCGGGAGCGGGCTGATGTTTAGTTAGCATTGAACCTCCTTCCGGTAATTTTCGATAAAGTCGAATATTTCTTCCAGATCGGGCAGTTGTGGAATTTCATACACTTTCTTGAAGATGATACGACCCTGCGGATCGAGAATGATATTAGTCCGTTCGGAGAAACCGTTCTTTTCGCGGAAGATGCCGAGCTGTTTGGCGACCGCACCATGCGGCCAGAAATCGGCCAGCAGCCGCAGCTTTTTAAGGCCGAGTTCCTTTGCCCAGGCTTCTTTGGTTGGCACCGAATCGATGCTGAGGCCAACCGGCAAGACGGTGAGCTTTTCAAAACGTCCGAAATTTTCATCGAGCATCTGCATCTGGCGGGCGCAGACTGCCGTCCAGGCCAGCGGGTGAAAGGAGAGCAGGACGTATTGTCCGCGATATTCACTCAATTCAAAAACAATTTTATGCTGGTCTTTCAGATTGAAATTCAGGCTGGTATTTTTCGTATTTCCGGGATTTTCTATACCCATTTTTTTTTACTCCGTTCAATGAATTTTATTGGATTATTTCAGATAGCTTTGTTACTTTAGAGCCAATGATTGACAGTTTGTTACAATGTTGAGGACGGTAGAATGAAGATAAAATCCGCCCGGGCGCTGGTATTTGGTTTGAGTTTGATTTGGTGTTCAGCGGTTTATGCGACCGAGTGGCAGGAGCAAACCATTCAGAAAGCCCTTTTCGAGATGAATAATCTGGATAATGTCGCTGCTCACGCCCATTTTAAGGAAGTGCTCAACAGCCAGCCTTTCCATCCGTTGGCGCCGATGGCCGAACTGGCGACCGAATGGTTAGTCAACCAGGAAGATCATGGTTTTCAAAAGGGCAATGAACTGTTATCCAGCCGGATCGATGACGTTCTGAGTATTTACAAGGCGAGACTGAAAATCAACCCGAATAACGGTGAATTGGAATTCTATTCCGGCTGCACCTATGGACTGAAGGCGCGTTTATCATTGGGCGCAAAAGACTATTGGGGCATTTTGATAAACGGATATAACGCGATCCGTTATATCAAGGCCGCCGACCGCCATCAGCCGGATTTCGTCGAACTGAAACTGCCATTCGGGGTTTTTAATTACTACGTTGGAATCTCAAAAGGCTATATGCATATTGCTTCCTGGATCATGAATACTTCCGGTTCCAAGGACGACGGACTGAACCAGATGGCCTACTCTGCGAAAAACGCCCGCTATGGTTGTTTCGAAGCCCGTAGCATAATGGCGATGGTGACTCTGTACTTCGAAGGCGACTATCAGACTTCCCTGAAATATTCCAAAATGATGGCCGCTGATTTTCCGGACAATCCCTATTATAATTACCTGGCCGGAGAGGCACTCATTCAGATGAAACGCTATGCAGAAGCCGAAGAGCAGATCAAAAGAATTAAAAAACTGCTGACGATCCTGAAGCCGAAAACCTATGATGAATACATCTCGAAACTGCACCAGTTAGAAGGCAGCCTGGCGCTCCGACGCGGCGATCTGAAAACCGCCGAAAGGGAATTACGGGCCGTCGTCGCTAATTACAACCAGGAAATGGATGTCCAGTTAGGCTTTGCCTGCCTGTGGCTGGGAAATGTCTATGACCTGACGGGTAACCGTGAACAGGCGATTTACTATTACCGGAAGGCTTACGAACTGAAAAACCGCTCGCTGGCCTGCCAATTAGCCGGGGTCTACCTGAAGAATCCTTATGTAAAAAATGAATCGAAATAATCAGCAGATACTTCTGAATGCCTTGATTTTCAACCTGAGAATTGTTTGAAATGAGGAGGAATATTCAATGAATCAAGAATTACCCGGGAGCGCTGAAATCGGAGCGAGCGATGTGCGGGAAGTCGTCCGGACGGCGCGTAATACTCTGATCCAGGCAGAATTGTTTCCCGCGGCGATTGCCATGGGTCTGGTTTTTTCGCTGATGACCGGATTTTATCTGATCTGGGTAGTCAGCGAATTTGGGAAGATCGGGAGTTTGGTTGCCGGAAGTACCGCCCTGGTGTTTTTTGTGGCAGCAGCGGCTTTACGACACCTGCAGTATGACCGGCGGTGGAGCCACATCATCGGTTTGGCGATGGCAATCCTGGCCTTGGGAAACGCCCTGACTTATCTGATTATTAGCGGAGAGGCCTGGACGACTACCGGCATTATGCTGGTGGTGATCGGATGCGGTTTTCTGTTCCTGTCAACCATCAATCTGACGATTATCATCGCGCTCAGCGTTATCAGTTGGCTGTTCGTGGCCTGGTACAATCTCGGGCAGCACATCTGGGCTTACTTTGGATTTACCTTTGTCCTATCGATTATCGTATCGTATATCGTGCATCTGGCGCGCCTGCAGATGGTGGAACGCGGTGAAGTCATGCGCCTGAAGGCCGAGGCCGAGGCGCAAAAAGCCGAGCAAACTCTCGAGGCGCTCCACAATCAGGAAAGTCTCTACCGCGATTTATTCGAAAATTCCAGCGATCTGATTCAGAGCGTCGATGCTGACGATCGGTATATTTATGTTAACCACAGCTGGCAAAAAACCCTGGGCTACAGTGAGTCAGATGTTAAAAATCTGACCTATCAGGAAGTCATTTCTCCGGATGAGCGCGCCAAGTGCGATGAGATAAAAAACCATATCCGACAAGGCGAAACAATCTCGAACGTCGAAACGATTTTCCTTACCAAAGACCGGCAACCGATTTATGTCGAAGGCAATATCAGCGGGCAGTTTAAAGACGGCCGGTTCATCGCGACGCGCGGCATTTTCCGCAACATCACTTTACGTAAACAATTCGAAGAATCGTTGATGCAGGAGCGGATCCTGCTCCGGACCGTCATTGATAATGTCCCCGATGCGGTGTACGCCAAAGACCGCGAAACCCGCAAAATCATCGTAAATAAGGCCGACCTGGCCAATATCGGTCAGCCCGAAGAGAATGTCATCGGGAAGACCGATCTCGAAGTATACCCGGAAGATATCGCCCGGCGATTTATCGAAGACGATCTGGCGGTTATACGCAGTGGCCAACCGGTTGTCAATCGCGAAGAAATGCTCATCAATCAGTCAGGTGAAAAAAAATGGTTACTGACATCGAAAGTGCCTCTGCGGGATACCCAGAACAATATCGTCGGCCTGGTGGGCATCGGCCGGGATATTACCGAAAAGAAATCTGCCGAAGAGCGCCTGTTGAAGATGCACGATACGCTGTTAGATTTAAACGATAAACTGGCGCTGGCCTATAGCGAAAGCCGCAAACAGAAGGATGAATTGTTAAGTCTTCTGCGCGATGAACAAAGCGCATTATTGCTTGACATAAGCGGCAAAATTATCGGAATTACTGAAAAAACCGTTCGTTTTACCGGCATCTCGCGCATTGAACTTATCGGGAAAAATATTAAGGATTTGGTCGAGCCGGAAATGCGAATCAAAATGGATAACCTGTTAAAAGTCGGAATCATCGGAGGATTCAAGAGTATGGATACCGGGCTGATCCAGCCGGGTGGCGACTTAAAGAAAATCAGCCTGGGACTCAATCGGCTCAATTTGGACCGGGAGAAAATGTTTATCGCGATTCTCTTGGAAAAATAAGCGGCATGCTGCGGTTAAATAAAATACTGATTCCCAGTCTGGCCGCTTGGCTGATACTATTCCTGCCGCTGGCCGCGGCGCATCACCACGAATATCCCGACAATACGCCGGGTCTTTATCCGTCGCATGAAGATTGTCCGGTCTGTAATTTCACTTACGCCGGGTCGGACGACAGCCATACAATTCTGACGGTGGATGAATTATATTTTAACGAATTCTGTTATATACCCGAACAGATCGATTGCTATCCTGTTCTGGACCATTATGCTTTCTTTCTGAGATCGCCGCCCCAGTTCTGATTTCTGATTATACTCCTAATATATTTCAATAAATAAACACACCAAAAGGTGGTGAAAGGATTTTGTTATGCAAAAGATATACGTCTTGCTTTTTATTCTATTTTATACTGTCGCAGGAACGGCGCAAAACCAAATTCACGGAAAAATAACCGACTGGGATCAACAACCGCTGGCCGGGGCAAATATTTATCTGCCGGAACTTAATGTCGGCGCAATCTCCGACCATGATGGTAACTACTATATCAACAAATTACCAAATGGTAAACTCAAAATGCGCGTTTCATACATCGGATATGACAACGTGATCCGGACCATTATTCTCAATCATTCCGATATTGAGTTGAACGTCGCTTTGCAGGTGACAGCGCTGGAGGCCGAAGAAATCGTTGTTTCTGGCGGCTATAACGCTACTCAGCGCGAAAATGCCATCAAGATCGACGTTCTCAAACTCGACGATCGCACCGCTCGCACGACGCCGAATTTCATGGAAGCACTGACCGACATTCCGGGCGTCGAAATGATTTCCAAAGGCGCCGGAATTTCCAAACCGGTCATCCGCGGACTTTCGATGAACGATGTACTGACGCTAAACAACGGCGTCCGTTATGAGAATTATCAGTACTCAGATCATCACCCGCTGGGCATTGAGGAATTTGGCGTTGAAAACGTCGAGGTTATTAAAGGTCCGGCTTCGCTTCTGTATGGCTCGGACGCCATCGGCGGCGTTATCAATTTTCTCAGGGAAAAACCGGCTCCGGCCGGCCGGCTTCAAGCCGACTATCACCAGGATTTATTTTCGAATTCGCTCGGCATCGTACAAAATTTCGGGGTTAAAAGCGCCGGTCAAAATCTTTTCGGCGGTTTGCGGTTCGGGCACAAGACTCATGCGGATTATTTGCAGGGTGGCGGCGATTATGTGCCGAATTCCCGATTCAATGAATCCGCGTTTCAGGCCAACGCCGGATATATTGGCAAGGCCGGAGTGTTTAAGGTGTTTTATGACTACAACCGGCAGAAACTCGGTTTGGCGGAAGAAGACGCCGTCGAGGAAATCTCCGCCCGCGGCCGGGAAAACGAAATCTGGTATCAGCAATTCAACAACCATCTGCTGTCATCCCAGAATAAACTATTTCTGAACAGGTATAAGCTCGAATTCAATATTGCCCGTCAGAGTTCGGATTTAATCCATTATGCCGGTGTGAATGTCAAAGAGATCGCCATGAATCTGGCTACGCTTACTTATGAAACGAAACTGTATCTGCCGTCGGCTGAGCAATCGGAATATATCGTCGGAGTCCAGGGAATGGATCAGATTAACCGGAATTTCGGAAACGCTGAAGTAATTCTGCTGCCGGACGCCCGGACTGACAATTATTCCGCGTTCGTTCTGCTGCAGCACACCTTTTACGATAAGTTGAAATTGCAAACCGGTCTGCGCTACGATTACCGTACGATTGCGACGGAAGAAGTCGGAGATGCCGACGATTCCGATTTCCGTGCCGCACTGGAAAAGGCTTATGGCAGTTCCAGCGGCTCATTCGGCGCGACGTACAACCAAACGGAAAAACTATTGCTCCGCGCTAATTTTGCGGCGGCTTACCGCACTCCGAATCTGGCCGAACTGACTTCCAACGGCGAGCATGAATTGCGTTACGAAATCGGGAATGCGGCCCTGATTCCGCAAAAAGCCTATGAAAGCGACCTGAGTCTGCATTATCAATTGCCGAATTTTACATTCGACCTGGCCGGGTTTAGCAATAATATTAAGCATTACATTTTTATCACCCCGACGAATGACACAACGGCGGAGGGCATTTCCATTTACCGCTATACGCAATCGAACGCGCATTTACGGGGTGGCGAAGCCGGTATTCATTATCATCCGAAAAATCTGGAATGGCTGCATCTGAAAAGTACCTATGCGCTGGTCGTGGGGAAACGAGACAACGGCGATTATCTGCCCTTTATTCCGGCGGGCAAATGGCGTCTGGAATCCGCGGCGGAAAAGGATGCGTCGGGTAAAATCCGAAATGTCTTTGCCAAAGCTGCTTTGACCATAGTAGCCGATCAGGATCGTCCGGCGCCCGAAGAGGAAGCCACGCCCGGTTATTATCTGATCGATCTCGGCGTTGGCGGCGATCTGTTGGTTTTCCGGCAGTTCGTTTCCGTGAGTCTGAACGTTAGTAATCTGCTCGATAAAAAATATATCGACCATCTTTCGACTCTGAAAGAGGTTGGATTTTTTAATCCCGGCCGGAATTTCAGCCTGAGCCTGGAAATCCCGTTTGATCTGAAATAAGAGGTGATTGCCGGGGCGGGGCCTTTTCAGCTTCGCTCCGGCAATGCAACCACGAGTATTTTTGCTCCAACTTTGCACCATAAAGATTCAGACACAAATCTCTAACATGCATGCGTGCATCTTTTACATTCAGGCATGAATATTTTTTTATCTCAGTGTTACATATCTGTTAATCGTAATTCTAAGAAAAAAATGATAAATTCGGGGCGTTATTCGAGGTTTTTGACATGAAAATATCACTAACCTGGTTGCTATTCCCGGAAATCTCATTTAGGAATAAACTAAGGAGTAAAAATGTCTGTTAATCGTAGTATTGTATTAGTTCTGACTATTATCGCGTTGTTGTCATTTGCGGAGGCAGCCAATAATCCTGCTCCGCAGAGAATCATTTTAAACCTGACGGCTAACCCCGCAAACAGCATGGCAGTTACCTGGCAGGCGGAAGATTCTTTCCCGAATTCGGCCATCCAGTACAGCCTGGCGACGCCCTGGATCGAATATGAAAAGCAAGCCGTCACTTTGCCGGCGACGGTGCAGAAATTCGAAACCGGAGACCAACGTGTCGATTTTCATTATTCGGCCGTCATGGATAATCTGGCGCCGAATACTACCTATATTTACCGGGTCGGGCACGATTCGGTCTGGAGCGAGTGGAATCAGTTCGTAACGGCTAAACCGGAGCCGCAGCCGTTTAAATTTGTGTTTATCGGCGATACGCAGAACGATGACCACCGTCCGATGACGCGGGTCTTTCAACAAGTCTATCGCACAGCGCCCGAAGCTGGCTTCTGGTTGTTTACGGGCGACCTTGTCAATGCGCCGAAAGACCATTTGTGGAGCGAATTATTCGAAGCAATGAGCCTTTTCCCCCGAGTAACACCATCTGTTATGGTTCCCGGAAATCACGACCAATTGCGAAACATGGTCAACAGTCAGAAGGTTTCGGTGACCGCCCCGATCTGGCACGCTCACCTGACTTTGCCGGAAAACGGCATTGCCAGATTGAACGAGACTTCCTATTTTTTCGATTATCAGGGAACCCGCTTCGTGATGTTGAATAGCAATGAGAAATTGGCGGAGCAGGCGATCTGGCTGGATTCCCTGCTGGCCCATAATCCCAATCGCTGGACGATTGCCGCTTTTCATCATCCTTTTTACAGTATGGGACATGTGCGCGACGATCGGTTTACCAGAGACGCATTCCTGCCAATCTTCGACAAATACGGCGTCGATCTGGTCCTGCAGGGACACGACCACGTCTATAGCCGGACTTATCCGCTGAGAGCCGGTAAAATCATTGCCAATAATCAAACGGGAACAGTGTATATAATCTCGGCCTCATGTCCGAAGGCTTACGATGTCGGCAAGATCAACGCCGGGCTGATGGCAAAAACCGGAACGCAGGCGCAACTCTTCCAGGTAATCACGGTCGAACCCAATAAACTCAGTTACAAATCGTATACCGCTAACGGACAGCTGTATGATGAATTTGCGTTGAAGAAATAGGATCAGTTCTTTAAATGCGGTTCGGAATTCCATAGTTGTATCTCCGACATCCAAATGTCAATATTATAGATTAATCTTTGAATCTTTGACATTCATACGAGTATGTACAAGACTCAAGAGTGAATGTCTTAGAAGCAATGCTGAATCTTTGACATTTAATCTGCCATGAAAAAGATACATGCATGAGGATTATTGGTACAGCATTGAATCTTTAACATTCAGGCGGGCATGTAAAACATGGAAGTAAGCATCTTTTAAATTCAAACGAGAATCTAAAAGATGGAACATTGAATCTTTTAGATGCAAACTTGTATCTAATACATTTAACTTTGGGCTTTAAATATTTAAAATGAGGATCCGCACGACATCGGGAATTGATTTTTTTACCATGAGAAGGTGCTTGATAATGAGTTGCCAAATTAGTAAAATCTGGCCATGATTGACTCGTTAAAGATAAGTATTAAAAGACCTGTTTGAAAACCACGCATAAAATCATCACCGGCGACAGCCGCCAAATGAATCTGCTTACCGACCAATCGGTGCACTTAGTAATTACTTCGCCGCCCTACTGGCAGTTGAAAGATTATGGTACTAATGACCAGATCGGCTATCACGAAACCTATGAAAGCTATATCAATAACCTGAATCTGGTCTGGAAAGAATGTTACCGGGTTTTGCATCCCGGGTGCCGGCTGTGTATCAATATTGGCGATCAGTTTGCCCGCTCCGTGTATTACGGACGTTATAAAGTGATTCCGATTCGCACCGAAATTATTAAATTCTGTGAGACTATCGGATTCGACTATATGGGCGCTGTCATCTGGCAGAAAGTCACCACGACCAATACCACCGGCGGCGCGACCATCATGGGCAGTTTCCCTTATCCGCGCAACGGAATTCTGAAACTTGATTATGAGTTTATCCTGCTTTTCAAGAAACCGGGAGCCGCGCCTAAACCAACCGCCGAGCAAAAGGCTCATTCGATTATTACAAAAGAAGATTGGAACACCTTCTTTACCGGACATTGGTATTTTTCGGGGGCAAAACAGGAAGGACATATCGCCATGTTTCCCGAAGAATTGCCCGCGAGATTGATAAAGATGTTCTCCTTCACCGGTGATACTGTCCTCGATCCGTTCCTGGGTAGCGGGACGACTTCCCTTGCCGCCCGGGATCTGGATCGCAATTCTGTTGGTTATGAGATAAATCCCGAATTCTTGCCGGTTATCAAGGCTAAATTGGATGTCGAGCAGACCGATTTATCCGGAGCGGAATATCATTTCCTCAAGGATGATATTAAGACCAGTTTAACGGATGCGATCGATAACCTGCCGTATATATTTAAAGACCCGCATAAACTTGATAAAAAGATCGACCCTAAGAATCTACAATTTGGCTCGCGAATTGATACCAAGGTCAGTCATAGAGAAGAATATTTTACGGTCAAAGCGGTAATCAGCCCCGAACTTGTTCGACTAAATAATGATCTGATTGTGCGTTTAATCGG
>Ga0172375_10009253_pt1 | contig 13027 bp, 8 predicted proteins | sample LakKiv1m_FD_114537 | JGI IMG/M metagenome (GOLD analysis project Ga0172375, IMG submission 114537) | Freshwater microbial communities from Kabuno Bay, South-Kivu, Congo - kab_092012_11.1m | ecosystem: Environmental > Aquatic > Freshwater > Lake | place: Democratic Republic of the Congo...
CGCCCACCGCGTGCAGCCACCGTTGACCACCGCCTGCTGCCACGCCGAGACCAGCGTGCGCGCCATGTCCCGCGCCCCCACCACCACGAACACCCGGTGGCCCGCGAGCCCGCGCACCAGCCGGCGCGCCTGGCGCGGGCGGGCCAGGGACAGCTCTTCCTCCGACACCACCACCATCGGTCCGTCGTGGGAGCCGACGAGCTCCAGCAGGCGTCCCAGCGCCCCGGCCGCCTCCCCGCGCTGCTCACCGCCGACGCGCTGGCCGAGCAGGTCGTACGCCGCCAGCCGCTGCGCGCGGAGGTCGGGGACCAGCACCCCGTCCCGCGCGAGCTGGTCCGACGTGGCGGCGAGGGCGCCCTGGATCGTGGTGGTGCCCGTCTTGTAGAGCCCCACGTGGAGATGGACGTCGACCATGCTCGCGAACGTACGGACGGAGCCGCTCCCGGGGCATGGGGCTGCAGACCCGGGCCGCCGGGAACCCGGGGACCGGCTCCACGGTGACCTATCCCATAGCCCGAGCGGTGTCCGTCGGGTGACGACCGTCCTATCCTGCGCTACATGACCGACCCGGACGGTGTGATCGAAGGCGGCCTCGACGAGCCCGCGGAGCTTCAGCCCGCGGAGGGCTCGCTCCGGCTCGTCGGTGACGACGACTCCTACGACGCCGCCGCCTGGGAGGCGGCGACCGCGGCGGTGCTGCGCAAGGCGCGGCGCCTGGGCGAGGACGCGCCGGACTCGGACGTGTGGGCGGCGCTGACGCGCACCACGCTGGACGGCATCGACGTCGCGCCGATCGGCCAGCGGTCCGACCTCGACGGGCTCACCACCAGCGGGCGGCCGCAGCGCACCGGCGCCTGGTACGTCCGGGCCTCGCTGGTCGGCGAGGACGCCGCGGCGGTCAACGAGGCGGCGCTCGTCGACCTCGACAACGGCGCCACCTCGCTGCACCTCGACCTGGAGCCCGGCACGGACCTCGCCGCGGCGCTGGACGGCGTGCTGCTCGACCTGGCGCCGGTGACGCTGGAGCGGCCGAGCACCGAGCAGTCCGAAGCGCTGGCCCAGCTGCTCGAGGACACCGCTAACGACCCCCACCCCGGCAACAACCTGTCCGCCGACCCGGTCGGCGGCGACGCCGCCTCGTTCGTCGCGACCGTACGCCGCGCGCAGGCCCTGGGCGTGCTCGGCGCCGTGGTCGACGGCACCGCTCTCCACGACCGTGGTGCGAGCGACGCCCAGGAGCTCGGCTGGACGATGGCGGTGGGGGTGCACCACCTGCGCCTGCTCGCCGACGCCGGCCTGTCCGTCGACGAGGCTGCCGGACTGGTCGAGTTCCGCTACGCCGCCACCGACGAGCAGTTCCCCACGATCGCCAAGCTGCGCGCCGCGCGCCGGCTGTGGGCGCGCGTGCTCGAGGCAAGCGGCGCCTCCGACGTCCCGCAGCGCCAGCACGTCGTCACCAGCCGCGCGATGATGACCAGGCACGACCCCTGGGTCAACATGCTCCGCGGCACCGTCGCGGCGTTCGCCGCCGGCGTCGGCGGGGCCGACGCGATCACCGTGGTGCCCTTCGACGAGCGTCTCGGCGTGCCCGACGCCCTCGGGCGCCGCATCGCGCGCAACACCTCGTCGCTGCTGATCGAGGAGTCGCACGTCGCCGCGGTCGCGGACCCGGCCGGCGGCTCGTACGCCGTGGAGAGGCTCACCGACGACCTCGCCGTCGCCGCGTGGGCCGAGCTCGGCCGCATCGAGGCCGACGGCGGGATCGGCGAGCAGGCGCTGGCGGGCGTGGAGGAGCGGGTCGCTGCGGTCCGCGCCGCCCGCGACGCCGGCATCGCCGACCGGTCCCGCCCGCTCACCGGCATCTCGGAGTTCCCGAACCTCGCCGAGGTGCTGCCCGAGCGGGCGCCGTGGGCCGGCCGCGGGACGCGGCACTACGCCGCGCCCTACGAGGACCTGCGTGCCGAGCCCGCGCAGAGGCCGGTCTTCCTCGCCACGATGGGACCCGTCGCGGCCCACACCGCGCGGGCGACCTTCGCGACCAACCTGTTCGCCGCGGGCGGTGTCGCCGTCGAGGCGGCCGGCGCGACCGGCTCCGTGGAGGACGTGACCTCGGCCTACGCCGGCGAACCGGTGGTGTGCCTGGCCGGCACCGACGCCGCGTACGCCGAGTGGGGCGCCGACCTCGTCGCGGCGCTGCGGGCGGCCGGGGCGGCGTACGTCGTGCTGGCCGGCAAGCCGGGGGAGCGGACCGTGACCGACGTGGACGACTCGTGTGCCGTGGGGGTCGATGAGCTCGGCTTCCTCGGCCGGATCCGAGAGGAGCTGTCCCGATGAGCATCCCGGAGAACTTTGCGGAGGTGGGTCTCGGCCCGGGTCTCGTGACAGGACTTCGTCCTTCCTCGACCAGCGAGCATCGCGGGGTGGGGGCGGCGGGCGAGCCGTGGGCCAGCCCGGAGGGCATCGACGTCCTCCCGGTCTACGGCCCCGAGCACCTCGAGGGCCTCGACGGCCTCGACACCTGGCCCGGCCTGGCACCGTTCCTGCGCGGTCCCTACCCGACGATGTACACCACGCAGCCGTGGACGATCCGGCAGTACGCCGGCTTCTCGACCGCCGAGGAGTCCAACGCGTTCTACCGCCGCAACCTCGCGGCCGGGCAGAAGGGCCTCAGCGTCGCCTTCGACCTCGCGACCCATCGCGGCTACGACTCCGACCACCCGCGGGTGCGCGGCGACGTCGGCATGGCAGGGGTGGCGATCGACTCGATCTACGACACCCGCACGCTCTTCGACGGCATCCCGCTCGACGAGATGTCGGTGTCGATGACGATGAACGGCGCGGTGCTGCCGGTGCTGGCGCTCTACATCGCGGCGGCCGAGGAGCAGGGGGTGAGGCCGGAACAGCTCGCGGGGACCATCCAGAACGACATCCTCAAGGAGTTCATGGTCCGCAACACCTACATCTACCCGCCGGCACCGAGCATGCGGATCATCAGCGACATCTTCGCCTACACCTCGCAGAGGATGCCCCGCTTCAACTCCATCTCGATCTCCGGCTACCACATCCAGGAGGCCGGGGCGACCGCCGACCTCGAGCTGGCGTACACACTGGCCGACGGCGTGGAGTACATCCGTGCCGGTCTCGGGACCGGGATGACGATCGACCAGTTCGCGCCGCGGCTGAGCTTCTTCTGGGCGATCGGGATGAACTTCTTCATGGAGGTCGCCAAGATGCGCGCGGCCCGCGCGCTGTGGGCGCGGCTGGTCGACGACTTCGACCCGCAGAACCCCAAGTCGCGCTCGCTGCGCACCCACAGCCAGACCTCGGGCTGGTCGCTCACCGCGCAGGACGTCTTCAACAACGTCGGTCGCACCTGCATCGAGGCCATGGCCGCGACGCAGGGCCACACCCAGTCGCTGCACACCAACGCCCTCGACGAGGCGATCGCGTTGCCGACCGACTTCTCCGCGCGCATCGCCCGCAACACCCAGCTGCTGCTGCAGCAGGAGAGCGGCACCACGCAGGTCATCGACCCGTGGGCCGGGTCCTACTACGTCGAGAAGCTCACCCACGACCTCGCCGAGCGTGCCTGGGCCCACATCCAGGAGGCCGAGCGGGCCGGCGGCATGGCCGCCGCGATCGAGCAGGGAATCCCCAAGATGCGCATCGAGGAGGCCGCCGCCCGCACCCAGGCGCGGATCGACTCGGGCGCGCAGAAGGTCATCGGCGTCAACACCTACCGCCTCGCCGCGGAGGACCGGCTCGACGTGCTGCGCGTCGACAACGACGACGTCTACCGCCAGCAGGTCGCCAAGCTCGAGCGGTTGCGCGCGGAGCGTGACGACGACGCCGTACGCCGGGCGCTCGACGCGCTGACCGCGTCGGCCGAGCGCGGTCCGGCCGGCGGCGGCTCCCTCGACGGCAACCTCCTCGCGCTGGCCGTCGACGCGGCCCGCGCCAAGGCCACGGTCGGGGAGATCTCCGACGCGCTGGAGAAGGTCTACGGCCGTCACCAGGCGGTGATCCGTACGATCAGCGGGGTGTACCGCGACGAGGCAGGGACGGCCGAGGGCACCAAGATCGCCGAGGTGCTGAGGGCGACCGAGCAGTTCGAGGCCGAGGAGGGCAGGCGCCCGCGCATCCTCGTGGCCAAGATGGGCCAGGACGGCCACGACCGTGGCCAGAAGGTCGTGGTGACGGCGTTCGCGGACCTCGGCTTCGACGTCGACGTGGGGCCGCTGTTCTCGACGCCGGAGGAGGTCGCCCAGCAGGCGATCGACGCCGACGTCCACATCGTCGGCGTCTCCTCGCTCGCGGCCGGTCACCTCACGCTGCTGCCCGCGCTCAAGCAGGCGCTCGCCGAGCAGGGCAGGCCCGACATCATGGTCGTCATCGGGGGTGTGATCCCTCCCGACGACGTGGCCACGCTGCACGAGATGGGCGCTGCGGCGGTGTTCCTGCCCGGCACGGTGATCGCCGAGTCCGCGCTCGACCTGATCGCGCGGCTGCGGGAACAGCACGCCGGCTGATGCCCCGGCCGATCGACGTCGACGCCCTCGTCGCTGACGTGCAGGCCGGGCAGCGGGCCGCGGTCGCGCGCGCCATCACCCTGGTCGAGTCGTCGCGCCCCGAGCACCGCCTGTCCGCGCGCGAGCTGCTGACGGCGCTAGCGGCGACCGAGCGGCCGATGGCGACCCGCGTCGGGATCTCCGGGGTCCCCGGCGTCGGCAAGTCGACCTTCATCGAGGCGCTGGGCACCCGCCTGACCGGGGCCGGCCATCGCGTCGGGGTCCTGGCCGTGGACCCCTCGTCGGTGCGGACGGGTGGCTCCGTGCTCGGCGACAAGACCCGGATGGCCGCGCTGTCGGTCGACCCCCGCGCCTTCATCCGCCCCTCGCCGTCGGCCGGCACGCTCGGCGGCGTGGCCCGGGCGACCACCCAGGCGATGCTGGTCCTCGAGGCCGCCGGCCACGACGTGGTGCTGGTGGAGACGGTCGGCGTCGGGCAGTCCGAGATCACCGTCGCCGGGATGGTCGACACCTTCCTCTTCCTCACCCTGGCGCGCACGGGCGACCAGCTCCAGGGGATCAAGAAGGGCATCCTCGAGATCGCCGACGTGGTCGCGGTCAACAAGGCCGACGGCGACTTCGAGGCCGGCGCCCGGGTGGCGGCGCGCGAGCTGGCGGGGGCGCTCCGCCTCGTGCGCGGCCACTCCGAGTGGGCACCCCCCGTCGTCACGTGCTCCGCCCTCACCGGCACGGGTGTCGACGACGTGTGGCAGCGGGTCGGCGCCCACCGCGAGCACCTCGGGGTGGACGGCCTGGCGCACAAGCGGGCCGGTCAGCAGCTCGAGTTCACCTGGGCGCTCGTGCGCGACGAGCTCGACCAGCGGCTGAGGTCCTCACCGGGGGTCGCCGCGGTCCGCGACGACGTACGCCGTGCGGTGCTGTCGGGAGAACTGCCCGCCCCCCTGGCCGCGGACCGGATCCTCGCCGCGTACGACGGGGACGCGACCTAGACTGGGTCGGTCATGCCATCCCCGCTCCCCGCCGCCCCCGCCACCACCGTCATCGCCGAGACCGTCGACAAGTACGCCGAGGACCTGGTCGCCCTGCGTCGCGACCTGCACGCCCACCCCGAGCTGAGCTGGGCCGAGGAGCGCACCTCCGCGGCGGTGGTCTCCGCGCTCGAGGGAGCGGGTTGGACCGTGACGCGACCCGAGGGCGGGGGAGTGCTCGCCGAGATCGGCCAGGGTGACCGCCTGGTGGCGCTCCGCGCGGACCTGGACGCGTTGCCCATCGACGACCTGGTGTCCGACCCGTGGAGGAGCACCAACCCCGGCGTCGCCCACGCCTGCGGCCACGACGTGCACACCGCCGGCCTCGTCGGCGCGGGCCTCGCGCTGGCCGAGGTCGCCGCCCGCGGCCTGCTGCCGGGTCGCGTACGCCTGCTGTTCCAGCCGGCCGAGGAGGTCATGCCCGGCGGGGCGCTGCACCTGATCTCGGCGGGAGCGCTCGAGGGCGTCTCGCACGTCTTCGGCCTGCACTGCGACCCGAGCCTCGACGTGGGCCGCATCGGCCTGCGCGAGGGGCCGCTCACCGGCGCCGCGGACGCGCTGACCGTACGCCTCATCGGCAAGGGGGGGCACACCTCGCGTCCGCACCTCACCGAGGACCTGACCTTCGCGCTCGGCAAGGTCATCACCGAGCTGCCCGCGATCCTCAGCCGCCGTCTCGACCCCCGTGCCGGGGTCAGCGTGGTGTGGGGCATGGTGCGCGCCGGCTCGGCGCACAACGTGATCCCGCACGGCGGGGTCGTCGCCGGCACCGTCCGGATGCTCGACGCGGTCGCGTGGGCCGACGCCGAGCACCTGATCCGCCAGCTGATCACCTCGATCGTGGCTCCCTACAGCGTGACCGCCGAGGTGACCTACCAGCGCGGCGTGCCGCCGGTGGTCAACCACGAGGAGTCGACCCGCCTGCTCGGCATCGGGGTCGAGAACGTCCTCGGCCAGCACGGGCACGTGTCGACCGCACAGAGCCTCGGCGGTGAGGACTTCGGCTGGTTCCTCGACTCCGTGCCCGGCGCGATGGCCCGCCTCGGGACGCGCACGCCCGGCGGGCCGACCTACGACCTCCACCAGGGCAACCTGCGCATCGACGAGGGCGCCACCACCATCGCGGCCCGGGTGCTCGCCGAGGCTGCGGTGACCGCGCTCAGCGCGTGAGCGGGAACCCGAAGGTGAAGGTGCTGCCCTCGCCGAGCGTCGACTCGACCGTCAGCCTCCCGCCCATGAGGTCGACGACCTTGCGGCAGATCGCCAGCCCGAGGCCGACGCCCTTGCGATCACCCGACGCCAGCGGATCGGCCTGGACGAAGGGCTGGTAGAGGTCGTGCACGTGGCACTCGGCGATGCCGATGCCGGTGTCGCGGACCTGCACGTCGACCCACGTCGTCGCTCCGCGCGACCGACTGCTGACACGTACGTCGACGGTGCCCTGCTCGGTGAACGTGATGGCGTTCTGCACGAGGTTGGTGACGACCTGGGTGATGCGGCGGGCGTCGCCCACGACCGTCTCGGGGACGGTGTCGTCGACCGTGAACGCGATCGCGAGGCCTCGGCTGTCGGCCTGGCAGGACGCCCAGGACGCGACGTCGTCGATCACGGCGCGCAGGTCGACCGGGCCGTCGCGCAGCACGGTCTGGTGCGCCTCGAGGCCGGAGAACTCCAAGATGTCCTGCACGACGTTCATCAGGCGCTCGCCAGAGCGGTGCACGATGCGCGCGAAGTGCTCCGGCTCGGGCGCCAGGTCGGAGTCCATCAGCAGCTCGGACGCGCCGACGATCGCGGCCAGGGGGGTGCGGACCTCGTGGCTGACCGTGGCGAGGAACAGCGTCTTGGCGTTGTTGGCCGCCTCGAGCTCGCGCAGCACCCGGTTGGCCTCCGTGACGTCCTCCGAGACGCCGTGGACGCCGACGACCTCGCCGCCGACGATCACCGGGATCGCGGTGCAGCGGATGTCGGTGATCTCGCCGTCGGTGCTCACCACGCGTGCGTCCATGACCTGAGGCTCGCCGGCCATCGCGCCCTCGAACCCGTCCTGGATGACGTGCAGGTCGTCGGGGTGGATGACCTCGGCGAAGTGGGCCTTCCTCATCTCCTCGAGGGTCAGGCCGGTCATCTCCAGCGCGCGGTCGTTGGCGTCGGTGAAGAACCCGCGGTCGTCGACGCTGTAGGCCGCGTGGGGGTGGTGGGTGAACATCGAGGCGTACCGCTCGGTGCCCTGTGCGAGAGCGCCCGCGCCGAGGGTCGCGGGCGTCGACGGGGAGCGATCAGGCTCGCCGTGTGCCATGGGGACCTCCGAGTATCCGTGTCCGGTGCACGGGCACCGTACCCGGTCGAGGTGTCCTCGCCCCCATCATCATGAGGGGATCAGGTGGTCGAAAAGAGTGTCCGAATGGGTCGTCCCACGCTCGTTTCCGGCTGTGTCACTCGGCGGAGAGGGATGAATGTGATCATGGCGACGCAGCCCGCGCTGCGAGCCCGCGCGGTCGACCCGTGGGTCCGCCCGTGACCTTTACGTACGCAACCGCGACGCCGGGCATGACGGGTGTCACATTCAGGGGCCAGCACAGCCACCCCGGAAGGTGAACCCCCATGAGTGCGACCCTGAAGCACGTCGAGGAACAGGCCCGACAGGATGCCGGACCTCGTCCCGGCGCCTCGGAGACCCATCTCCCCCCGCGCCGGATCTGGGTGGGGCGGGGGCTCGGAGTCGTGCTCGCGCTGGCGGTCTACGTGCTGCTCCCCGAGGACCCGGCCCTGAGCGGCGCCGCCCGATCGACCGCCGCGATCATCACCCTGGTCGCGGTCTGGTGGATGAGCGAGGCGATGCCGCTCGCGGCCACCTCGCTGGTACCGATCGTGGCCCTCCCGCTCGCGGGGGTCCTGCCGGTCGCCGACGCCACCGCGCCGTACGCCTCCACCACCGTCTTCTTGTTCATGGGTGGCTTCATGATCGCCCTGGCCATGCAGAAGTGGAACCTGCACAAGCGGATCGCCCTGATGGTCATGCGCGTGATCGGCACCCAGCCACGCCAGCTGATCCTCGGCGTGATGGTCGCGACCGCGTTCTTGTCGATGTGGGTGAGCAACACCGCCACGACGCTGATGATGCTGCCGATCGGCATCAGCGTCCTGGCCCTGGTCGCCACGCCCGCTGCCGGGTCGGGCGAGCCCGGGGACGGCCCGGTCTCGGACATGTTCGCCGACCGGGACACGAAGAACTTCGCCACCAGCCTGATGCTCTCGATCGCGTTCGCCGCCACGATCGGTGGCCTGTCGACCCTGATCGGCAGCCCGCCGAACCTGATCCTGGCCGGGTTCGCCGAGGAGTCGCTCGGCATCACGATCGGCTTCGCGGACTGGATGAAGATCGGCGTCCCGCTCTCGGCCGTGTTCCTCGTCATCGCCTGGCTCCTGCTGACCCGGGTGATCTACCCGACCAACCTGACCGCGGTCGTCGGCGGCAGGGACGTGCTGCGTGAGGAGCTCGACAAGCTCGGCCCCATGTCACGGGGTGAGTGGGTCGTCCTGGGCGTCTTCGTGTCGGCAGCCGTGCTGTGGGTCAGCCGCGAGTCCCTCGCCGGCTCCGAGACCGTGACCTCGCTGCTCCCCTTCGTCGCGAACCTCGACGACGCCATCATCGCGATCGGCGCCGCCCTGGCCCTCTTCCTCATCCCGGCCCGCCGGGAGCGCGGGACGACCGTGATGACGATGGACTGGCGAACCGCCCAGGCAGGCATTCCGTGGGGTGTGCTGCTGCTCTTCGGCGGCGGGCTGAGCCTCGCCAAGGCAGTCCAGGAGACCGGGCTGAGCGAGTACATCGGCACCCAGGTCCAGGGCTTCTCGGTCCTCCCGGTGGTGCTCATGATCGCGGCGGTCAGCCTGGTCATCCTGCTGCTCACCGAGCTGACCAGCAACACGGCCACCGCCGCGACCTTCCTGCCCGTGCTCGGCGGGGTCGCACTGGGGCTCGGCATCGACCCGATGCTGCTGCTCGTGCCGGCCGCGTTCGCCGCGACCTGCAGCTTCATGCTGCCGGTGGGCACCCCGCCCAACGCCATCGTGTTCGGCTCGGGCTACGTCACCATGGGCCAGATGGTCCGGGCGGGGCTCTGGCTGAACGTGATCGGCGTCGTGCTCATCTCGGCGGCCACGGTGTTGCTGGGCGAGTGGGCCCTCGGCATCGGCGGCTGAGCCGCGGCGGGCACCGCCTCACGCAGTGATCGCCGCGTCCGCCCCGCCCGCCACCAGCTCGTCGCGCAGGGCCACCAGCTGACCCACCGCGGTGAGGAAGCGCCCGGTGCTCTCGCCGACGTGCAGGTCGTCGAAGTAGTGGTGCCGCATCGCGACGCGGGCCAGGTGGTGCTCGTCGTGGGCGAGGCGGTCGGTGAGGAGGGGCGTCAGCGAGGCGACGCTGGTGGCGTCGACGACGTCCGCGCACCGGCTGATCGGTGCCTGGTGGTGCAGCGCCTCGACGTCGCCGTGGGGGTCGGTGAGGAAGATCGGCTTGTCGGTGTGGAGGTAGAGCCAGTCCAGGCCGACCGACGACACGTCGGTGACCATCGCGTCGCACCCGGGCATCACCGCCAGGATGTCGCCGACCAGGACCGGCGTGTGCCCGGCGTCGGGGTCGAGTCGGCCGGCCTCCTCGATGAGTCCCAGGATGCGCAGGTGACCCTCGGCGATCGCCGGGGTGAGGCTCGTGGTGACCTTGGGGTGCGGCTTGTAGACCAGCCGGACGTCGGGGACGTCGAGGATCGCTCGCACGATCTGCTCCCCGAGCACCTCGACCGAGGTGTAGTCGTTGTAGTCCGCGTCGCCCTCCCAGGTCGGGGCGTACATCACCGTGCGCCGCGGGCTCTGCTCGAGCAGCGGCGTACGGGGGAGGTCGAGCTGGGGTCGCCCGACCCGGACGAGCCGGGACGCGTCGAAGTCGAGCAGCCCGGTCACGTAGCGCTGCACGGCGGCGTCGCCGGCGACGAACACCCGGTCGTAGGCCTTGGCGTTGTTGCTCGCCATCGACTGCTTGTCGCTCTCGCCGTGGTTGATGTGGACGTGCAGCCGGCGGCTGTCGAGCAGCGACTCGAAGTTGAGCACCGAGTTGTTGCAGTAGAGCACGACCTTGGCGTCGAGTCGGGCGTAGAGCTCGGTGAGCTCGGGGAACGACGGCGCCGTGAGGACGGTCAGCTCCGTGCGCGAGCCGATCAGCTCGGCGGAGTCGGGGTCGCGCAGGACCAGGCCGACCGGGTGGACCCGGTCGAGGATCTCGAGGACCTCCAGCCACTGGGCGAGCTGGTAGGTCCTCGTCGGGTCGCCGGCGAAGTAGGCGATCACGGACACGTCGTTCACGGCCAGATTCTACCCGCCCGCCACGCACGCCGGACCTGTCCGGGCAGGCAGGAGGGCCCGACGCACCGCGCCGGGCCCTCCGGGGGTCCCACCTACTGTTGTCGGTAGGGCACGCCGTCCGCCGCCGGCGGCCGGGACCGTCCCACCAGGCCCGCCACCGCGAAGATCGTCACGAGGTAGGGGAGCATCAGCATGAACTGGCTCGGCACGGGCGAGCCGATGGCCGAGAGCACGCCCTGGAGGTTCGTCGCGAAGCCGAAGAGCAGCGCGGCCAGCGTCGCGCGGATCGGGTCCCACTTGCCGAAGATGACCGCCGCCAGCGCGATGTAGCCGGCGCCGCCGGTCATCTCGCGGTTGAAGCCCGCGACCGAGACGAGGCTGAAGTAGGCGCCGCCGAGTCCCGCGATCGCGCCCGCGAGCAGCACGGTGCGGTAGCGGGTGCGGTTGACCTTGATGCCCACGGTGTCGGCCGCCTTGGGGTGCTCGCCGACCGCCCGGACCCGGAGGCCCCACCGCGTGCGGTAGAGGGCGAAGGCCACGAGCGCGACCACGACGTAGAGCAGGTAGACGAGCGGGGTCTGGCGGAACAGGATCGGACCGATCAGCGGGATGTCGCCCAGGATCGGGATCGGGAAGGCGCGCAACCGCTCCGGCGAGTTCAGCGTGTCGGCGTTGGGGGTGAGCACCTGGCGGAACATGAAGTTGGTCAGGCCCACCACGAGCACGTTGAGCACGACGCCGACGATGACCTGGTCGACGAAGTAGGTGATGGCGAACAGACCGAGGACCAGCGCCACCAGGGCACCGGCCACCGCAGCGGCGGCGACACCCGCCCACGGCGAGCCGGTGAGCGAGGCGGTGACGGCCGCCGCGAACGCGCCGAGCAGGAGCTGGCCCTCGATGGCGATGTTGACCACGCCGGCCCGCTCACCCAGGACGCCGCCGAGCGCGCCGAAGACCAGCGGGATGGCGAGCGCGACCGCGCCGCCGAGCAGGCTGACGACGCGGATGCGGCCGTCGGCCGCCGCCCAGCTGAGGAAGCCGATCATCCACACGATCGCGAACACGATCGGGATCCAGCCCGGCTGACGCAGGTGCCCGAGCATGCGGCGTACGGCCTCGGCGGTGAGGGCGAGGCAGATCACCACCATCACCCAGGCGGTCGGGCCCGAGGGCACCACGATGTCGGGCAGCGTGACGAAGTCGGTCTCGGCCGCCAGCTGGAAGGTGGTGTCGCCGGAGTGGGGCGAGCGGAGGAGGATGACGCCCAGCAGCGCCGTCAGCACGCCCAGCATGATCGGCAGCTTGCGCGCACCCGCGCGGGTGGGTGTGACGACGGTGTCGGGTGCGAGACCGCCGCTGTCGGGGGTCGGCTGGTCGGTCACGGTGCTCACTTGGCCTCCTGGGCGGGGAGCCGGAAGATCGCGCGCACCAGCGGAGGTGCGGCGAGGAAGAGGACGATCAGCGACTGCACCACCAGGACCAGGTCGACCGAGATGTTCTCGGAGGTCTGCATGGTGAACCCGCCGGCCTTGAAGGCGCCGAACAGCAGGCCGGCCGCCAGGATCCCGAGCGGACGCGAGCGACCGAGCAGTGCCACGGTGATCGCGTCGAAGCCGATGCTGGCGTCGAGGTCGAGCGAGACTCCGCTCGGCACCGTGCCGAGCACCTGGTTGACGCCTGCGAGCCCGAGCAGCGAGCCGGCGATCATCATCACGACCGTGTAGATCCTGCCGACGTTGATCCCGGAGGCACGGGCCGCGTGCGGGTTCTCGCCCACGGCGCGGATGCGGTAGCCGAGGGTGGAGCGGTTGAGCAGCCACCACGACACCCCGACGGCGAGGAGCGCGATGACGAAGCCGAGGTGCAGGTTGAACTGGGCCCCGAGCACGTCGGGCAGGACCGCGCTCTCCTTCATCGGCGGCGACTTCGGGTTCACCGAGCCGGGCGTCTTGAGCAGCCACTCCTTGGTGAGGGCCCAGAAGAGCAGGTAGTAGGCGACGTAGTTGAGCATGATCGTGACGATCACCTCGTGAGCGCCGGTGCGGGCCTTGAGGAGGCCGGCGATACCGCCCCACAGCGCGCCGGCGGCCATGCCGACGAGGATGGCGA
>Ga0172375_10009254_pt1 | contig 13027 bp, 8 predicted proteins | sample LakKiv1m_FD_114537 | JGI IMG/M metagenome (GOLD analysis project Ga0172375, IMG submission 114537) | Freshwater microbial communities from Kabuno Bay, South-Kivu, Congo - kab_092012_11.1m | ecosystem: Environmental > Aquatic > Freshwater > Lake | place: Democratic Republic of the Congo...
TCTGTTCTCAGAACAAAAAACATGTTCGCACTGGGAATGGTTTACTGGCTTTTCGACAGGAAACTGAAATACACCGAACAGTATTTCGACAAGAAATTCGCAAAGAAACCGGATATAGCCGAAGCTAATAAGGTAGCCCTGAGAGCAGGCTATTATTATGCCGAAACTATTGAAGCTTTAAACCCTGTAATAAAGATAGAACCGGCACAGATTGCCAAGGGTACATACAGGAATGTAAGTGGAAATTCGGCTACGGCCTGGGGACTTATAGCTGCCGCTGAAAAAGCCGGGTTAAACCTGTTCATAGGATCATATCCGATAACTCCCGCAACTGGTATTCTCGAAGAACTGGCAGCCCGTAAAGATTTGGGAGTTAAGAGCTTCCAGGCTGAGGACGAGATAGCAGGTATCTGTACTGCACTAGGTGCAAGTTTCGCAGGCAACCTGGCTGTTACTTCTACCTCCGGACCCGGGCTGGCACTTAAATCGGAAGCTATAGGCCTTGCTGTGATGGCAGAGCTGCCGGTGGTTGTCATTAATGTTCAAAGAGGCGGCCCGTCAACAGGACTCCCGACAAAAACCGAACAGGCCGACCTTATGCAGGCGCTCTATGGAAGGAATGGCGAGTGTCCGGTTGTTGTAATAGCTGCCAGTACACCTTCCGACTGTTTCAGTTATGCATTCCAGGCAGCAAAAATAGCAGTGGAACATATGACACCTGTCCTTCTGCTTACCGACGGCTTCCTGGCGAACGGCACTGAACCATGGAGAGTTCCATCAATGAAGGATATGCCAGAAATAAACCCGCCATTTGCCGATGAAAAGGAAATTCCTTTTCTTCCTTACAAACGCGACTGCGAGACTCTTGCCAGGTCGTGGGCAGTTCCCGGAACACCCGGATTGGAACACAGGATCGGAGGCCTCGAGAAAACACTCAAAGGCACTGTCTCATACATCCCTGAAAACCATGAGATGATGGTTAATTTCAGAGCCGACAAGGTTGCAAGGATAGCTGACAAGCTCCCCGAATTGAAGGTAAAGGGTGAGGAATCAGGTGACCTTTTGGTTGTTGGATGGGGAGGTACCCAAGGCTACCTGATGACTGCAGTGCGTGAATTGCAGGCCGAAGGCTATAAAGTCGGACTTGCTCATTTCAACTATATAAATCCAATGCCTAAAAACGTTAAAGAGATATTCGGAAAATTCAAAAAAATTGTCGTAGCCGAACTAAATATGGGACAGTTCGCTGATTATCTGCGCACTAAGCATCACGAATTCAGTTATGCACAGATAAACAAAGTACAGGGATTACCTTTCACGATAAACGAGATTAAAGAAAAATGCATTAAACTCCTGGAGGAAAAATAATATGGCAGAACTACAGAATTATCAGTATACTCCGAAAGATTTCAAGAGCGACCAGGAAGTGAGATGGTGCCCGGGTTGCGGTGACCATGCTGTCCTCGCCTCTGTTCAGAAGGCTCTTACCGAGCTTGGCATACCTAAAGAAAAATTTGCATTTATCTCAGGTATAGGATGCTCATCAAGGTTCCCGTACTATATGGACACATACGGATTTCATAGTATCCATGGGCGTGCTGCTGCAATTGCTACGGGAGTGAAAACTGCCAATCCGGAACTCTCAGTTTGGGAAATAACCGGCGACGGTGATGCTCTTGCAATAGGGGGTAATCACTTTATACATGCAATACGCAGAAATATCGATATCAACATCATATTGTTCAACAATGAGATTTATGGTCTCACAAAAGGACAGTATTCACCAACATCTGAAAAAGGTATAGTAACAAAGACCTCTCCTTTTGGTACTGTTGAGGAACCATTTTCCGTAGGAGAGCTTGTAGTTGGTGCAAAAGGCAAATTTTTTGCCCGTACCATCGATGCAAACGTTGCTCTTTCAACCCAGATTTATGTGGAAGCAGCAAAACATAAAGGCACATCAGTGGTAGAGGTTCTTCAGAACTGTGTAATATTCAATGACGCTATACATGAGGTTGTAACCGGCAAGGAGGTGCGTGATGACCGGACAATAATTCTTAAGCACGGAGAACCCATGATTTTCGGTAAAGAAAATGACAAGGGACTGATGCTCGATGGCCTCAAAATTAAAGTCGTAAAGCTTGGTGATAACGGTATCACAACCAAGAATCTTCTGGTTCATGATGCGAAGGAAGCAAATCCCGGTATTCAATATATGCTGGCCAATATGAGATACCCTGAGTACCCGGTAGCGCTCGGAGTCATAAGATCGGTTGAAGCACATACATATGAAACTGATCTTGCCGATCAGATTAAATCAATTCAGAAGAATTCTAAAATAAAATGTATGGATGATCTGCTAGTCAGCGGATCAGTGTGGAAGGTGGAGTAGGAAATTTTTACTAATTTTATTTCCTGATCCTCACCACTTTCCACCCGATGGACGAAAATACCCATATTACACCTGAATACCACCGGTTGCTTCACGATCAGCAGGAGAGGGTTAAAGAGCTTTCCTGCATCAATCAGACAACTTATATACTTAAAGAGGGGAAGCCGATTGAAGAGACTCTTCAGCAGATAGTTCTGCTGCTCCCTTCTGCATGGCAATATCCTGAATACACCGAAGCAAGAATTAAATTCCAGGACAAATCGTTTGAGACTCCTGAGTTTAAGGAAACTACATGGAAAATGTTCCAGGATTTCGATACTATCGATAGCGAAAAGGGAACTATTGAGATATTTTATACACGCGAATTCAGTATTGAGTATGAAGGTCCCTTCCTGAAGGAGGAGCGGGACCTTATTCATAACATTGCCAGCCTTATTACCGGTTTTATAAACAGCTATAAAGCCCGCGACATCATCCGTATGTCGAAGGTCCCCCAGGAAGCAGATGAAGACCCGAGGAACGTGTCGAGCAGGAAACTCCTTCAGAAGTTCCTTGAACGTCATAATGCCGAGCGGGATGTTTTCCACGATCTTCAGCCATTCAAGGTTAAGGAAATCCTTCTGGTGGCCAATCTTTATGATGCCTATTCAATAGAAGGCGAAGGGCGGTTTTCTGATCTTATGCTTGGTGAGTATCATCAGCTGAGTCTTACCTCACTGCCGAGGGTAACAGGTGTTTCCAGCGAAGATGAAGCTTTTAATAAGCTGAAAGCCAGGCATTACGATATGGTGATAATCATGATCGGAGTACATAAGGAGAGCCCTATGGTACTCTGCAGGAAAGTAAAGGATAAATATCCGTACCTTCCTACATTCCTGCTTCTGAACAATCCTGGCGATGTGCCTTTTATAATGAAACAGAGAAGCAATGGTGTTCCTTTCGATAACTATTTTGTCTGGACCGGGGAATCCAAAGTCTTCTTTGCAATGGTTAACCTTCTCGAAGACCGGGTGAACGTTGACAACGATACGAAAAAAGGTCTTTCAAGGGTCATTCTGATCGTTGAGGATTCAGCAGAATATTATTCAAGTTATCTTCCAATGCTCTATACACTGGTAATGGAGCAGACGAAAAACCTTATTGAGGATGTCTCAACCGACGAGCTATATAAGGTACTCAAACTAAGGGCCCGGCCAAAAGTATTGCTGGCTTCAAACTGGGAAGATGCAATTACATTATTTAATAAGTACAGGGAAAGTATTTTGTGTGTCATTTCCGATATGCGTTTCCCAATGGACGGAGCCATGAACGAAAAAGCAGGATTTGAACTTATTCAGCATATAAGGAAGGAATCACCGAATCTCCCTACAGTTCTCCAGTCCTCTGATCCGGATAATGCAAAATATGCATTTACTCTCAAGTCTAACTTCATTAACAAGAACTCTGAAAGCCTTTTACAGGATCTGAAATCCTTTATTAATTACTATCTGGGATTTGGCCATTTTGTGTACAGGGACAACAAGGGACGTCAGATTGCGGTTGCAAAATCAATGAAGGAATTTGAAGCTTACCTGGAGACTGTACCTGAGGATTCACTCGCCTATCATGCAATGAAGAATCATTTTTCATTGTGGCTGATGGCCAGGGGAGAAGTCAAGATCGCGAAGCTGATCAATCCTATACAGGTCTCTGATTTTAACTCTTTAAAGGAACTCAGGGAGTTCTTAATAGATATAATCCGCAAACGCCGGCAGGAGGCGAACAAGGGTAGAGTTGTGACTTTTGAGAAATCTACTGTTATTGACGAAACAAACGTTGTAAGTCTTTCCGGAGGTTCGCTCGGAGGAAAAGGAAGAGGCCTGGCATTTATCAACACACTTATTTACAGCTTTGAACTGGGAAGGCTCCTTCCGGGTATAAATATCAAGGCTCCGATAACTGCTATTATCGGAACCGATGAATTTGATATGTTCATGGAGCGGAACCACCTGTGGAACAGTGTCAAGGAGGAAAAGGACTTTAATGCCCTTCAGAAGCTTTTTCTTGGGGGCAGCCTGAGCTATACCCTTGAGAAGGAACTGAGAATTTATCTTACACATATCAATAAACCGTTGGCCGTCAGGTCTTCAAGCCTGTTCGAAGACTCACTCAGTCAGCCTTTCTCAGGCATTTTCGGAACATACCTTCTTCCAAACAATCATCCCGATTTTGAAGTAAGGTTGCGCCAGCTTTCCGGTGCTGTCAAGCTGGTTTTCTCTTCTATCTACTCAAAAAGCGCCCGCACATATTTCGAAGCTATCAACTATAAGATAGAGCTGGAAAAGATGGCTATAGTTATTCAGGAGGTAGTTGGGAACAGGTTTGGTGATGCTTTTTATCCTCATATAAGCGGTACGGCACAGTCATTTAATTTCTATCCTGTTGCCCACATGACTCCAAAGGATGGCTTTGCCGTTATGGCAGTAGGATTGGGCCATTATGTGGTTGAAGGAGAGAGAGCCTTCAGATTCTCCCCAAGTTATCCTTCAATAGACATAATCTCACACAATGATCTTTACATGAATTCCCAGGTTCATTTCTATGCTGTAGATATGAATAAGAAAGACCTTAATCTTCTTGAAGGTGAGAATGCGGGGCTGATTACACTCGACATCAGTGTTGCTGAAAGGGATGGTACATTGACACATTCTGCATCGGTGCTCAGTACGGATAATGACACGATAATTCCCGGGCTTGATGCTCCGGGTCCAAGGGTAATAAATTTCGCTGACATACTCAAATATAATCACATACCTCTGGCTTCAACGCTGAAGACAATTCTTGATGTGGTCGCTGAAGCTACAGGCAATCCCTCAGAGATCGAATTCGCATTGGATCTGACACCCGACAAGGACGGAAATGTTTCATTCTACCTCCTGCAGATAAAGCCGCTTGTCGGAAGCGGAGCCGGTTATGAAATTGATCCTGACACAATTAAGGGGCATGATATTCTGCTCGAATCGAACAAAGCAATGGGTAATGGAGTTATAGATGATCTTTCTGACCTTATTTATATCGACCCCGATAAATTCGATAACCTGCAAACTATACAGATGGCATACGAAATCGATAGAATTAATGATAGCATGCTTAAGGAGAACAGGAAATATGTGCTGATTGGTCCCGGCCGGTGGGGCACAAAAGATAAGTTCCTGGGAATTCCTGTAGTATGGCCTCAGATCTCAAATGCAAAGGTCATTGTAGAAATAGACCTTCCGGATTTCAACCTGGATGCATCCCTGGGTTCTCATTTCTTCCATAATGTAACTTCAATGAATGTGGGATATTTTTCAATAAACCAGGCATCGCATAACGGCACTATCAACTGGAAGAAGATAGGAGAACAAACCGTTGTTGAGCAGGGAGTATTCTTCAGACACATAAGGTTTGATGAGCCGCTTCTAATACGAATGGACGGAAAGAAAGGAATTGCAGTCATCACTATGAATAAGTAAACAGAAGGGACATGACAATAATAGACGGGATACTCGATCTTCAGAAATATGATTTTACAGATACTTCATTCGATCTTCTCATGCAGAAGAGGATCCATCGTGTGCTCGTAATATGCAGTAATTATGATAATTACATGCTTGAAGAGGATGGAAGGATCGATGAGCAGATATTTAATGAATACGTATCACTGAACCTTAGATATCCTCCCATTTTTGTACAGACCGACAATGCTGATAATGCATTTAAGATTCTGAGCGAGGGGAATGTCGATCTGGTAATTTCGATGGTCAGCCTGAAAGGAACCGATGTTTTTGCAATGGCAAAAAAGATAAAGGAGAAATATGAACATATACCTATCGTTGTTCTGACATATTTTTCGCGTGAAGTTTCACTTAGACTCGAAGGCGAAGACCTGAGCGCCATAGATTATGTTTTCTGCTGGCTTGGTGATGCCTCCCTGATTCTGGCAATAATAAAGCTCATTGAAGACAAGATGAATGCTGAGCACGATATAGAGCAGGTGGGTGTGCAGGCAATTATCCTTGTTGAGAACTCAATCAGGTACATTTCCGCTTACCTTCCGAATATTTATAAAATTGTATTATTACAATCACTTGATTTCCAGCGCGAAGCGCTTAATGAGCACCAGAGGATGCTGAAAATGAGGGGTCGTCCCAAGATCCTTCTGGCAAACAATTTCAACGATGCATTCGAACTCTACAGTAAGTACAAGTACAATGTTCTTGGCGTCATTTCTGATATCAGCTACAAACGCGACAATCTTCCTGATGAGAATGCAGGTTTTGAATTGTGTAAGGTTGTGATGGCTGACGACGACAAAGTTCCTTTCCTGCTGCAGTCATCAAACCTCGGGCATAAAAGAAAAGCTGAGGAAATGGGGGCAGGATTCATACATAAATATTCAAAATCACTCTCCCTGGAGCTGCGTAATTTTATTATACAGAACCTTGCTTTCGGGCCATTTGTTTTTAAAAATCCTGATACTCTCGAACCAATAGCTATTGCCACCGACCTCCAGAGTCTCCAGCAAAAACTGTTGACTATTCCTGACAATACGCTGGAATATCATGCAACGCGCAACCATTTTTCCAAATGGCTCAATGCCAGGGCACTCTTCCCCGTTGCCCAGATGTTCAAGTATATAAGGAAAGAGGATTTCGAAACAATGGATGAGATGAGGCGCTTCCTGTATGTGGCCATTTCATCATTCCGGCTCGGCAAAGGCAGGGGAGTGATAGCCAAATTCGATAAGACAAGCTTCGACGAATACCAGATCTTTTCAAGGATCGGAGAGGGATCGATAGGAGGAAAGGCAAGGGGACTCGCCTTCATCAACAGGATTATTAAAAACAACAAGCTGTTCAATAAGTTCCCTGATGTGCTGATAACAATCCCACGGACAGTTGTACTCAGCACCGATATTTTTGATGAATTCATGGATCATAATAACCTCTACTCAGTTGCGCTTTCCGACCTCGCGGACGATGAGATACTGAACAGGTTCATAAATGCGGAACTCCCGGGACGCGTGTACCAGGATTTCTATGCATACCTTGCAGTATCGCGGAGTCATCCTATAGCTGTCAGATCTTCAAGTAAGCTTGAAGACTCACATTATCAGCCATTTGCAGGGGTTTATTCGACTTATATGATCCCTCGGCTCGCAGATAACAAGCTTATGGTCAAAGCCTTGTCAGATGCAATAAAAGAGGTTTATGCGTCGGTGTATTACAAGGCAAGCAAAGCCTATATGACCGCAACTGCCAACGTTATTGATGAGGAAAAAATGGGTATCATTCTCCAGGAAGTTTGCGGCAACAGGCATGGCGATATATTTTACCCTACACTTTCAGGTGTCGCCCGCTCTATTAATTATTATCCGATCGGTTCCGAAAAAGCCGAAGATGGTATAGCAAATGTAGCTTTCGGCCTGGGCAAACTGATCGTTGAAGGCGGAATGTCGCTAAGATTCTGTCCCAAGATCCCCAAAAAGGTACTTCAGCTTTCTTCACCCGAAGCAGCTCTTCGTGATACCCAGAAGGAATTCAGGGCCCTTGACCTTAACATCGACAGTTTTGTGCCATCAACCGACGATGGAGTAAATATTAAGAGAGTAGATATCAGGGATGCTAACAACGACGGCGCCATGAAGTACCTGGCATCATCCTACGATCATGTGAATAACGTACTTCGTGATGGAATTTCTTCCCCGGGGAAAAGGGTAATAACATTTTCAAACATTCTTCAGCACAAGTCTTTCCCTCTTGCCGATATTCTGACAACTTTAATGGAACTGGGCCAGAGGGAGATGAATAATCCCATCGAGATTGAATTTGCTGCTAACCTCGAAACACCTGCCGGTACACCCAAAATATTCAATTTTCTGCAGATCAGACCAATTGTTCATTCAGATGAAACCTATAATATTAACCTGGACAATGTAAAGAAGGAACAGACAATAATCTTATCTGAATCGGCACTGGGGCACGGACTTTTCAAGGGAATACACGACATAGTGTACATAAAGCCCGAATCATTCAATGCTGCACAGAATAAGGATACTGTTGCAATCATCGACAACCTTAATTCCAGGTTCCTCAAACAGGCTGCAGGATATGTACTTATAGGTCCGGGCAGATGGGGTTCAACAGATCCCTGGCTGGGTATACCGGTGAAATGGCCGCAGATATCCGGAGCAAGAATAATCATAGAATCCGGACTAAAGAATTACAGGATAGACCCGAGTCAGGGGACCCACTTCTTTCAGAACCTGACATCTTTCAGGGTGGGCTATTTTACGATAAATCCCTATATTAATGAAGGCTATTATGATGTTGATTATCTTAATAAGATGAATGTCGTTTACGAAGATAATGTGATACGGCACGTGAGGTTCGAAAAAGCGCTCGAAATAATGGTTGACGGCAAAAGACATAAGGGTGCAATTTTGAAACCGGTGTAAAACGGTGCAACAATACCAGACCTGCACGACCTACAAGACCTGCAAGACCTGCAAGACCTGCAAGACCTGCAAGACAATCTAAAGTACCACGCTTGCTGTAGTTACACTGGAATTGATCTTCTTTACTAGTCCCTGAAGCACACTCCCCGGGCCAACCTCTGTAAACGATGTGGCACCGTCGAAAATCATATTTACAACACTTTGCGTCCATCTTACAGGCGATGTGAGCTGGGCTACAAGATTAGCCTTGATTGTGCCAGGATCAGATGAAGGTTTTGCATTAACGTTTTGATATACAGGGCATAACGGTTTATTGAAATGGATAGAGTTGATAGCCTGCTCGAGTTCTGCACGGGCCGGCTCCATAAGAGGGGAATGAAATGCTCCGCCGACAGCAAGTTTTATAGCTCTTCTCACACCTTTATTTTTAAGCTCTTCAATAGCTTTATCAATTCCTTCATTGGAGCCTGAGATCACTATCTGTCCGGGGCAATTGTAATTGGCAGGTACAACAACTTCAGGAATTGAAGAACATACATCTTCAACAACTTTATCTTCTGCACCTATTATTGCTGCCATGGTGGAAGGAGAATGTTCGCAGGCCTTCTGCATCGCCAAAGCTCTTTTGGACACCAGGATCAGGCCGTCTTCAAAAGAAAGAGTTTTGTTTGCAACCAGTGCAGAGAATTCTCCCAGCGAATGTCCGGCAACCATTTCAGGTTTGAAATTGCTACCTGATACTGCAGCCAATATTGCGGAGTGCAGGAAAACAGCAGGTTGTGTAACTTTTGTCTGCTTCAGATCTTCATCTGTACCTGAAAACATGAGGTCTATGATCCTGAATCCGAGAATCGCGTTTGCTTTTTCAAACAAATCCTTTGCAACAGGATATTTTTCATAGAGGTCTTTACCCATACCTGTAAACTGTGCCCCCTGACCGGGGAAAACATAAGCTCTCATAGTTCAATAGTTAATAACAGACTTACTTATGGGGGGCAAAAATAATGAAAAAATCAATGCAGCCTTGATCCGATAAGGTGGATAAACTCTTCCCGTGTATTAAGATGTTCGAGGAATATTCCTGTGAATGCCGATGTGGTTGTTACGGAGTTCTGTTTCTGCACACCCCTTATCTGCATGCACATATGCTGAGCCTCAATAACAACAGCAACTCCCAGTGGTTTAAGAGTATCCTGTATACAGTTTCTTATCTGAGTTGTCAGACGCTCCTGTACCTGCAGCCTCCTTGAAAAGGCTTCAACAACCCGGGCAATTTTACTCAGGCCGGTTATGTTGCCATCAGGGATATAAGCAACGTGTGCCTTCCCGAAGAATGGCAGCATATGGTGCTCGCACATAGAATAAAAGTCAATATCCTTTACGATAACCATCTGCCTGTACTCTTCCCTGAACATTGCGGAACTCAGGATCTCTGAAGGATTCATATTATAACCAACAGTAAGATAGTTCATTGCTTTGGCCACCCTTACAGGTGTTCGGAGCAGGCCTTCACGTTGGGGATCCTCGCCGATCAGTTCAATTATTCTTTTGTAAAGTTTTGCCATCTCGTCGATGGTATCAGCGTTCCAGGTTTCAATTTTATTATAACCATCAGAAGTTTTCCCGGAGCCATCATTTATTTTTTCAAGAGTCTTAGCCATAGTATTCAATATAATTGTTCTCTGTTTCTTCAATTTTTACACAATGCAGGTGAGCTCCAGCTTTCTCAATGTCACCCTTCAGCTCATTCCATACTGCTATTGCAAGGTTTTCGGTAGTTGCGATTTTCCCTGCCATAAAATCAACTTCAAGGTTCATGTTCCTGTGATCGAGCTTGTCAGTGACTCTCTTCTGAATGATCTCTTTTAAAATATTGGAATTTATCACAAAACCATGATTGTCAGATGGTTCTCCCTTGACCGTTACCCACAATACATAATTATGGCCGTGCCAGTTCGGGTTAGAGCATTTGCCGTAAACTTCCCGGTTTCTTTCTTCCGGCCAGTCCTGCCTGAACATCCTGTGAGCAGCACTGAACCTCTCTCTTCGTGTTAGGTAGATCATATCACGGTGCGATTTATATACAATATTAACCAAAAAAGTTAAGGTTTATAAATATTAAAAGCAATATATTTGAATGTTTGGGGCCAGGATCTTAATACATATCTTATAAATAATACCCCCTTCCCAGCCCCCGCCGAAGCGAGGCAGGCTTTCCCCCAGTGGGAAACGGGAAAGGGGGTAGCGCGAGAATAAGTGTAGTAATAAAAATGTCAAAAAAAATTCTCATTGTCACAGCTACAGAGGCCGAAGCATCTGCTTTTAAAAGAATTCCGGAGATCAAATTTAATGGTGATAGTTTTCTTTTGGGTAACTGTGAGTTGTCAGTTCTGATTACGGGTGTAGGGTCGGTAGCAACTGCCTGGGGAATGGCCAAATGGCTGTCGGCCAACCAGAAACCTGACCTTGCAATCAATATCGGAATTGCCGGAAGCTTCAGTGAAGAATTACAAATTGGTGATGTTGTTGTCCCTGTGGAAGATTGTTTTGCTGATGCAGGAATTGAAGACGGGAGCCGCTTTTTGACACTTGCTGAAGCCGGACTTACTGATCCCGATAAATTTCCTTTTAAAAGTAACAGGATTGAAGCCGATAATTACTTTGTCGGGGAAGCGATAAAAATTATGAAGCCTGTTAAGGCAATAACAGTAAATACTGCTTCAGGTTTACAACAAACGATCGACCGGCTCATAAAAAAATATAATCCCGACATCGAAACTATGGAGGGAGCAACTTTTTTCTATATTTGCAGTGGGGAAAAAATACCTTTTCTGGCATTGAGGTCCACATCCAATAAGGTTGAACCTCGCAACAAAGACAACTGGAACATTCCCCTTGCCCTTGAGAATCTGTCAGAAAAAATGAAACGTTTTCTTTTATCGCTTAACTGAACAATGAAACTGACACTGGGATTCTCAACATGCCCTAACGACACCTTTATTTTTGATGCAATGGTGCATGGCAGGATCGACACCGAGGGGCTTGAATTTGATTATCTTCTTGCTGATGTGGAAGATCTGAATAAGAGGGCATTCAATAATGAGCTTGACATTACAAAAATGAGCTACTTTGCTTATGCATATGTTGCTCAAAACTATTTAATTCTCGATTCGGGAAGTGCCCTTGGCCATCGTAATGGTCCGCTCCTTATCAGCAAACGCAAACTCGACCTGACCAAAATTGCAGAATCCACAATAGCGATTCCGGGTAAATACACAACAGCCAATATGCTCTTCAGCATCGCATGGCCTGAAGCCGTAAATAAAAAGGAGTATCTCTTTTCGGATATTGATAAAGCGCTTCTCAACGATGAGGTTGACGCAGGTCTGATAATCCATGAAACGCGCTTCACCTACCACAAGAAAGGTTTGCATAAACTTGCCGATATGGGAGAATTCTGGGAGAAGCTTACGGGCCTTCCTATCCCTCTCGGGACAATTGTGATAAACAGAAGATTACCGGAAGATACCGCCCTGAAAGTAAACAGGATAATCCGAAGGAGTCTCGAATATGCTTACCAGAATTCAATGGCTTCCTATGACTTTGTTGTGGCAAATGCAAAGGAGATGGAGAGTACCGTGATGAATAATCATATCAAGCTGTTTGTGAACAGGTTTTCCATGAACCTGGGAAAAGAAGGCAGAAAGGCCATTACTGAGCTCTTTAAAATTGCAGGAGAAAAAAGGATCATCCCGGCATTGCCTGAAACAATATTTCTTACATCTTTGTAGTAATTCCCATTCTTTATTCATTTATACATGAAAAGAATTTTTTTTTCACTTACACTATTTGTGACAATGACAGCAGGGGCCGCAGCCCAGCAAAATAAAGTCATTGACAGAATCATAGAACTCGGTAAGACGGATAACCGTTCCATGAACCATCTCGATGTTCTCTGCAACCGTTTCGGAGGACGGCTTATCGGCTCAGATGCTTATGAGAATGCTGCTTTGTGGTGTGCATCTGAGTTTAAGAAGTGGGGTATGGAAGTAATTATGGATGAGGCCGGAACAGTGCCTGTAGGCTTTAACCGCGGACCATGGTTCGGGCGGATGCTCTCCGATAACGGAATGGTACTTCATTTTGCAACTCCTTCA
>Ga0172375_10009256_pt1 | contig 13025 bp, 9 predicted proteins | sample LakKiv1m_FD_114537 | JGI IMG/M metagenome (GOLD analysis project Ga0172375, IMG submission 114537) | Freshwater microbial communities from Kabuno Bay, South-Kivu, Congo - kab_092012_11.1m | ecosystem: Environmental > Aquatic > Freshwater > Lake | place: Democratic Republic of the Congo...
AAGACCAGTATGGTTTGCAAGGACCACCTGTGGCGTAAGCCAGAACTTCACTTCTCCGTCCGCGTGCGCGACATGCACATGAATGCGTGTCTCCTCACGTGAAAAAAAGAAAAGACGAAATTGGCCGTCACGAACAATGGTGGGTGCCTTACCAGTACTGTACCCAACTTATATGCGTAAACGCAGTTTCAGCCAGCGTGCTCTTGAATGCCACATGCAACTCAAAGAACTTGCACCGCCTATGCGCCCAACAGCTCACCTAGATGATGGCGCTCCGCGGCATGAAAGATGCCGTTTTTTGCAAAGCCGCAGGCCGCGGTAACTCGTGAATTCGTCAGAGTGCGGAAACCCATCCGACGGTTGTCATCACAACCCAGCCCGCCGTAGCAATTGCTCACCCGACACCCCCAGACATCGCGCTATCTTGAGGATATTGATCAGTGCGAGGTTGTGTTCGCCACGTTCGATACCGCCCACATAGGATCGGTCAATTTCAGCATTCAGTGCCAACGCCTCTTGCGACAAACCGACTTCCGTGCGCAATGACCGAATGGCCCCACCCAAGGCCACCAGTTCTGGTGCATTGCTGTATCGATTTGACTTTTTTGCCACGCGCCGATACTGCGCGGATGGCGTTTTTCATACCACGGTATATGATACCCACCTTACCGCCAATGTCACACAACTTTACAAGGATGGAAAATGAGTTTTTTTAAGATTCTGTTGACGATTAGCATAGCTGCCTTAATTTCGGCGTGCGGAGGCGGGGGTGGCGACCAAGCGCCATCACCTGCGGCAGGTTTTGTAAGTGCTGACTTTTCAGGGAAGTCTCTGTATTACGTCAGCGCAACGTCGTATCAACTCGCAAGTTTCAATGCCAACGGAAATGTTTTTGCATCTGATCAGCTTACAAGCGGTACGCCGGTTTTAAACCCAAGTGCCGCATCGTGGTCAGTTGCAAATGGTGAATTGTTGATAACGTATCAAGGAAATACACAAAGATACACACTGATAAGCAACGACGCGGTCAATCGTTATTACAGTATTAAAAAAACGTCTGACAATGGAACGGTTAGCACCGTAGGATGGTTTTACGATCAAAATACCGGGCTGGTTCAAGCTCAAACATTTGTAGCAACAAGGCAAGTTCCTTAACGGATTCTTTTATGAGGGAATCTCGTATTCACCTTTGAAGGCGGGTGGTGGGGTTTACGGGCGCAGGCCCCATTCGCGTTGGGTTGCAGCGTGCGAGCCGACAGTGTGGACAAATCAAATGACGCTCGCGCACCAACACCATCCCCCGCGAGCGTGGGCCGGAGAACGTGAACCCCGCCGCCCGCCTGGAGCCAGCGACACCCAAGGGCACCCGAGTTCAGACCTCCAGGTTGTCGATCAGCCGTGTTTTCCCGAGCTTGGCCGCACCCAACACCACCAGCCCGGCGTTTCGAGCTATTGCTGAGACTTCGGTTGCCGCAGGCGTCTGCAGGTCAACGCGGCGGCGCACGGTCAGGTAGTCGGGCTGCCAGCCGCGCGCGCTCAAGCTGGTCATGGCGTTTTGTTCCAGCGCAGCGACGTCGGTTGCACCACCGCGCAGCGCCTGCGCCATGGACTGCAGCGTTTGCGAAAGCGCCACCGCTTCCTGACGCTCGGGCGCGCTCAGGTAGTTGTTGCGTGACGACAGCGCCAGTCCGTCTGGCGCGCGCAGGGTGGGGCTGCCGACGATCTCAATGGGCAGGGCAAACTGACGCACCATCTGACGGATCACCATCAGTTGCTGGTAATCCTTTTGGCCAAACACCGCTACGCGCGGCTGCACGCAGGCAAACAGCTTCATCACCACGGTACAGACGCCGGTAAAAAAGCCGGGGCGGAAGTGGCCTTCGAGCAGATCGGTCAACTCGGTCGGTGGCGCGATCTTGAAGGTCTGCGGCTGCGGGTACAGCTCGGCCTCGGCCGGGGCAAACACCACGTCGCAACCAGCAGCCTGCAGTGCCGCGCAGTCGGCCTCAAAAGTGCGCGGGTAGCTGTCAAAGTCCTCGTGCGGCAGAAATTGCAGCCGGTTGACAAAAATGCTGGCCACCAGCACGTCGCCCATCGGCTTGGCCTGACGCACCAGCGCCAGGTGGCCTTCATGCAGATTGCCCATGGTCGGGACGAATGCCGGGCGAGTGAAGCCCTCCAGACGGGCCCGCAGTTCGGCGATGGTTTTAACAATTTTCATAGCGTGTGACGCTTTATATATATGGTCTAGAGCCTGTTTTTATATATAAATAGCATCACCAGGCGTGCAGCGTGTTGTCCGGGAAGCTGCCTTCCTTGACCGCCTTGACGTAGGCCTGCATGGCCTCCTTGATGCCGTGCTGACCCGCTAAGCCGGGCAGCTCGGCCATGAAGTTGCGCACAAATTTTGGCATCTTGCCCAGGTTCAGCCCCAGCATGTCGTGCAACACCAGCACCTGACCGGCGGTGCCGTTACCCGCGCCAATGCCAATCGTGGCGCAGAGCGGCAGTTCGGTGGTCAGCTCTGTGGCCAGCGCGGCAGGCACCATCTCCAGCACCATCAGTGTGGCACCGGCGTCTTGCAACTCATGCGCGTGGCGCTTGAGGAGGGTGGCAGACTCTGCCGTTTTGCCTTGCACCCGGTAGCCGCCCAGCGCGTGCACGGTTTGTGGTGTCAGCCCCAGATGCGCGCACACCGGGATGCCGCGCTCGACCAGAAAGCGCACTGTGTCGGCGTTCCAGCCACCGCCTTCGAGCTTGACCATGTGCGCACCGGCGCGCATCAGCTCCACGGCGCTCGCCAGCGCCTGTTCGCGCGATTCGTGGTAGGTGCCGTAGGGCAAGTCGCCAATCAGCCAGGTGGTGGCCTGCGCGCGACGCAGGCCTCGCGCCACGCTTTCCACGTGGTAACGCATGGTCTCCAGCGTGACGCCCACCGTGCTGGACAAGCCCTGGCACACCATGCCCAGCGAGTCGCCCACCAGAATGCAGTCCACCCCGGCCGCGTCGGCCACGGCGGCAAAGGTGGCGTCGTAGGCGGTGATCACGGTGATTTTTTCGCCGCGCGCGTGCATCTCTTGCAGGCGCGGCAGACTGACCGGTTTGCGCGTGGCCATTGGGCTGGCCGGGGGCAGCGTTCCGTAGGGCGATGCGCTCTGTTCGATCGGTGGTGTCATGACAGATCCCTCGTAAATAGTCGCGCGAGTCTAACGGAGCTGGCGGCGCAGGAAGCCTCAGGCACGCGGGCTCAGCGTGGTGGGGATGGCCTGCTCCAGCAACTGCGGATAGTCGCGGCTGAAGTGCAGGCCGCGACTTTCGTGGCGTGCTTGCGCGCTTTGCACGATCAGGTCGGCCACCTGCACCAGGTTGCGCAGCTCCAGCAGGTCGCGTGTGACGTGAAAGTTGGAATAGAACTCGTCAATTTCAGACTTGAGCAACGCAATGCGGTGCGCCGCGCGCTCCAGCCGCTTGTTGGTGCGCACGATGCCCACGTAGTCCCACATGAAGCGGCGCAGTTCGTCCCAGTTGTGCGAGATCACCACGGTTTCGTCGGCGTCGCTGACGCGGCTGTCGTCCCAGGCGGGCAGGGGCACGTGCGCAGCCGAGGTGGCGTTGGCAATTTCGGTGATGGCGGCTTGGGCGAACACCAGGCATTCCACCAATGAGTTGCTGGCCAGCCGGTTGGCACCGTGCAGACCGCTGCAGGCGGTCTCGCCAATGGCGTACAGGCCTTGAATATCGGTTCGGCCTTTGAGATCGGCCACCACGCCGCCACAGGTGTAGTGCGCCGCCGGCACCACCGGAATCGGCTGCTTGGCAATGTCGATGCCCAGCTCGAAGCAGCGTGCGTAAATGTTGGGAAAGTGCTCCAGCAAAAACGCCTTGGGCTGGTGCGAGATGTCCAGGTAAACGCAGTCAAAGCCGCCTTTTTTCATCTCAAAGTCGATGGCACGCGCCACCACGTCACGCGGCGCCAGTTCAAGCCGGGGGTCATGCTGCTCCATGAAGCGCGTGCCGTCGGGCAGCAGCAGGCGCCCACCCTCCCCACGCACTGCTTCGCTGATGAGGAAAGATTTGGCGTGCGGATGGTACAGGCAGGTGGGGTGAAACTGGATGAACTCCATGTTGCGCGCGCGGCAACCGGCGCGCCACGCCGCTGCAATGCCGTCACCGGTGGCGGTGTCGGGGTTGGTGGTGTAAAGGTACACCTTGCCGGCGCCCCCGGTGGCCAGTATGGTTTGCGGCGCTTCAAACGTCAGCACCTCGTCGGTGTCACTGTCCAGCGCGTACAGGCCCACGCAGCACCTGGGACCGGGTTGGCCCAGTTTGTCGCTGGTGATCAGGTCCACCAGCGTGTGCTGTTCATACAGTGTGACGTTGGGTGCCTTCCTGACCGCCGCGATCAAGGTTTGCTGCACGGCCGCGCCGGTGGCGTCGGTCACGTGGACGATACGCCGGGCGCTGTGACCGCCTTCGCGCGTCAGGTGCAACTCACCGTCTTCCCGCGAAAACGGAACGCCCATGGTTTGCAGCCAGGCGATACCCTTGGGCGCGTTTTCCACCACGTAGCGCGTGGCTTCCACGTCGCACAGACCGGCACCGGCAATGTGCGTGTCCTTGATGTGCGCTGCAAAGCTATCGTTCTTGTTCCAGACCGCAGCCATGCCGCCCTGCGCCCAGCCGCTGGAGCCGACGTCAATCTCACGTTTGGTGATGATGGCGATCTTTTTGTCGGCGGGCAGCAGCAGCGCCGAGCTCAAGCCCGCCAGCCCACTGCCGACAATCAGCACGTCAAATTGAAGGGGGGTGCGCACAGTGGTGCTGGCAGAGCGGGAGTTCATGGGGCGAGACCTTAAGAAGTTCAGGACGGGGTGTAGGAAAGACGGACGTAAATGGGCGCAAAGGCTTCGGCCTGGGTCACGTCAATGAGCGTTTCCTTGGCCAGTTCCAGCAGCGCAATAAAGGTCACCACCAGCACGGGCGCGCCTTTGAGCGGATCAAACAGCGCTTCAAATTCAACAAAGCGTTGACCTTGCAGCCGTTTCAGAATCTGGCTCATATGCTCTCGAACCGATAGCTCTTCACGCGTGATCTTGTGGCGCTGAACCAGTTTGGCGCGCTGCAGGATGGCGGTCCAGGCCTCCTGCAGGTCTGGCACCGACACGTCAGGAAAACGCGGTTGCAGCGATTGTTCAACGTACACCTGCACGGCTAAAAAGTCGCGCCCCAATTGAGGTAGCTCGTTGAGCCGCGCGGCAGCGAGCTTCATTTGCTCGTATTCCAGCAGTCGGCGCACCAGCTCGGCGCGCGGGTCTTCTGGCTCCTGACCCTCTGGCACGGGCTTGGGCGGCAACAACATGCGCGACTTGATTTCAATCAGCATGGCGGCCATCAGCAGGTATTCGGCCGCCAGCTCCAGGTTGCGGTGGCGGATTTCTTCAACGTAGCTGAGGTATTGCCGCGTCAGCCCCGCCATGGGGATGTCCAGAATGTTGAAGTTTTGCTTGCGGATCAGGTACAGCAGCAGATCCAGCGGGCCTTCAAACGCCTCTAAAAAAACCTCCAGCGCGTCGGGCGGAATGTACAAATCCTGTGGCAGCGCAAACAGGGGCTCACCATACAGGCGCGCCACCGCCACCTGGTCCACCATCTGTGGCATGTCGGCTGGGCTGACCGCGTCAAACAGGCCCGATGGATCCGTTGCGACCATGGACAGGTTGCCGAGCTAAAAGCGGGTGGAAAACGATTACCGAGTCCGTGGTCGGACCGGAACGGCGTCAGTGAGCGTCAGTCTGATAGACGTAAGGTTTTTGCGGCACTTGCGCGGCGCGGAATTCGCGCCAGGCGTCGCGGTCAATCGACTTGTCCCACAACAAGTTGCGCCCGAGTTGTTGGCTCTGTTCCAGCTTTGGATTCTTTTCCTTCAAGTTGGTGAGAAACTGGGTGGCTTCAGAGGTGTAGTAGGGACGGTGAAAAATGTACATGGTTCAAACCTTTCAACGGCATTTTACGCGCGCCCGCAGCAGCCTTTGATGCGGCCGTTGCAATTCAAAACGGGGTGTGCCGGGAGACATCGACGCGTGGCAGGGCGACTGGGTCGATGTCTTTCCGTACACACCAGTTTGAACTGCACCCCAAGCATAAAGCGCTCTGTTTGATATAGTAAATCAACCGCTCCACCCCGCTTCAAAGTCCCCCATGACATTGCCCTGGCAAACCAGCACCAGCCGATGACCAAACTCACATTGGGAACGCAATCGCTCAAGACGCGCGTTACGCTGGGCATCATGGGCGTCTTTTTGGTCAGCATCTGGTCGCTGACTTTTTATGTCAGCCGGATGTTGCATGACGACCTGGAGCAGATGCTGGGAGAACAACAATTCTCTACCGTGACGTTGCTGTCTGAAGAAATTGAGCATGAAGTGGCCGATCGTATGCGGGCGCTTGAATCGGTAGCCACCCAGGTGGCACCGTTCATGGCAGGAGGCTCTGACGCGCTGCAGCGCTACCTGGCGCAAAGTCTCACGATACAGCGGATGTTCAATGCGGGTGGCTATATCACCGGGCCCGACGGCACGGCACTTGCCTCTTTGCCACTGGCGAGTCAGCGCGTGGGCGTGAATGACATGGAGTGCGACCACGTTGCCAACGCGCTCAAGGCCGGCCAAACAAGCGTTGGCAAACCCGTGAGGGGCGAGCAACCGGGTGTGTCTGTGGTGTCAATGGCTGCACCGGTACGTGATGCCAGCGGCCACGTCACAGGCGCTGTGGTGGGCGTGATGAACCTGGCGCTGCCGAATTTTCTGAACACCATTGTTGACAGCACGCACGGTCGCAAAGGCGGCTTTCTGGTTGTTGACATGAAGCACCGGGTGATCGTCACGGCGACCAACAAGAGCCGTGTGCTGGAGCCCAGCCCGGCGCTTGGAGTTAATCCGACCATTGATCGCTATCTGCAGGGCCACGAAGGCACTGATGTGCTGGTGAACCCCTTGGGTGTTGAAGTCTTGCAATCGAACAAAGTGGTGCCATCGGCAGATTGGTACTTTGCCGCGCAGATCCCCACCCAGGAGGTCTTCGCCCCCATCTACGCGCTGCAACAGCGCATGGCCGTGGCCGCAGCCGTGCTGACGCTGCTGGCTGGCGTGCTGACCTGGTGGCTGCTGCGCCGACAACTGACACCGTTGCTGGCGGCTACCACAGCCCTGCAAAAGTTTGACCCCGACGCGCCGTTTCCGGCACCGCTGGTTGTGACCCGGGTTGACGAAGTGGGGCATTTGATCGAGGGTTTCAACCACATACTCGCTTCGCTGCGCCAGCGCGACGCGGCGCTGGCCGAGAGCGAGGCGCGCTATCGCACCCTGATCGACTGGACGCCAGACGCTATCTATGTGCATAGCAACGGCAAATTCATCTTTGTCAACCCGGCTTCGGTCAAACTTTTTGGTGCCAGTTCGGCGCAAGACTTGCTGGGCCAGCCTGTTCTGGAGCGCATCCATCCGGACAGTCGGCAAGTGGTGTTCGAACGCATTGCGCGCGCCCCGTGTGACCACATTGATGGCCAGACCTTGCAAGAGCAATTCATCAGGCTCGACGGTACCGTGATCGACGTAGAGACCACTGGCCGCGCCGTGACCTTTGAAGGTCAAAGTGCCATCCAGGCAGTGGTGCACGACATTACCGAGCGCGTGGCAGCGCAGCGCTCGCGCGACGAAGTGCTGGCCCGCCTGCAAAAAATTGCCAACCAGGTGCCCGGCATGGTGTATCAGTATCTGTTGCGCGCGGACGGCAGCTCCTGCTTTCCATTTACCAGTGAAGGCATCCGCCAGATTTACCGATGCAGTCCAGAGCGCGTCCAAACCGACGCGTCCTGCGTCTTTGGCGTGCTCCATCCGGACGACCTTGACGCGGTGCGTGATTCCATTACCGCATCAGCGCGCAGCCTGACACCCTGGCAGCAGGAATACCGTGTCAAGTTTGGCGATGGCACGGTGCGCTGGCTGTATGGCGACGCACTGCCTGAGCAACGGATTGACGGCGCGGTGCTGTGGCACGGCTTTATTACCGATATCACCGAGCGCAAGCTCGCTGATGACCAATTGCGCACCTTGTCGTACATTGTGGAACAGGCACCGATGAGCATTGTGGTGACCGACCTGGCGGGCAACATCGAATACGCCAACCCCTTTGCGTTGCAGTGCAATGGCTACAGCCGCGAGGATCTGTATGGCCAGAACCCGCGCTTGCTCAAGTCCGGCCTGACCGCGACCGAGGTGTACCAGAGTCTGTGGCAAACCCTGACTGCAGGCGAGGTCTGGCGTGGCGAATTTCACAACAAGAAAAAGAACGGCGAGCTGTACGTGGACCAAGCGGTGGTGGCATCGGTGCGCGGCGATGGCAACACACTGCACTACGTAGGGCTCCAACAGGACATCACCCAGCGCAAGCGCACGGAGCAGGCGCTACTGGCATCGTTGCGCGACAAGACCGCGCTGCTTAACGAGGTGCACCACCGCGTCAAAAACAACCTGCAAGTCATCACCAGCCTGTTGCGGTTGGAGGCCGGGCGCAGCAGCCGGAGCGACACGCGCCATGTGCTCACCGAGATGCAGGGCCGCATCCGCGCCATGGCGCTGTTGCATGAGTCGCTGTACCGCGCTGGCACGTTTGCCGCAGTTGACCTGGGCAGCTACCTGATGCAGCTTGCCAGCCAGGCCTTTCGGGCGCAAAGCAACGGCTTGGTGCGCCTGCAACTGGCGCTGGACAGCGTGCGGGTCAGCCTGGACCAGGCCAAGCCGTGCGGCCTGCTGCTCAACGAGCTGATCAGCAACTGCCTCAAGCACGGCTTTCCCGAGGGCCGCAGCGGTGAGGTGCGCATTGAGTTGCACCCCCTGGACGTCGCGAATGCCGTGGACGCAGTGGGCACCCAAGCCGCCACCAGCCAGTGGTGCTTGCGCGTGAGTGATACCGGCGTGGGCCTGAGCGCCGACTTTGAGGCCCGTCGCAGCCAGTCGCTGGGCCTGCAATTGGTGGCTGACCTGACGCAACAACTTCAAGGCACGCTGCACATTGAGCCCGGGCCTGGGGCGGCCTTTGCCGTTACCTTTGCCGTTGCGCCCGCCATGCCGCTGGCGCAATAGACATCTTCCTGTTCCCGTCAAGGTCTTGCTGCGTGCTGTCGGCCTGTAACTGTACTCGTTGTCATTCCAAGCCCCAATGAACAATCTCGGTTTATTTCGGTTTGTCTGGCTTGGCCATCTTGGCCTTGTCCCGCTTGGCTGGCTTTTTGTCTGGGGCGGGGGGTTTTGCTTTTTTGGCAGGGGGGGTGGCTTTGGCTCGGGTGCGGGTGTCCGCCAGCGCAGCTTCCAGGCGTTCGCACAGAGTGCGCAAGATTTTGATGCGGGCGTGGTTTTTGTCGTTGGCTTCGACCAGCGTCCAGTGCGCGTCGCCGGTGCTGGTGCGCTCGACCATGTCACAAATGGCTTGTTGGTAGTCGGCCCACTTTTCACGGTTGCGCCAGTCTTCTTGCGTGATTTTGAAACGTTTGAATTCAATTTTTTCCCGCTCTTTGAAGCGCTTGAGCTGCTCGGCCTGGCTGATCTGCAGCCAGAACTTGACCACGATCACGCCAGACTCAATGATCTCGTGCTCAAAGTCGTTGATCTCGCTGTACGCGCGCAGCCAGTCGGCCTCGGAACAAAATCCCTCTACGCGCTCCACCAGCACGCGACCGTACCAGGTGCGGTCAAAAATGGCGACATGGCCGTGGCGCGGCAACTGACGCCAAAAACGCCACAGGTGGGGTTGGGCTTTTTCTTCGTCGGTGGGTGCTGCCACCGGAGTGACCTGGTACTGGCGCGCATCCAGCGCTGCTGTGATGCGCCGTATGGCACCGCCCTTGCCGGCCGCGTCGGCACCTTCAAACGCACACACCAGCGAGCGGTTGGCAAAGCGCGGGTCTCGCACCAGCTCCGACAGACGCCCCTGCCAGCGTGCCAGCGCGTCTTTGTAGGCTTTGTCGGGCAAGGCCAGCGACAAATCCAGCTCGGTGAGCACGTTGCGTCCATCCAGATCGATCCGCACCATAGGGGCCACCGCAGAGGCGTCAGGGACGGGCTCAGCCAGCTTGGCTTGCAGTGCTTTGAGCAACACCTGGCCTACAGTCATGCAACGGTAGCGGTCGTCGATGCCTTCCACCACCACCCAGGGTGCAGCGGCGGTATTGGTCACGCGCAACAAGTGGCCGGCTACTTCCTGCAACTGACCGTAGGTTTTAAGGCGGTCCCAGTTCCACTGCGTGACGCGCCAGGCGGTGCGCGGGTCGGCTGACAAGGCCTTGAGGCGCTGGCGTTGCCCGTCTTTGGTGAGGTGAAACCAGAACTTGAGCACCAGCGCGCCTTCGTTGACCAGCATTTCTTCAAAGCGGTTGATCTGCTCGGCTCGCGCGTCGAGCTCTTTGAGCGAAATAGCGCCTTCAATGCGCTCGCGGATCGGGTCGGAATACCACGATCCGGCAAAGATGCCCACACGGCCTTTGGGCGGCAGACTGCGCCAGTAGCGCCACATGGAAGGGCGCTCGCGCTCTTCGTCGCTGGGTTGCGAAAACGCCAGCGTGGCGAGAAAGCGCGGGTCCATCCATTCGTACAACACGTTGATGGTTTCGCCCTTGCCAGCCCCGTCTTGCCCGCTGATAAGCACCACCACCGGGGTTTTGCGCTTTTCATACAGGTTCACTTGTGCTTCTAATAATGCAGCACGCAGCGCAGGTACAGCCTGCTTGTAAGCCGATTTGCTTAACTTGTGACCAATTTCAGCAGATTCAAACATGGCGTGCCTTCAAAAAACAGGATGCGCACCGGCGGCGCATGGCCTACACCGTCACCAAGCCCATTTTGAGGGCGTAACGCACCAGACCGGTAACTTCATGAATGTCGAGCTGTTTCATCAACCCGGTGCGGTGGGTTTCCACCGTTTTCACCGACAAGCCGAGCTTGCGGGCGATGTCTTTGGTGCTCAGGCCTTCGGCGATGAGTTGTAGCACTTCGCGCTGGCGCGGTGACAGTTGCTCACCGGTTTGGTCGTCGTCGCGCAGGCGCTGTACATAGTCGCTCACCACCCCGCGTGAGACGGCCGGGCTCAAATACGTTTCACCGCGCAGCACGGCGGTCAGGGCCAGCTCCAGTTCCAGCGGGGCCGAGTCTTTGAGCAAGTACGCCGCTGCACCGTGGCGCAGCGCCTTGCGTACATATTCTTCGTTTTGATGCATCGACAAAATCAGCACCCGAATGCCGGGTTGCGACTTGACCAGGCGTGCCGTGGCATCCAGACCGTTCAGGCCTGGCATGGCAATGTCCATCAGCACCAGATCGGGTTGCAACTGTTCGGCCAGCGCCAACAGTGCCAACCCGTCACCAGCCTCGCCAACCACCTTGATGTTGGGCAGGGTTTCAAGCAATTTGCGCAGCCCGGCGCGTACCAGCGTGTGGTCGTCAGCCAGTAGCGCGCGTGACACGGTCATGCTGTGGCACCCTGGGTGCGCCATGGGCAACGCAATTCCACCGTGCTGCCCTGACCTGGGGTGGAGCGGATGTCGAGTTGCCCGCCCACCAAGGTGGCACGCTCTTGCATACCCAATACACCCAGGCTGGCACCGGTGGCAGCGCGCTCGCGCATGGCAGCGGGGTCAAAGCCGCAGCCGTCGTCGGCCACCAGCAGCACCATGTGGCCGGCCTCGCGGCGCAGGCTGATGTCAACGTGTTGTGCCTGGGTATGGCGGCCGATGTTGGTCAATGCTTCTTGCACGATGCGAAAGCAGGCGGTTTCGATGTCGCTGGACAGGCGCTCCAGCGTGCGTTCATGGTGAAACTTGACCTCGAAGCCGCTGCGGCTGGCACTTTGTTCGGCCAGCCATTTCAGGGCCGGGGCCAGCCCCAGGTCGTCCAGCATGGAAGGACGCAGCGCTGTGGCGAGCGTGCGCACTTGTTGTAGCGCGTCTTCCACGATGCGCAGGTTTTCGTCGTACAAGTTTGCGGGTGCTTTGTCTTTGAAACGTTCGCCCAGTTGCAGATTGATCTTGATGGCGGTGAGCGCCTGACCCAGTTCGTCATGGAGCTCGACCGCAACGCGACGCCGCTCTTGCTCTTGCACCTGGAGCACGCGCATCGACAAGGCCTTGAGCTGGCGCGTGGTGGTGAGCAGGCGCGCCTCCGCCTGGTGCTTGTACAGCGCCATGGCCAGCACAGTGCTGAGTTCGCGCTCCGAAAACGGCTTGAGGATGTAGCCAAAGGGCTCGGTCAGCTTGGCGCGCTCGAGCACATCGTCGGCAGCAAACGCGGTCAGAAACACAACCGGCACGGCGTGGTGGTCGCGCAGCACCTGCGCCGTGGCAATACCGTCGAGCGGCCCGGCAAGCTGAATGTCCATTAACACCAGGTCGGGTAGTTGCTGCTGCACCCATTCAAGTGCCTGCTCACCCCGTGCGGTGATGCCGGTGACGCTGTAGCCCAACAAGTTGAGCTGCTGCGCAATGTCACGTGCCACGATCGCTTCGTCTTCAACGATCAAAATCCTGGCCAGCGGTTTGGCAAAAGCAGTGTTCATGAATCGATCTGAAACGCAGGGGAGCCGGTTTGTGGTGCGCTTGGCCCGCCCCTTGGCGTTGGTCGCATTTTGCCCTGTTCAGTGTCGGGTTCACGGCAGAAGCGGCAAATCTGTCACAGAATTGTCATACCAAAGACTTAAATTCTGCTCATCGCGCCATTGCACGCGCGATCGAGAAACTCTAACTCAAGGAAAGATTCATGAAACATAGCGTTATCAAGTCCCTGCTGGCCACGTCAGCGCTGGCATTATTCGGCGCGGCGCCGCTGGCATCGATCGCTCAGGTGGTTACTGTGGACGGTTCCAGCACGGTGTATCCCATCACGGAAGGCATTGCCGAAGACTTTCAGAAGGCCAACAAGGGTCTGAAAGTGACTGTAGGGGTGTCGGGTACCGGCGGGGGCTTCAAGAAGTTCTGCCGCGGC
>Ga0172375_10009257_pt1 | contig 13025 bp, 10 predicted proteins | sample LakKiv1m_FD_114537 | JGI IMG/M metagenome (GOLD analysis project Ga0172375, IMG submission 114537) | Freshwater microbial communities from Kabuno Bay, South-Kivu, Congo - kab_092012_11.1m | ecosystem: Environmental > Aquatic > Freshwater > Lake | place: Democratic Republic of the Congo...
ACGATCCGGCGACTGACGGAGCAACCTCCGGATGTGGTCGTTGAGGAAGGAGGGAAGGCCGACACGGCGAAGGGCGCAACCAGGTAGGCATCAGGGCTACGCCGGAAACGGCATTGCCGGCATCGCACGCAGGACAGGTCGGTCGCCACCGCCTTCGGCGGGAAAAACATCAGCGCGCAGGGTTGAGCGTTCACCTGTTTGGTGAAGCCAACAGATGGTATGTGTAGATGTTTAATCGTCTGAGCGAGAAGGTATTAACAAAGAGCAGCTCGACTGCGGAGCGCGGTTGCTCTCTATAGGGTGACTCGCTATTTGATTGTGGACGCGAGACGCCCTAGGCTAGAGTGGCGCGAACGGTGCGCATCCAGACTTGGGAGGACTGTCGTGCGAGTGATGGTAGCGATTGGCGTGGTGTCCGGCATGCTGGCGGCAGCCGGACTGGCGGCGGAGGCCTCGACAAACGTTTTTCTGAATGAAGGAGTTCCTGTCCTTTACAAGGGGGCGACGCCGGGCCAGTGGACAATGGATATGGATGCGGCGAAGGCACTGGCCTCGGACAAGGGCTTGCCGATACTCTACGCGTTCACGGGTTCGGATTGGTGCCGCTACTGCAAGGTGGTTTTTAGGGACGTGTTCGCCAAGCCGGAGTGGCAGGCGTTTGCCAGCAACCGATTTGTGATGGTCAATATTGACGTGCCCAACGCCCCCCTGTTGCCCATCGGCATCCTCAACCGCAACAAGGCGTTCGCCAAGTCCCTCAATGTGGGCGCCTTCCCCACGTTTGTCGTCTCGGACGCAACCGGAACCAATTTTCTCAGCCAGTTCTCCTTGTCGGAGAAGACCACTCCTTTCTACCTCATGAAAGAGAGCGCCACTGCCATGCGCGCCACGCCCTCGGATTTGAAACAAGTCCTGACCGGCATTCCGGACGAGAAGGCCGCCGCCTACCGGGAGTCCCTGGAGAAATTCGGCGGCATAAGCAAGGACTTCGAGGCTTGGTTGAAGACGTCGCCCAAAAGCACCGAAGAGAACGAGCGCAAGTTCACGGACTTCCGGCAGAAGTTGGCCGATCTCTCCGAGACCATTACGGCCATCGAGGTCGAAAAGTTCCTCGGTGCGATGGCGCAGAGCGAAACGGCCGGCAAGAGCGCGTTGCTTCGCCGCGCGGATGCATACAGCAAACTGTTGACGGAACTCGACTCGGCGCGCCGCGACTTGACCAACTGGCTTCTGTCGCGGCCGGAGGAGAACGACAAGAGCCGGGAAACGTTCCGGCTCCTCACGCAGCGGATCGAGGAACTCGAGGCGAAGATCCGCGGCGTGAAGTGATTACCTGCACGGCCCGGCGAGCGGTCGCCCGATCCAAAGACCGATGGGTAGGGGAACGTCGGGTCGTAATCCGCCGCACCAGGTGGAGGACATGACGTGTGAGGTCAGGGACTCGGAAACTTCTGACTCAGGCGACGCTGGGGATCGTCTGTGCCGCACTGGCCGCAGTGCTCTACCTGACCGGCTTGCTCGATCGGCTGGAGATGGGATCGCTCGACTGGCGTTTTCAGGCCCTGCCGCGACATGAAGGAACGAGCAGCCCCGCCGACATCGTCATCGTCACCGTCGATCAGGCCAGCATTGAGTTCGTTGAGGATCGAATGCGCCAGCGGTGGCCGTGGCCGCGGCAGTTTCTGGGGAAGCTGATTGACCACTTCCGGGCCGGTGGCGCCCGGGCTGTGGTGTTTGACCTCTTCTGCACCGAGCCGGACATCAATCGGTTAGACATTTCGACCGAGGAATCGGATGCCGCTTTCGAAGACGCCACGGCGCAGGCCGGCAACGTTTTCCACGCCGTGGTGCTCCAGAAGCGAGGCTTGGCGCCGGTGCCGGAGGAGATTGCGGCGATGACCAATCGCCTGGCCAATCTGCCGTTGGCGACACCATTCCCGTGGCGAGTTCCGTCCTATATTTACGCTGCCCTGCCGTCGGCGGGGCTTCAGGGGGCCAGCCGCGGGCTGGGGTTTGCCAACGTATTCGCAGAAGAGGACAACGTCATCCGGCGGGTGCCGGTGATGGCCACGCTGCAGGGGCGGCCGATGCTGTCGCTGGCGCTGGCGGCGGCGTGGGACCTTTCCGGAAGACCGCTGGTGCGGGCCGCGCCCGGCTACCTGTTCCTGGGCGAATCGCGCGTGCCGGTGGACAGCGAGTCCCAGTGCTGGCTTTGGTGGTACGGCGCCCCGCGCGACAGCGCAAGGGTGTTCCCCGAGGAAAGCGCGGCGCGCGTACTGCGATCGGCCGTGCAACTGGAACTCGGTCGGACGCCGGACCTTCCGTCCGCTGTCTTCTCCAACAAGATCGTCTTGGTCGGTTCATCGGCGCCTGGTCTGCTCGACATGAAGGCCACGCCGCTTGGCGAGGCGCCCGGCGTGCACGTGCAGGCGACCGCGCTGGCCAATCTGCTGCGGGGCGACACGGTGGCGCGGGCCGGCAGACCGTGGGCGCTGGCGTTGCTGCTGATGGTGTGCCTTGCCGTTGCGGCCGCCTGTCACGATTCCCGGCATGCGTGGATCGGCGCGTGTCTGACCGTTCTGATTCTTGCCGGGGTGGCCCTTGGCGGCTGGCTGCTGCTGTGGCGCTGGCACGTCTTTCTCGATATCGTGCCCGCGTTTGTCGGCGGCCTGGCGACCTTTCTGGCCGTGAGTTACGCGAACTACCTGGCCCAGCGCCGGAACGCGAAAGTTGTCCGGAACATTTTCGAGCACTACCTCGACAGTTCGGTGGTGCAGAACCTGATCCACGATCCCAGTCGCGTTCGCCTGGGCGGGGAACGGCGCGAGGCGACCGTGCTCTTCTGCGACGTGGCCGGCTTTACCAGCATTTCCGAGGGGCTGCCTCCCGAGGCGCTCGTCCACTTCATGAACCGGTACCTGGACGCGATGACGGACCTGATTATCGAGAATGGCGGCTTCGTGGATAAGTACATTGGCGACGAGATCGTGGCCATCTTCGGAGCGCCGAACGACGTGCCCGATCACGCGCTTCGGGCCTGCGAGAGCGTCGTGCGCATGGCCGAGACCCTATGCGAGATGCAGGCGGAGTTTCAGACGATGGGCGTGAAGACGGAGGTCTTCTGCCGGACCGGCCTCAGTACCGGCCCGATGATCGTGGGGAACATGGGCTCGGAAAGCCGGATGAACTACACGGCGATGGGGGACACGGTCAACCTGGGCGCCCGCATCGAGAGCATTGCCAAGGTCTACGGGGTGCGGACGGTGGTCAGCGAGATCACGGAGGCCGTCGCGCACGACCGGTATGTCTTCCGCGAACTCGACCGGGTTCGTGTCAAGGGTAAGGCGCTGGGGGTTGCCATCTACGAACTGGTCGGTCGGCAGGGCGAGGTGTCCGCAGAGGTGACGGAAAGAATGGCGACGTTCGCGCGCGGCCTGGTCTGCTACCGGGCGCGACGTTGGGCCGAGGCAATCGAGGCGTTCGACGCTGGTATGAAGGCCGGCGATGGCCCGTGTGCAACATTCGCCGCGCGAAGCCGCCAATACCAGCGGGAGCCGCCGCCCGAGGCATGGGATGGCGTGCATACCATGATGACGAAGTAGTCCGCTGCGAACTGCGGTCTGTTGTCTCACGTCGGCTGGCCGTCTCACGCTTGTGACAGCTGTTGCCTTGAGTGCTTCTCTCTTTGCGTGACGCAACCATCGTTTGCGCAGATGGTTGTGAGGTCGATCAAGAGGGCGGCTTAGATGGCACGATTCCAGCGAGAGGTGTTTGGGAGGTCGTATGGAGAAGCCGACAAACACCTACATAAGGAGGGCGATGCGTCTGGCATCTGAGATGAGGGGCGTTGCCGACGCAGGAGAGATTCGTTGCGACGATGACAGTTGCGCGGTATTGTTTGGAGTGATCAGGGATTGTGCGTATACCATACGAAACCGTGCTGAGTTGGAAATAAGGCTGCACGAGCGTATGGATCAGGGGGCTGATGCCCGGAAAGGACGGGTTGGGTGAAAGCGATGAAGGTTTTCTCGGTATCGTTTGTGTTGGCTGCTTTGATCATTCCGTGTGTGACGGCAGTGGCGGCCGATGGGTGGTCTACGGATTTCGAGGCGGCGAAGACGGCGGCGGCCAAAGAGAACAAGCCTATTCTTGCCGACTTTACGGGGTCCGACTGGTGTATCTGGTGCAAGCGATTGGATAGCGAGGTGTTCTCGAAGGAAGCGTTCAAGACTTTCGCCCGTGCGAACCTCGTTCTGTTCGTCGCGGATTTTCCGAGCAAGAAGCAACTCGACAAGGCCACGGCGGACCAGAACAAAGGGTTGGTCGAGAAGTACGGTGTGAAGGGATTTCCAACCGTGCTTCTGCTTGACGCAGAGGGAAAGGTTCTCGCCCAGACCGGTTACAAGCCGGGCGGTGCGGAGGCCTATGTTGAGCACCTCAAGGGACTGGTTCCGAAAGCGGGCGACTCCAAACCAGCCGGGAAATCGGTTGAGAAGGCTGTAGAGAAACCGGCCGAGAAATCGCCGGTCGCGAATCCATGATGGTGTGTGACTTCGCGGACGGGTGTGGTGCGTAGTTGGGGGGGGGCGTGAACGACGTGCGAACGAAACTGGCCGAGGGAATCAATTGGGTAGGGTGCGTTGACTGGGAAGTGCGCGACTTTCACGGGTACCGAACCGAACGGGGGTCCAGCTACAACGCTTACCTGATCCGGGACGAGCGCCCCGCCCTGGTTGATACGGTCAAGGCGGCATTTGCGGATTCGTTGCTGGAGCATGTCCGGGCGTTCGTGGACCCCGGTCGGATTGCGTACGTCGTCTGCAACCATGCCGAGCCCGACCATGCCGGTTCGCTCCCGCAGGTCATGGCGGCCTGCCCCAATGCCGAGCTGGTTTGCGACGTCAAGTGCCGGGACGCGCTCGGGCGTTACTTCGGTCCGCTGCCCTGGCGCACGCGCATCGTCAAGGACGGCGATACGTTGTCGCTCGGGCGAAGGACGCTCAGCTTTCTCGAGACCCCCATGGTGCATTGGCCGGAATCCATGTTCACCTACAGCCCCTCGGACGGTCTGCTCTTTTCGATGGACGCGTTCGGTCAGCACTACGCGTCGGCCGGCCGTTTCGATGACGAGGAGCCGCTCGCCACCGTGATGGAGGATGCCAAGACCTACTATGCGAACATCGTGATGCTCTACGCCCGGCCGATCGCCCGGTGCCTTGAGCGCGCGCAGACGCTGGACATTCGCATGGTCGCGCCAAGTCACGGGGTCATCTGGCGAAAGAACATTGCGCAGATCCTGGACGCCTATCGGGCCTGGACGTCCCACCGCGTTGCGCCCAAGGTCGTCGTTCTCTACGACACGATGTGGCGCAGCACGGAGAAGATGGCCCGCGCCGTGGCAACCGGCGCATTGGAACTGCCCGTGGACGTTCGCGTCCACCACGTGCGCCAGACCACCAGCACCGTGATCGCCACGGAAGTGCTCGACGCCGGCGCGTTGGCGGTGGGGTCGCCGACGCTCAATCAGACGCTGATGCCTGAAATGGCCGCGACGCTGACGTACCTGAAGGGGCTGCGCCCGGTCGGCAAGGTTGCCCAGGCGTTCGGTTCGCATGGCTGGTCGGGCGGCGGCGCGAGAGATGTGAATGCGTTGCTGACCGAGATGAAGTTGGAGATTCTCCAGGCCCCTGTCGAGGCGGTCTACGTGCCGGATGCGGCCGCCCTGGAGGCGTGCCGGGCGGCCGGCAGGGCGCTGGGGCGACGGGCGGCGGAGCTGGCCAAGGCGTAAGAACAAGGGAAGCGGTGAGTCGCAAGCGAAGCGAATCGGCGCAAGGCGCCGGCGAAAGGAGAAGAAGGTCATGATAAGCAAGGCGATGACGACGGCAATCAACAAGCAGATCAACGCGGAGCTGTATTCGTCGTACCTCTATCTGGCGATGTCGGCCTATGCGACGAACATCGGGATGAAAGGAACGGCGCACTGGCTCTTTGTGCAGGCTCAGGAAGAGGCCACGCACGCGATGCGGTTCTACAACTACCTCAACGACCAGGGCGCGCATGCCGTGATGGAGGCGATTGCCAAGCCGCCGACGGAATTCAAGTCGGTCCTTGCCGTGTTCGAGAACGTACTGAAGCACGAGAAGCACGTGACAGCCTTGATCCACAACCTCGTCGAGCTGGCGGCGAAGGAGAAGGATCCCGCCACGGGCGTGATGCTGCAGTGGTTCGTGACCGAGCAGGTTGAGGAAGAGTCCAATGCAACGGAGATTGTCGGCAAGCTGAAGCTCGCGGGGGACAACGGGGGCGGCCTGTTCATGATCGACAAGGATCTGGCCACCCGCCTGTTCGCGCCGCCGCCGGATCTGACCTTGCCTTAAGCGTATTGGCAGGTAACGGTCTGGAGGGAACTGTGGGCTTTTGCGTATGCTCGGGGTGTGGCTTTCGATGGGCGACGCGCGATGAGCTGTTGAGCGATCCCCAGGTGTCTTTGTGCGGGTATCAGGTGCAGTTCGATGAGTTGAAGGCGGGCTTGTTCCTCTTCAACCACATGGCGCCGGGTTGCCATACGACGTTCTCGATCGTCGCCGAGGCGTTCATGGACCTCCATGAGGGGCCCATCTTCAGCCAGCGCCTGGTCGGATCATCCGATTGCCTTGGGCTCTGCGTTCGGACGGAGTGCCTCGAACCGTGTCCCAAGGCGTGTGAGTGCGCGTATGTGCGTGCTGTTCTTGCGAAGGTGAACACGTGGCCAAAACAAAGATCCTTGGCGGGTGTCTGACGGCGGTTGCCGGGTTGCTCCTGGCGGCGTCGGTTCACGCCGCTTCGCCGTTCGGAGTGACGGTCTTGCGGGAACCGGTGGCCGATGGCGAGCGTCTGGTCGTTCGGCTTTCCGTTCCGGTCGGCCACTACCTCTACGCCGATGCGGTCTCGGTCGGGTTGGCGAGCAACGAAACTGCCCGAATCGAGCCGGAGACGAGTCCCGAGGCTGTCAGCAAGCAGGATCCTTATCTTGAGAAGCGGGTCCGCGTCTACGAACAAGACGCCACGTTTCGCTACAGGCTGTTTGGCGCGGAGGAACGGCCGGTTTCGGTGCAGGTTGCGTGGATGGGTTGCAGTGAGAATCTCTGCTTTGCGCCTGCGCGCGAGACGTTCGTTGTCGGACCGCCCGGCGCCGCGCCCGCCGGGCCTGCAGCGGCGCCATTGACGGGGCAGCCGGCTGCATCCGGCACGGATTCCCGGCTGATCGGTCGGACTTCCGGCTACCTTTCCGCCCGCGAGTTTCTGGCGTTTCTCGACGCGGTCGAGGCCGGCCGCGGAATGGGCGGCGATCGCCTGCAGGAGACGCTTCGCGCGCGCGGGATCTGGCTGACGATCCTGTTGATCCTCCTCGGCGGGCTGGCCTTGAACCTCACACCGTGCGTCTTGCCGATGATTCCGATCAACCTGGCGATCATTGGCGCGGGAGGGAAGGCGCAGTCGAAGGCGCGCGGTTTCCTGCTCGGCGGCGCCTACGGTTTGGGGATGGCTTGTGTCTACGGGCTTCTGGGCGTGGTCGTGGTGGCTACCGGCGCGACCTTTGGCGCGCTCAACGCCATGCCGGCGTTCAACCTGGCGATTGCGGCTGTCTTTGTGTTCCTGGCGTTGGCCATGTTTGGGGTTGTTCCGGTTGATTTCAGCCGGTTCCAGTCGGGCGCGCCCGGGACGGGGCCGCGACGCGGCGGCATCCTGACCGCGTTTGTCCTTGGCGGTGTGGCAGCGCTCCTGGCCGGCGCCTGCGTGGCTCCGGTGGTTATCTCGGTGCTTCTTCTGGCCGCCCAGTTCGCGGCGGCGGGCAATCCGGCGGGCTACGCGCTGCCGTTCCTGTTGGGGCTGGGAATGGGATCGCCGTGGCCTTTCGCGGGCGCGGGCATGGCGTTCCTCCCGAAGCCGGGCCCGTGGATGGACCGCATCAAGCAGGGATTTGGCGTGATCATCCTGGTTACCGCCCTGTGGTATGGATACCTGGGCGTGAGGCTGTTGCTCGACCGGGCGGACGCCGGCGCGGTCGTCGCGGCGCAGACGGGGCAGACGGCGTCGGGTGAGTGGACGGATTCGCTGGAGGGAGGGCTCGCCGAGTCGCGGCGCATGGGGCGGCCGCTGTTCGTGGATTTCTGGGCCAGTTGGTGCAAGAGCTGCCTGCGGATGGAACAGACCACGTTTCGCGATCCGGCCGTCCGGGCCCGTCTGGAACGCTACGTGAGGGTTAAGTTCAGAGCCGAGGATCCGGATGCGCCAGAAGTCAAGGCGGTCCTCGCTCGGCATGGAGTCGTCGGGTTGCCGACGTACGTTGTGCTGGCGCCTCCGGCCGGCGACGCGGCGCCATGATGCCTTCCGCAACCTCCAATCCGCTTCACGTCGTCATCCTGGGCGCGTCGGGCGATCTGGCGCAGAAGAAGCTGGTGCCCGCGCTCTTCGCGCTCTATTGCCAGGGCTTGCTTCCGGCGGGATTCAGGGTCTTTGGCTTTGCGCGGACCCCCATGGACGATGACGTGTTCCGTTCCGCGCTGGAGCGGCGCCTGACCTGCCGGTACACGCCGGGCGAGTCGTGCGCGGAACGGATGCGCGAGTTTCTTGGCCGCTGCCACTACGTGGCCGGCGCCTATGACGATGCCGACGCCTTCCTATCGCTCTTCGAGCGGGAGCGGGATCTGGACGGCGGGCGCGCCGACCGGTTGTTCTATTTCGCGCTTCCCTCGACCCTCTTCGTCCCCGCCTCCTCGGCGCTGGCGGGGGCCGGGCTCGTGGCGTGCGCTGACACGGATCGGCCTTGGACGCGGGCGGTCGTGGAGAAGCCCTTTGGTCGTGACCGGCCGAGTTCGGATTCGCTGGTGCGCGCCATGGGGAGCATCTTCACCGAAGAGCAGACGTACCGCATGGACCATTACCTCGGGAAGGAGATGGTTCAGAATCTCCTGGTGCTTCGCTTCGCCAACCTGTTTTTCGAGCCCGTCTGGAACCGGCGTTATGTCCGCGGCGTCGAGATCCGTTGGCAGGAGGACATTGGCGTCGAAGGGCGCGGCGGGTATTTCGACAACTACGGGATTATCCGCGATGTGGTTCAGAACCATCTCATGCAGATGCTGGCCTTGGTGGCCATGGAAGCGCCCGCCCGTCTGGAGGCGCACCGGATTCGGGACGAGAAGGTTCGCCTGCTGCGGCAGGTGGCGCCGGTGACACTCGAGGATCTGGTCGTTGGGCAGTACGTCGCCGCGACGCGCGGCGGGGTTCGTCTTGCCGGATATCGCGAGGAGCCGGGTGTCGCACCGGAATCGCGGGCCGCGACCTTCGCGGCCGCGGTGCTGCGCATCGAGAGTGACCGCTGGCGCGGCGTGCCGTTTCTGCTGCGCGCGGGGAAGGCGCTGGACGGTCGCCTTGCGGAGATCCGTGTTCGTTTCCGTGATGTTCCCGCCAACCTCTTCTGCGCCGCGGGCGGGTGCCCGCCCGCAAATGAGCTGGTCATTCGCGTTCAGCCCAATGAGGCCATCGAGCTGACCGTGGCGACAAAGGTGCCGGGGCTGGCGATGCGCGTGGCGCCACGCTCGCTCGATCTTCGCTACCAGGCGGCTTTCCGGGAGATCATCCCCGACGCCTACGAACAACTCCTGCTCGACGCCATCGAAGGCGACCGCAGCCTGTTCATTCGGGCCGACGAGTTGGCCGCGGCCTGGGACATCCTGACGCCGGTGCTCCATTCGCTCGACGCGCGCGGGGTGATTCCGGAGTTCTATCCGTTCGGCAGCGCGGGGCCGGCGGGTGCCGCCCGCCTGGATTCGGATGGCGGGTGCGCCGGCTAGCCGTTTGTCTGGCGGCTGCCGGCTATCGCGGCGGTGGTCAGTTTGACTTCGTGCCCGCCGGATCGGTGTCGGAACGGACTACCGGCGGCACGACGGCGCTGGCCTTCCATCCGTTCGTGCTCAGCGGGCTTACCTTTCCTTCGATTTCCCACAACTTCGCGTACTTCGCGAACGTGCCGAACGCCGCGGACTTCGCGATGACATAGCCGGGCAGCCCGTCCAGGAAGCCGAGTTTGAGGAAGTATCCGCGGAAAAAGCGGAAGCCGGGGCGGCACAACAGGTCGAAGAGGCGGAAACGCCGTCGCTCGTCGTGCTGCGTGTGAGCGGAGATGCTGGAGAAACGATCCAACGTGACGATCTGCTCGCTGATGTCCACATACGTGTAGTGGTGGAGCGGTTTCGTCAGGCGTTTGACCTGGCCCTTGACCATCATCTGATCGTGGGGCTCCTTCCCTCCGCAGTAGCACAGGTCTTTGCGCAGGAGGCGCAGCTTGATATCCGGATACCAGTCCCCGTGTCGTATCCAGCGGCCCAGGTAGTGGACCATGCGCGGGAACTCGTATCCGGCATAGGCTTGGCAGGCTCCGGTTTCGAAATCGGCGAGAATCGCGTCGCGCAGTCCGGGCGAGACTTCCTCGTCGGCGTCGATGAAGAGCACCCAGGGGTGCGTGGCCATGTTCTTGACAAGGTTCTTCTGCCCGATATAGCCGAGCCAGGCGTGTTGAAAGACGGCGGGCGTATACTGGCGGCAGATGTCGACCGTCCGGTCCTTGCTGAAACTGTCCACAACCACGATTTCATCGGCCCATTGTACGCTTTCGAGGCAGCGACGGATGTTGATCTCCTCGTTGCAGGCGGTGATACAGGCTGTGATCTTCTCACGCATGGTTCAGTGTGCCAGCCGCTCGATCGCCATGACATGGGCGGCGGCGTAGTGGTTCCCGAGATTTGACCAGTCGAATTGCAGGGCGCATTCCTCAACCTGGTTGCGCTGGGCGATGCGCTCGCGTCGTTCCTGCCGGACAAAGCGGAACAGGATGTCGGCCAGCGCATCGGCCGACTGCCCGAAGTCACGGGTTCGGCGGTTCAGAACGTGGATGCCGCGTTCGGCGTGGTCCGGCACGTGGCGCATCACGTACGTTCCGAATCCGGCCAGATTGCTGGTGACGGTTGGCAGGCCCAGGGCCACGCATTCCAACGGCGCATAGCCCCAGGGCTCGTAGTTGCTGGGGAACATTCCCAGGTGGCAGCCGCGCACGAATTGGTCGTAATCCATGCCGAAGAGCGCCGCCGATGGCGCGATGAAGTCGGGGTGATAGACGATCTTGACGGGGTCGCTTTCGGCGTTGGCGAGGCCGCAGGCCTGGATCTGCCGGTGGATCGCATCGTCGCCCGGATACGCCAGATCGTGGGTCACCACCGGCGGCGGCGTGTTGCGTTTCCATGCCTGTACGCTGCGGCGCAATCGCATGCGCCAGTACTCATCCACCAGTTCCTCCAGCGCGGGCCAGCGACCGGCGGTCACGGCGCTGAACAGGCGCTGGCCGATCTGCCGTTCGATGGCCTGGCAGTCGCGTCGGATTTCCTCCATCACGGCGCTGGTGCGCAGCACTTCGGCCTGGACGGAGCGGGTGGCGGCCCGCGTGACGAGAAAACAGACGACCGTCCGGCCGACGCGGTCCTGCTTCATCCGCCAGTTCAGCCGCGCGAGCGCCTCGATGGTCAGGTCGAACCCCTTGTTGCCGTATTCGTACCGTCCGGAGGTGAAGCAGTACAGCGTCCGGTCCAGATCGAAACTGTAACTCGGGAAGAAGTAGCCGGTCACGAATTCGTGCAGCTTGTCCTTGTAGGTCCGGTGGAGGCTCTGAAACTCGTGGGGGGCGGCAAAGCGTTCGATGTTCAGGCCGTTCGGCACCAACAGGTCCGGCTTGCGGCCCAGCAGATGCTCGCACTCGTAGGCCGTGATCTCGCTGACCGTGGTCAGCACGTCGGCGGCGTTGGCCGCCGCACGTTCCAGGCGGACGGACTGCTCGAGGTTGAACCGACGCGCGGCGGCCAGCCAGTCGGTTCGGGGAACGGCATCGTAGTACCGGCCGTCGGACATGGCGAGGAAACGCCCCAGCAGCGTGGCATGCGTCGTGAAAACCGTGGCCACGCGGGGACGTGCGCGGCGGAGGCCCGAGATTGCCGTCCCCGCCATCCATTCGTGAAAGTGCGCAACGAGGGGAACTTCCGCCGCGGCTTCGCGCCGCAGCGCGACGAGAAACGCCTCGGCCAGAAAGCCGAAGGCGAGAACGTCGTCCACGAGCGCGTCGGTCTTCAGCAGGTCCACGCCGTCACGTTCCCATACGGTGTGTCGGATCTGTGGAAGCCGGGTGCGCGCCGATTCCCTGTTCAGGAGCACGGTCAGGGGATGTCCGGTAACGAGCCAGCGGCCGAAGCGCGCGTCCAGTCCGTCGCGGCGCATCGCCTCCACGGCACGACCGAAGGGGCCGATCGGCGCAATCTCCTCGAACTCGACCTGGGCGGATGCCGTCTCGTACGGGCCCAGAAGGCAGTAGCGGTCGCCCCAGCGGCGCACCATGTCGGGAACCTTGGACCGAACCACCGTGTAGATGCCGCCGATCTGGTTGCAGACTTCCCATGCAATCTCGGTCAGCAAGGCATTCGCGGTCTGTGGTTGTGTTGATGCCGGGGCCATTGTGAAATCGGTTGGTTGTGGTTGGGCGGCATGGTCATGGAATATTTGCGCAAAATCAAGCTCAACGCTCCGGTTGAAACCGCGGTCTGCTGCTGCTATGTTGCCACCGGTGCGACCAACCGCGGGCAACGCAGGCGCGTGACCTCGCGCGAAGGCCGCAACGGCACCAGCATGGAAACGCGCCTCTACGAACGCCTGCGGCGCGCTGCCGACGAGGAGGCGCGGGCGCTGCTGCGCGAGCTGCCGCCCGAACTCTGGCAGCGCGTCCGGCCCATACCGATCCAGTGCGAACCGCGTCCGTCGCGCGCCCAGCGGCGCGCGGGCGTCGATCCGGACCTGATGGGGCTATTTGAAGGCGAGGCGTTTGCCGAGCAGACTCCGTTGCCGCTGCCCCCGACGATCTTCCTGTTCCTCGAGAACATCTACGAGGAGGCCGCCCACGATGCGGCCGCGTTCCGGGATGAAGTCCGCCGTACGCTCATGCACGAGTA
>Ga0172375_10009258_pt1 | contig 13024 bp, 6 predicted proteins | sample LakKiv1m_FD_114537 | JGI IMG/M metagenome (GOLD analysis project Ga0172375, IMG submission 114537) | Freshwater microbial communities from Kabuno Bay, South-Kivu, Congo - kab_092012_11.1m | ecosystem: Environmental > Aquatic > Freshwater > Lake | place: Democratic Republic of the Congo...
TCCCTGAAATTACCGGCTTTGGCGCAGGTTATTGCCCTGATAATATTTTGGTGCCGCTTACCGGAACCCCTGCCGGTGGTGTCTTTTCAGGGACGGGGATGAACGGGAATGATTTCAATCCTTCTGTGGCAGGCGAAGGGCAACATGCTGTTACCTATACTTACACTCATGGCGTTTGTGTGTTCGATACCACAGAAGATTTAACGGTTTACGCCTTGCCTGCCGTTGATTTCAGCGCCACCACCGTTTGTGCGGGAACGGTTACTGATTTTACCGACCTCACTACCGTTACCAATAGTTTTGCCTCCACCTGGGACTGGAATTTCGGAAACGGAAGTCCTCATTCAGGAAACCAGAATCCTATTTATATTTACAATGCCGGTAATCTTTACAATGTAACACTCACCGTTACTTCGGGTGACGGCTGCACCGATGCTGCTACAAAATCGGTGCGCGTTTTTGTTAATCCTGTGGCTGATTTTATGGCTTCCAACTCCTGTTTTAATGATACCAGCGTCTTTACTGATAATTCCTCCATCCCTTCCGGTACAATTACAGGCTGGACATGGTCGTTCGGTAACGGCTCTTTTGCTTATTCGCAGGATACGGTTTATGTTTATCCCGCTGCGGCAACTTATACGGTGGGCATACAGGTAACCAGCGACAGCGGCTGTGTTGCCACACACACCGAAACCATTATCGTTTCCGATTTGCCCATTGCTGATTTCAGTTTCGATGATATCTGCGTAAACGACCAGGCTGTTTTCGTAGATGAATCCTATATTCTTTCAGGCATTATTGACCAATGGGAATGGGACTTTGGTGATGGCACAGGAACTTATAACGGACAGGCTCCTCCTCCTCACGGCTTTCCTGATTTGGGTCCTTTCAATGTTACCTTAATCACTACTTCTGCCGGAGTTTGTAAAGATACCGTCACCTATGTGATAGGCGTGTATCCCCTGCCGGTAGCCGGTTTCAGCGCTGAGCCGGAATGTATGGGAACACCTACCGCGTTTAATGATCTGAGCGATATTCCTTATGGCAGCGTGGAATCCTGGACTTATACATTTAACGACAATGGTGTTATTACCAATAATTCAAACCCGTTTTATACTTTCTCCATCTTCGGAATTTTTAACGTGAACCTCGAAGTGTCTTCTGATTTCGGTTGTACAGTGGATACAACTATTCCCGTTACGGTTTACCCGGTAGCAACCGTTGATTTTTCCGCTACATCTGTTTGTCTTGGCAGCACTACCTCCTTTACTGACCTTTCTGTTATTCCGCAGGGAGGTATTATTTCATGGGACTGGAATTTTAATGATGGAGCCACTTCAACGCTTCAGAACGCTTTTCATACTTATGCCAATGCCGGTCTTTTTAATGTGAACCTCAGTGTTACCTCCGACAGCGGTTGTGTGAGCGATACAATTATCGAGGTGGAAGTTTTCCCTGTTCCTGATGTTGACTTTTCTGCTGATGTTATTGAAGGTTGTCAGCCGCTGCCTGTTCAGTTTACAGACCTTTCTCTTATTAATCCGGGTTATGTCATCAACTGGTGGTTATGGGATTTTGGTGACGGAAACACTTCTGCCGCTCAGCACCCGCTTCATGTTTATGATACCGCAGGTGTGTTTGATGTTACGCTGCAGGCAAAAACATCCAATGGTTGCACAGTTTTCTTAACCGACACAGCCATGATTACAGTGCATCCTAAGCCGGTGGCGGGTTTTGCCGGAACACCCCAGCACGCAGAAATTATTTATCCGCTTATTGAATTCACAGATTTATCATCGGGAGCAACTTTCTGGCAATATGATTTTGGCGACAGCACCAGTTCAGCTTTACAATCTCCCGATCATTTTTATCCTGATACCGGAACATACCTTATTCAGCAAATTGTAACTACTGACTTCGGTTGCAAAGACACCGCCTTCTTCACCGTTTATATTGCACCCAGTTTCACTTTTTATATCCCCAATACTTTTACTCCCAACGCTGACGGGCATAATGATTTTTTCTTTGGAACGGGAATAGGAATTACCGGCTATGAAATGAGAATATTCAACCGTTGGGGCGAATTAATATTTGCATCTTTTGATGAAAATGAAAAATGGGATGGAACATTGCGCAGCGGAAAATTAGCCAAACAAGATGTATATGTCTATACCTTTAAGGTTAAAGATATTTTTACCAGCGATCATGTATATCGCGGGAAAGTAACACTGCTCATCGGGGAGCCGCAGAAATAAAAATTATTCATGAGTAAATTTTACAGCCTTGTCGAATATATTTCGGCATGACTTTTTTAAGTCTTAATTTTGTTGCTGTAATTTATTAACCGGGATGAATAAAAATATTGAATTTGATAAAGCCGAAAAGCGTTTGCTGCGTTTGTTCGCATTTTTTGCAGTGATTATTCTTGTTTCGCAGGTGTTGCAGTTTATGAATACCAGGAACAACGACAATGAATACAGGAAGATACTTGTTTCAAGAATGATAATTGTTGAAACCTCGCAACGCATGATGGTTCAGACAACAGAAATTCATCGCGCACTGCTGAATACCCTGATTGTGCCGGAACAGGAACAGATTGCTGCTTTTAATGATGTTGCCGCACTGTCTTTTCTTACCAATAAAAGAGATATGGAAACCATAGAAAAGAATGTTTTTACAACCACCCAGTTAGAAAAGAAGAATAGTATGAAACAATGCACACAATCTTATGAAGATGCCTGCCGCCAGTTTATATTATTGCTTGAATCGGATAAGAGTAAAGCCATTGAATATAAAAATTCGGTTGTGCGCCCTGCTTTTGAAAACTGCCAGCAGGTTCAAACTGATTTAATTGATACGCTGAATAAAGACCTGCAGGCTGAAAGCGATAAAATAGCATCAGCTTCAACAAAGTCTTCCATAATTATATTGATACTTGGGATTTCACCTTTTCTGCTCCTCGTAATTTATCTTGTTTTTCAGTCGTCAAGAATAATTATTGATGAATTTTCCTGATTTTTAAATACGATGATTAATTTAGCCATCCGTATTTTATAAGTAGCACCCTAAAATTATTTTGCAGAAGTGATAAAGCCAGGTTTTCTTTTTATTGCGGTTCTGCTATCCTTTTTTGCATCAGCGCAGGATGATACGCTGGTAATAATGAAATCTTTTCTTGGTCATAAAGATGGTGTTGAATGTCTGACTTTATCACCTACAACAAAATATTTTGCAAGCGGGGGAAGCACCGGAAACGTTATTCTCTGGGACACTTCGGGTACGCGGATAAGAGAATATAAAGGACACAGCACCAAAGTAACGCACATAGCATTTGATAAATCGGGTAATAAAATTGCGGCATCTTATGGTTATGGTGTGGTTTATATCTGGAGCACCACCACCGGGGATAAGTACCGCAGCACCAATTACCTTGTTAATAAAGATGCCTTGTCAGCAGCCATTAATTTTTCTGCTTTTTCTGCTGACGGAAATACCATTTATTTCGGGGGAGGCAGTTCGTATCTATGCAAAGCTATCGTGAACCAGCCGGATTCTGACGCGGTTATCCTGCACCAGTTCGGTACCAGCCCTATCACCTGCGGAACAACAACCCCCGACAGAAAATACCTTGCTTTCAGTGTGGATAACACCATAAAAATTATGGACATGAAAACAGACCGTATTGTGAAAGAATTAAAAGTAGGGGAATGTAAGATCACTTCTTTCTGTTTCAATGTGGATGGAAAAAAGATAGCTGCCTGGTGTGATGATGGAAAAATTAAAGTAGTGGATTATGGATACGGTAAAGAAATAATAGGTTTTGATGCAGGCGGAGGTCCCAATTCATTTAGCTACATGGCTTTTTCTCGAGACGATAAATTCTTAGTGAGCGGAGGCGACCGCTATAATATAAATGTATGGGATGCTGCTACCGGTGAGCAAAAGCATGTATTGGATCAGCATACCGGAAAATCAATTGCCGTTTGTTTTTTAGCCGGAACGGAATTTAAATTGCTTACCGGCAGCTACGATAAAAAAATACACCTGTGGCAGTTTGATAAAAAGCCCGAGCCTCCCAAAGTGGTTGACCCCGCCCAGGAAGAGAAAGACAGGCTTGAGCTTGTACGCAGAGCAGAAGCCCAGAAAAAATTTCAGGAATAGGAGCAGTCAAAAAACAAAATAAAAACACCTCCCGATCCCAAGGTATATATCATGCCCAAAGAGTGGATAGGCAGAAGAGTTTTGCCGGTTGATTCAACTACCAACAAAATGAGTTTCGCGAGCGGAGACCTCACCATCCGTGTATGGGACGATAAAATATTGGATGGCGATATTGTTTCCATTTATGTTAATGACAGTTGTGTGGTTTGCAGTTACGAACTGAAAGCGCAGCCGAGAGAAGTGAAAATGCATTTTGAAAAAGGAACGGTTTGCTATATCCTTCTCCATGCGCATAACCTGGGAACCATTCCGCCCAATACCGCTAATGTTTCCGTAACAGATGGTTTTACCCAGCAAAGGATTGAGCTGAAAAGCACCATGTATGAAAGCGCGGTGGCGAAGGTGATTATAAAATAAATAACCACCCCTCCCCACCCTCCCCACAGGGGAGGGCTTTGCAAACGCACAGGCTGTTGGATGGCAAGCAGGTTGCCAAGTGTGGTGGAAAAGTCTCCCCCGCAGGGGGAGATTTAGAGGGGGTGCATAAACCGTTTCACCGTTTCCAGCAATTCATCAAATATTTTTGCATTTCCTGCCACCATTTCTTTTCCGAACAGGTAATTATCTCCGCCTGAAAAGTCTGAAACTTTTCCGCCTGCTCTTTCCACAATGAATGCTCCGGCAGCCACATCCCAGGGACTGAGGCTGTATTCATAAAAGCCATCGAAACGTCCGCAGGCAACATAAGCTAAGTCGGTGGCGGCAGAACCCGGACGCCTTAAACCATGTGAGTGCTGCATAAAATGGCGGAACAGATTGAGGTATTCTTCCATTTTGCCGTAATCATAATAAGGAAAACCTGTACCGAGCAATGAGTCTTTAAGAGTAGGAGTGGAGGAAACGCTGATGATATTGCCGTTCATATAAGCAGGGCTGTCTTTCCAGGCGTAGAAACATTCGTCAGCATTAATTTCATAGACGACACCCAAAACAGTCACCCCACCCAACCCTCCCCACAGGGGAGGGCTTTCCAACGCACCACCCTTAGATGGCAAGTGTGATAGCAAAGTCTCCCCCTGTGGGGGAGATTTAGAGGAGGTGGTCGTTTTCATTAACGCAATACTCACCGCATAACATGGAAATCCATGAATAAAATTGGTGGTGCCGTCCAAGGGGTCAATAATCCAGTTATAGCGCTCGCCTTTTTTAGTGGAAGTTCCTTCTTCGGCTATAAAACCGGCTTCGGGTAATAGGGCTGAAAGCCCTGCCACTAACTTTTTTTCAGATGTTTTGTCCACATGCGACACAAAATCATTGTGTCCTTTTACCTCAATAGCAGAGGTTTTAAACTTAGTCCTTTCTTCGCGGATAAAGGCTCCGGTTTGTTTGGCGAGGGTGCAGACTTCGAGGCAGAGGTGTTGGTAGTTCATGGGGGCAAAAGTAATGAGATTTGGAGTTTATTATCACATAGGCGTTAGGTGCGTAAAAAAACCTTGAAGCGGGAACTTCTTACCTTGAGGTAATTTTGTGGTTCTTGTAAGCATAAATGAATTTCCGGTAATGGACCATTCTTCGCTTCGTCCGTGAGTTGATGCAATGGCTGCCGGTTAAGCCAGATTGTCACTTTTTCCTGCCATATTCCCAATCTGTCCTGCCATATTCTAAATCTGCCAAGCCATAATTATAATCTGTCCTGCCATAATCATAACCAGCCAAGCCTTATTGTCAATCCTCCTTACCCAAACCATACTCTGCTTTACCATTTCCGCCATCAGCCAAACCATAACACCGCTAAACCAAACCAAAATACAAATTAGTCTTTGGCATTTACTAATCTGTTTTACAATACCACCAATCTGTTTCCATCTTAACTTCCCTGTGCCTTACTTTATATTAGCCATACTTATGCTATAAAAAAACTTCGCCACGGTTTTCATCCTCGCCCAGCCACCGGAAAATATCAGGGCTGATAAACAGGGGCTGATCCTGTCCGTAAAAGTGCAGCGCTAATGCCTGTCCGCAACTTAGGGCACAAAATAACAAATAATCAAGTTCCTGCTTTAGATGAAGCCGGGTAACATCTACCTCTTTAAGCAGGTAAATTAAAACCCTGTCGAGTTTTGCCGAGATATTGCTCATGCAAAAGCATTAAAGCCCCGACAAGGGTAGCGGGGGGGGGGTTTGGGTAACCCGAAGATAATGAAGTTTTTTGGAATGATAACTACTATTTATTCTTCAACTCATCAATCTGGGCTTTCATAAGGTTGAGTTACTGCTGTTTATTTTGGCGCTCCTTCTTTTGATGGATTAGGATCGGGAAGTAAACCGGCTAGTATTCTCTGCTGCGGACAGAAAGAAATTATTTAGGCTGGGAACTTCCCTTCTTCTTACTTTCCGAAATAATTGCCTCGTATGTTTGTTTATTATTTTTTACCCAGTCTTCTTTTGCTTTTTGGTAATCCTTTTCGGTAGAAAAATTTTTATAATCCGGTGCATTTGTCTCCTTCTTCATTTTCTCTATTTTCGCTGTATTACCTGGTTTTGTTTCAATTTGTATTACCTGGGAATTTGTATTGTATATCACTGGTTCGGCTACAGTCTGAGCCATACAGTTTACTGAAAAAGATAAAAATACAATAATTAATAATTTATTCATGTTTTTGATTTTATAATAAAGAAATTAGTAACAATTTGCCGTACCGTTCCATGTTCCCGATGAACTTGGCCACCAATTGTCAACCAGATAATTGCCTGTACCGTCAACTATATCATAATAACATTCACCGGGCCATGAACCTCCGGAAAATGTAACCTGAATACTTGAACCTTCAATGGCACTAAATGAATAAGATTGAGGACCATAGCCGCTTGACAAAGTACCTGCATTCACGACCAAACTACCATTAACAGACACATATACAAAGTTATTTCCATGCCATCCATCACCATAACTATCATACAAATATATGGTATGCGTACAGGGCGATGACATATCGTATGCCTGCTGAACAATTGACAGTGCCTTGATATCAAAAGCATTTCCAGCCGGGTTGGTCAGCCATGCCGAAACTGAAAAACCTGCGTAATAAAAACTGCCGGCATTCAGTTTTATTACTACATAGCCATCAGAACTGTAATACTGTGATATTGAAACCCCGCTTGATTGATTAACATTTACTGCATTAGCAATTGTAGTCCATCCGGAATAAGTATAACCTACTGCTTCAGAATTAATGGGCTGGCTATTTCCATAATTATATCCTTCTACTAGGATACGGTACATGACATTGGATTGGTAGGGTATATTGGTCTTGATATGTACAGGATTCCCACTACCTGCAGTTGTATTCCAGGTTACAAAGTCCCTTTTTACCTGGAAGTTTGCAGAGGTTATTGCACCTGCTACAGAAAGTTTTTCGGTTGGGGCTGTGGTGCCAATACCTACATTTCCATTTACTAAGAGTTTACCCGTTGCAGCCGCAGGGGAAGCATAACCGATACCTACCTTGTTCTGGTCAATAAACAAACCATCAGATGGCATCACAGCAGATTGATCACCATTATACCCGGTAGCCAAAACAATTTGCCCTAATGAATTGGCATGCCATATACGCATTTCTGCATCACCGTTATCATACACCCTGATTCCGCTTTTCCACGAAGCATTGTTCCCAAAAACAAGGTTGGCATCGTAAGTTGAGTTTCCTATCCTGATACCTGAAGCGCCTTGCACATCTAATTTTGCACCAGGAGATGCACCAATTCCCATCCCGGTGCTGTTAAGCCAAACTCTTTGGGTGTTATCCGTGTATAAATTTATTGCAGTATTGGTGGCATTAACAGAACCATTTGCAAGAATAGCCCAGTTCCCACTTCCATTTAATATTCCAATTCCGCTTGCATCTCCGTAAAAATAGCCCCAGCTATTACCATCGTTTCTGTATAAATGAAAACCTCCGCTGCTGTTATTGTCTGCAAAAACATTTTCATAGGTGCTGGCGGTATGGCGGTAACTGCTTACATACATGGTGGGCGATTGGAAATAATTTCCTGCATAGCCATAACCTGAAATATTAAAATTAGCAGTCTGTGTAGTGCTATTCTGGTTTTGTATATAATTGGTAGTTACCGATGGATTGGTGCTGCTATTTAAATCTGCGGTACTCCAAGTAAGTACTGCGGCATTGTCCAGGTAAGCGGTATAAGTTCCGCTTAAATCCATGATACCTGAATAATAACCCCCGGTAGTTATTTTGCTTAACACCACATGCCCGTAAGACCAGGAACTTCCTGTTTCGCCTAATACGATGGCATATTGCCCGCCAACAACCGCCAACCTTACTTTTTTATTGGAGGTTCCTATGGTCTGGCATGTGTAGTTATACCATTGCCCGTTCCAGTTATGCCCTCCTAAAATATAGGTAGTGGTACCTGTTGTGCCGTATTCATACACATCAACTTCCATGTGTAACATACCGTAATTTCCGGTGTTTCCGGGAAGTTTTATGATTACTGCACCGGTGCTTGTCCCGCCTGCTGACCAGGTTGCTCTTGGTCTGGCAATTAAAGGTCCCTGTGCAAAGTTGCCTCCTATTTGCATAGTACCCGTTGTAGCTTCTATGGCGGCTACAGGTGTGGAACCTGTTACGCCCCAGGTCCAGCCTCTTCCGGCATTGTTGCTCATGTTGGTTTTAATGCTGTAACTTGTTACCGGTCCGTAGTGATTTTCTCCGGCATTACCCATGTGGATTTTATAGCTGTCGCTTTCCCAGAACCTGATACCATAACCATCACCGGGAGTAACATCATGGTAATAGGAATATACATCTCTCCATCTTAGACTGGAAGTCCCCAAATCTTTTGTGCCGGTGGTATAAGGTTCAACATTGCCATCAACAGTTATTTTTGGGTTAAAATAAAAAGAGGCTCTGTCGGTTTGGATGTGCGCCCAGCTTGCGTTTTGCGGACCAATATCAATATATCCATAGTTGGTTCCAATGCGTAGTGCATTGCCTCCGGCTTCTGTGAGTGATGTATTGGCATCATTGAGTTGGAAAGCCGCAGCTCTTCCTGTTCCGCTTATCCAATAGTTTGATGATGTTTGAGCAGCCGAAATCTGGTTTTGAATGTAGTTTCCGCTGCCCGATGATGTAGCATAATAACTTCCATGTTGCCCGTCAAGCAGATCGGCATCCATTCCTGATCCTGCACCATCATTCGTGTCATCCCATATTGTTTTCCAGCCTGTCCATCCGGCATTATTGTATAAACCTAAGCGGTATCTCAAAGAGTTTCCGCCATAGGTTGCATTATAGGGTGCATAAAGTTGCAGGGAGCCGCCATCATTTGGATAAGTGCCAACATGAACCACAGACCCGTAGCTTGGCCAGCCATCAGCAGCCTGAACAAAAGATGTTGCTATTGCTTGAGGAAAATCTCTTGGGAGTGTTGCTGCATTCCAAACATACTGCCCTTTTGATTTAAGATAAGTATGGTCATGACTGTCATCTGCAACCACGTTTGAATTTAAGGCTCCTGAAACATCACCTGCAAGATTTGGCAGATTACCTACCGGAACTGTGGCTGTAGTTCCCAATACTCCGCCAGCCGTGTTGGTTACTATTCCTGCAGGTGTTAATCCGCTGAATGTAATTGTTCCGTTTGAGGTTATTCCTGTAGCGGCAGTGATGGCTCCTGTGGTGTTCACCCGGAACTGACTGCTCGATCCCACTGAAAGCATGGCTGCAGGAGATGAATTACCTATTCCTACATAGCCGTTATTTTCAAATGTAGCCACCACGCCAACATTTGCAGTTGCAGTACCTGAAGAAAGTCGAAGAATAGGGCTTGTTGCATCAGTCTGGTTAATGTAAACAGCAGCTCCTCCTCCTGTTCTTAAGAGATGATGATAATCTGTATTTCCTGTGCGGGTACGGAAAGCATTGGAAAGGGTTATCCCGCTGACTTCAAGTTTTTGTGTGGGACCGGTAACACCGATACCCACATTTCCTGTTCCCCCGGGATTAAAAGTCAGATGACCGTTTCCAGTGCTGGTAAAATTTAATCCTCCGGAAGATTGCGGGGTTGCTGTTGTGTAGTTTGTTGCATTGTAAACAAACAGGCTTGGTCTCCACAGGGATATGTTTCCGTTTGATCCATACAGATTAAGATTTCCATCTGCGTTGCTGCGGTCAAGTGGTGAAACGTCAATTTTCCATGAAGCCGCAGTTCCGTTCCAGCCTATTCCTTCAGATGGTCCTGGGTCTGCAATGCTTAAGTTATTGGCATTAGTAATATCATCATTTGATAAGGCAATAGTTTGCACTCCCCCATCTGTGGAAGATAAGATAGTTCCGCTGGTACCGCTTAATTTAAGGGTGGTACCTATTTCACCGCTTCCGGTAATATCAAAATTGGCGCTTTGCCCGGTTGCGGCAACATTATCCGTTGCTCTGTTTTCAATAAACCCCGAACCTGATGAAGCAGCAATAAGCACCCATGCCGGTGTGCCCGGTGTGCCGGAATTGTAATAAAATCCTGCTGTTCCATCGGTCTGGTAAATCAGCAGACCTGTTGCCGGTGAACCAATTCCTGCACGCTGAACGGCAGTCATTCTTGGAACAAGGAAACCTTTGGTGGTTGATTGAAAATCACCCATAGCGGAAGCATCAGGATTCGTTCCTGTTCCGTCATGAAATGAAGTTTGTGCTGTTGTGCTGAAAGTAGCGATAACGACAATTGTCAGTAAGAGCAGATATTTTTTCATGATAACCTTTTTTGAGAATAGGCAAATATGAATATATTATGTATAGCAAAGTATGATAGGCGTCATGTTTGAAAAGAATTTCCATACAATAATTTTCAAAATTGTAAGTTTCCAATCTCGTTTTTTGCAGTAATTCAAAATTCATGTACGTTTGTGCGATTATGAAAAAACTATCTGACCGAATTAATTCCCTTGCCGAATCACAAACCATTGCCATGTCGCGCAAAAGCCGCGAGCTTACTGAGAAAGGAATTGATGTTATTTCTCTCGCGCTGGGCGAGCCTGATTTCAATACTCCTGATAACATTAAGCAGGCGGCTAAAAAAGGTATTGACGATAATTTCTCGCATTACCCGCCTGTTGCGGGTTATCTTGATTTGCGAAAAGCTGTCTCAAAAAAGTTTAAAGAACAAAACGGTTTGGATTACAGCCCTGAGCAGATTGTCGTTTCTACAGGGGCTAAACAAAGCATTGCAAATGCAGTTCTCAGTTTGATAAACCCAGGTGATGAGGTGCTGATACCCACCCCGTATTGGGTAAGTTATCTTGAAATTATTAAGCTTGCAGAAGGTATCCCTGTGTTTATTCCTTCAACTATTGAAACTGATTTTAAAGTAAGTGCAGAGCAGATTGAGAAAGCAATAACACCCAAAAGCAGGATGCTGATTTACAGTTCTCCATCTAATCCGACAGGTTCGCTTTACACCAAAGATGAACTGGAAAAGATAGCAAGGGTGATTGCAAAATATCCTGACATCATCATTATCTCAGATGAAATATACGAGCACATCAACTTTGTGGGGAAACATGAAAGTATCGGGCAGTTTGATTTTATTAAAGACCAGGTGGTAACTATCAACGGAGTTTCAAAAGCTTATGCCATGACAGGCTGGAGGCTGGGATATATTGGCGCCCCGCTTTACATTGCAAAAGCCTGTGACAAAATGCAGGGACAGTTTACTTCCGCCACCAGTTCCATATCACAACGTGCCGCCATAGCAGCTTTGGAATCTCCCCCGGAAATAGTGGAAGATATGAGAAAGAAATTCCTGCAAAGGCGCGACCTGGTGCTTAGGCTGCTTAAAGATATTCCCGGTTTTAAACTTAATATCCCTGCCGGAGCATTTTATATTTTCCCTGAAATCTCTCAATTGCTCAATACCACTGACGGTGAAACTGTGATAAAAAATGCTGATGACCTGTGCATGTATCTTTTAAACAAAGCGCATGTAGGATTGGTTCCCGGTGAGGCTTTTGGCGCACCTGGTTATATTCGTATCTCCTACGCAACTTCAGAAGAGCAATTAACCTTAGCAGCAAAGAGAATAAAGGATGCTGTTTTTAAATTAAAACCGTTTTGGAAATAAATCATTTGTTTCATACATTTTCAAAACAAAATGTTCTCATCATTGGCGATGTGATGATTGATTCTTATATAAAAGGCAAAGTGGAACGTATGTCGCCCGAAGCTCCTGTTCCAATTATCAGGGTTAAAAGCAAAGAAGAAAGATTAGGCGGAGCTGCGAATGTGGCATTGAATATAAAATCAATGGGAGCGAATGCTTTTGTCTGTTCTGTTACAGGGGATGATGAAAACTCGGAAACACTCAAAAAATTATTTATTCAGAATAAGCTCTCAACAGATGGTTTGCTGAACAGCAATGGCAGACCGACTACTGTAAAAACACGTATCATCAGCAATGATCATCATGTGCTGAGGGTTGATGAAGAAACTGAAAGCGAGATTTCAGGGAAAGAAGTAAAACTGTTGTTGCAAAAGATCAGATCATTTATTGAAAAGAAAAGCATCAGCGTTATCATTTTTCAGGATTATGATAAGGGCTGCATTACGTCTGGTTTAATCAATGAAGTGGTGAAACTGGCTGAAAAGAAAAAAATTCCCATCGCAGTGGACCCGAAGAAAAGAAATTTTCATGCCTATAAAGGAGTAGCTCTTTTTAAACCTAACCTTAAAGAGTTGAAAGAAGGTTTAAAACTTGTAAAGCTGAATCCAGGGAAGAGGGCAGAAGTAGAACAGGCGGCAGAAAAATTAAGAAAGATGTTAAAAGCAAGCGCTGTTCTTTTAACACTTTCCGA
>Ga0172375_10009259_pt1 | contig 13023 bp, 10 predicted proteins | sample LakKiv1m_FD_114537 | JGI IMG/M metagenome (GOLD analysis project Ga0172375, IMG submission 114537) | Freshwater microbial communities from Kabuno Bay, South-Kivu, Congo - kab_092012_11.1m | ecosystem: Environmental > Aquatic > Freshwater > Lake | place: Democratic Republic of the Congo...
CCGTCTACAGGCAAATTTGCTTCAATATGTTCGGAAACAAGCAAGGACAACGCCGGAATTATCCCAAAGGACAAATGCAATGCAAAGGATGCCAGGCCTGTGGTGCTTTGCTGCAACGGATGGTGCAGTCTTGCCCTCGGCGTCAATGCGGCAAAGGGCAATTTGTCCTGGGGAGTCGGATGGGGCGGAAGCCGGGAGACAGCCGAAAGATATGCCTTGGAAACTGCGCGGGAAAGAGATCAAGATGCGAAAGTTGTTTACAGCATTTTTGCACGTGAACCATTATCTACCGGCGCGATCGCATACGCACCAACAACCGGTCGCTGGGGGTATTCTTCCGGATATGGAAGAGGCGATGCTTCAAGGGCAGTCAATTATTGCGGGGATCAGAATGCAAAGGTATTTGTTGATCCGCAAAAGTGTTCTTGGATGGCCTTGGCATTGGGTGACGACAAGGATGCTTACGGCTGGGCTTATGCCGGCAACCGCATCGATGCAGAGAATAGTGCGCTGGCTGAATGCAGGAAACAGACAAAAAACGCGAAGATCGCTGTCAGCTTTTGTACCAACGGCATAAGTCATTAACTCAGGGGTCCAGTTGACCCCGGGAATTGATCGCCCTGGTCATGCCGGTCTCTTCAGTTCTGGGCGATTTCTCCCTGAATGGAAGGTCGACGTTGCTTGGCATGGAGTGGTTTTCCTCAAACACACAAGAAGGATGGGTCTGACAATGAAGCCGTCAGAAGATTATAAAAACGATCTTATCTCGCTGTTCAGGTCGCAGCCCCTGGCCGTCCTGGCCACCCATAACAGGGGACAGCCCTACGGCAGCCTGGTGGCCTTCGCTGCCACAGACGATCTAAATTATCTCATTTTTTCAACGACCCGATCGACCCGAAAATTTGCGAATCTGTCAGCCGATCCACGGGTGGCCATGGTCATCGACAATCGCTCCAACCATCCTTCTGATTTGAGGTTTGCCAAGGCCGTGACGGCCACAGGAAGGGCGGAGGAGATCCCGATCCATGAATCGGGGGATTTCCAGGCGATCTATCTGAACAAACATCCGCATCTGGAGGATTTTGTGTCATCCCCGTCGACCGCACTGATCAAGATTCGTGTCGAGGTCTATTACCTGGTGACCCGTTTTCAAAACGTGGTGGAAATTCGTCTGACATGACAGCATTTATTTTAACCCTGGATCAACTGGACGAGGAACACCGCCCTTTGGTTGGGGGAAAGGCCTTTTCCCTGGCTGCCATGCACAAGAATGGTTTCCTTGTGCCTCCGGCCATCTGTATTACCGTAAAGGCCTATCGTCACTATATCGCCGCTACAGGTCTGCTGGACCAGATCGTTCTGGACCTTTATCGAAAGCGTTTTGAGGAGATGCGCTGGGAAGAGATCTGGGATACGGCCCTTCGGATTCGAAATGCCTTCCTGAAAACCCCTGTTCCGGGGGATCTCCAAGCGGTCCTGCTCAGGGAATTTGAATCACGGTTTTCTGAGAATCCTGTCTCCGTCAGATCGTCTGCACCCGGCGAGGATTCCTCCAAAACCTCCTTTGCCGGGCTTCACGAATCCTTTGTCAACATTCGAGGGCCAGAGGCCATACTGGCGCATGTGAGACTGGTCTGGGCATCGCTTTGGTCCGATCGCGCTCTGCTTTATCGTCAGGAGATCGGCCTGGATGTGAAAAGAAGCGCCATGGCCGTTCTGGTCCAGGAAATGATTCTGGGGGAACGCTCCGGCATCATATTCGGGAAGAGCCCGACCGATCCGGGCCATTCCGTGGTCGAGGCGGTCCATGGTCTAAACCAGGGTCTGGTGGATGGCACCATTGAGCCTGACCAATGGCACCTGGACCGGAAAACCGGCGCAGTTCTGTCTCATACACCTGTGGTGCGCGAGAAGGCCATGCGGCCCGGCAGGCATGGCGCCCGTATCGAGCCCCTCTCTCCAGCGCTTCGGGACCAGGCCCCCTTGGGCGAAATGGAGCTTTCCGAGGTATACAACCTCTGCATGCGGTCCGAAGCGCTCTTTCGTGCACCCCAGGATATGGAGTGGACCTACCGGGGAAGAGACCTCTATGCACTCCAATCGAGGCCCATCACCACCGCTCTTCAAACCAAAGGGGATGATCAGAGGCCATGGTATCTGAGCCTCCACCGGAGTTTTGAAAACCTGAAGACCCTTCGCACCAGGATTGAAGGCGAACTGATTCCGGCAATGGAACGGGAAGCTCAGGAGCTTGCACGGCTGGACCTTGGGTCTTTGTCGAATGCGGAACTTGCGGACGAAATCCATAGACGACGTCAGATCCATGAGCGATGGCTCGACACCTACAAACGGGACTGCATCCCGTTTGCCCACGGCATGCGGCTCTTCGGCCATGTGTACAACGACAGGGTACAGCCTGATGATCCCTTCGAATTTGTGGAACTCCTTTCCGAAACCGGCATGGTCAGCACCCGGAGAAACCAGATGCTGCAAGAACTGGCTGGCATGATCCAACACGATGCGACGCTCTTGGATTGTCTCAAGAATGAGTCGGTGAAGACGTGCGGTGAGGCCTTTGCAGAGAAATATAACGCCCTGGTCTCTCAGTTTGGTGATATCGCCTGGGGGGAGAGCCGGTTTATTCAGGACGAGAGGGACCTGCTGACACTGCTCATGGAGATGGCCGCGTCTTCAATCGATGTCAGAGGAAATGAAACAGGGCGTGTTGATCGGTTACAACACGATTTCCTGGCCATGTTCGAGCCAGACCAGCAGTCACTGGCCCTTGAAATCCTGGACATGGCCAGGGCCAGTTACCGCCTCAGGGACGACGACAATATCTATCTAGGCAAGATCGAGGGGCAGGTCCTGGCAGCGGTTGAGGAAGGAAGATCGAGACTGGCAAAGGAACAGGAAGCCGGTGTGGGGGACATGGATAGGGACCAGGTGCTGGACGCGTTGCGGGGGAAGGAGCCCATCAGAAGCCAGCGGAAACCGTCTCGTGCCGGTGATCAGGAAGGGACCTATTCCGTGGCGGCCCGTCAGATTGTGGGTCAGCCCGCTGGGCCGGGCCTTGCAGCCGGAAGGGCCCGCGTGATCTACCAGCACTCGGACCTGTTTGTATTCAAACGGGGGGAAGTTCTGGTGTGCGATGCCATCGATCCCGGTATGACCTTTGTCATTCCCCTCGCCTCTGCCGTCGTGGAGCGGAGGGGGGGCATGCTCATTCACGGGGCTATCATTGCCAGAGAATACGGTCTGCCATGCGTCACGGGGGTGCCCGACGCCACCCGGTGGATCAAGACCGGTGATACCATCACCGTGGACGGCTACCTGGGATTGGTGATCATCGGAGAAGGGATTCTTTCACGTGAAATTGTCAACCCTCAGGAGAACATGTAATCCACCCAATTTCTTGCCACCACATCCGTGGACACGGCGCTGCCATGGGCCATGCTCGCATCGATGATCTGACCTCTGGTCATGGCACCAACTGCGTTGATTCGCTCTGAAACAGCAATGCTTCCATCGGGGCGGGTGCGGCGGATGCGATGGGTAGAAGGATCGATCCAGAGGCCGCCCGTTCGACCTTGAATCAAAGGAGATCGCCCTGGATACAGGTTCATTCTCTCCTCTGCCCCTGCCTTGCTGTCCCAATCAAGCGGTTCAATTTCCGCGGTTCCCGATTTAAGAAGATTGATGGCCAGCGTCTGCTGGCTGGTGCTGTAGGAGGGGCGCTGTCCTCTCGCATCGACGACATACGGATGTGTGGCTTTCCTCGCTTCACCGTTGATATCCTGGAATGTAAAAGAAAAAGACGCTCCAGATTGCCTAACCGGGGTTTCCCCGATCAGTTTTCTGACCGTCACCAAATCGGCTTTCATGAGGGCCAGAAGCTTTTGGGCGTTGATCATGGGCATGGGGGCGGCGTGCACAAAAAAGAGGCTGTTGAACTCTCTGTCCAGTCGCATCCGCTCGGTTGGATCGAGGGCCAAGTATATGTCGCGGACCATGGGGAAGGTCTGCTGCAGGACAGTCTGCCAGACAATGTCTCCGTCGGGACCGTCCCCATGTCTGGCGTCATGGATATGCCGTTCGAGCAACGCTTTTGCCGTTTTTTCGGGGCTTGTGATTTCTCTCCACGGAAAGGGTCGACCATAGGCATTTTCAAGGTCTCTGTTCAGGAGGTCAAACAGTTGATCCAGTGTCAGCCGCCCATTTTCATGGATCAGGGCTTGAATGGTGTCGAGGACCATGAATTGGTTTCTGTACGGCCCTGTACGGCCGCGGACCTTTGGGAGGAGGGCGTTTCTCGAGTAAAGGATCAGCCGTCTGGGGTTAGGGGGAGAAAGATAGAGAAGTTCACCTGAAGGCGACCGCAGAAAGCTCCCGTCGGCGGTCAGGGTCAGCACGGCGTCTATCGCACTCAGGCTGGTACCCATAATCGCCACATCCGACCCTGCTGGTATGTTTTCTTGAAGAAGGACGGGGGGCCATGGGGAAGGGAAATATCCGTCCCTTTGTCCTTGATCGAACCAGTGCCCGGTGGCCAGCAGGACACGATCTGCGTGAATGACACGTCGTTCGTGAGAGCCTGAATCCAGCACCGTAATCCGGACCCGATCATCCCTGCTTTCCGAGATATCGATTGCCTCACAACCCGGATGGAGATGGACGCGGATGCCGATCCGTTTTGCTTCGTTCACTCCCTGGTTGAAACGGTCTTTGAGATATTCCCCCATGAGAGGGCGGGGGTAATGGTGGCAATCCCGGTCAGGACTGAGTTCATTCACTAATATTCCAGGAAATCGACGGGTCATGTCACCGATGTGACGGTCCACCCACCGCTCAAAGTCTCCCGGATCGGCTGCAAGGATGCTCATGTCCCGTGCGCACATGTTGATGAGATGAAAGGGCATGGCATTTTGACTGCTGTGGGGAAAGCCCGGCCCGAACAGATGCTGCTTTTCGATGACGTGCAGGTGGATGGATGCCGGGGCGCTTTTCCCATTCTGCAGAGATGCACGCATGTGTCTCACAAACTGGCACAGCATGGATGTGCCGGTGAGACCTCCCCCTATGATCACCAAAGCGAAGGAATCGTCCTCTATGCCATGTCTCGCTACCATATAAATTAGGCGCTGCTATCTGAAATTATGGGTTCATTCTGTAAAGCGAAACCGCCAAAGAGCAATGACGAAGAAAAAACCGCCGAAGGAGAGAAGGAGTATCGTCTGTTTCCACACCTCATCAACGCCCAGCCCTCTAAGCATGATATCATGATACCCGGACAATGCCCACGCATGGGGCGTGAACCACGAGATGGTTTGCATGATCTCTGGCATGACAAATGCCGGCACCATCATGCCGCCGAGAGCGGAGAGGACGATAGCGAAAAAGACCCCCAGAGCACCTATCTGGGCTTCGGTTTTGCCCAGTGCCGCAACCATGAGTCCCAGGCCATTGGCGCATGCGGCAAGAGCGAGGGATAGCATGATCAATGCGGAGATCTGACCCAACTGAATGTTGAACAGGACCCATCCGACGGTGAACATCAGGCCTGTCTGAATGAGGTTGAGCAGATAATAGGGGAGAAGTTTTCCGATCAACAGCGTGCATTTTGAAATGGGAGCTGCCAGTATCCGCTGAAAAGAGCCGTCCTGCTTTTCCCTGATGAATCCTGTGGCCAAAGGAAGAACTATGAAAAAAACACCGAAAATCGTGTATGCAGGAACGTTCTGTTCGGTTGCGGTAGGCCGGGCATTAAGCGGCACACCATGGGGAAAGATGACCTCCAATCGGCAACCGTGACCTTGAGCCAATGAAAAGGAATCCTCCTGGTCAATCAGTTGGTTCAGAGGAGGCATCCCCATTTCTGAGAATCGGTGAGAAAAACGTTCCATTTGACGAAACATCATTACCCGACGTTCGACAATGGCCTTTACAGCAGCCTGCACGGGAGCCAGAAACTGGCTGTTGGTTGCAGGATCAATCAGCATCCAAACGCGGGGAATACCGGCCCCAGCCGACACTGCATACTCGGAAATGGATTGCGAAAAATCCTGATCAAATATAATCGATGCAGCCCATTTCCGCTCTTTAACAAAACGCTCGGCCACATCACGCGAAATCGGTTTTCCGTCTATCTCTTTCACGATTTTCAAGCCGTTGAAAGAAGCCATATCTTTCGTAATCAGGTCGGCCATACGGCCAGCGTCCTGGTTGACCAAAAGAATCTCTATCGGCCGATCTTTGGTTCCTGATTCAAATACGCCCTGCAGCGCGAAGCTCATGATCAGGATGAAGAATACCGGCATTGCAAAAAGCAATGCCAGTGCTTGCAGATCCTTTAGCAAAAGGGTGAGTTCCTTGATTGCAATTGCGGCAATCTGTCGGTAAGCAGTGAACCCCATTTCAATCTCTGACGGACCTTCCGGTCAGGTTCAAAAATACGGTTTCAAGCGTCGGTTCCAGAAGCTGTACGGCACGGACCGATACTTGCAGTCCTGCAGACAGACTGAGCACCGACTCCAAGTCACGGTTCGGCTCAGCACTTGCAAATTGGAATCTGACAGCAGTTTCCGATGGGTAATGAAATGCCCCTAATCTTTTTAGATTATTTAGCAATTCATCAGGGACAGGGGGAGCGATATCAAGTCGAATGAGCCCGCTTCCGAACTCTTGAATCAGCCGACTGGGGGTTCCATCCGCCACAATCTTTCCTGAATCCATAATGACGACGCGGGAACAAAATGTCTCTGCCTCCCAGAGGTGATGGGTGCAGAATAAAATTGTTTTTCCGGATGCCGCAAGGTCTTCCAAACTCCTGATGATGGCGTGACGGCTGTGAGCGTCTACCCCTACGGTGGGTTCATCCAATATGATAACCGCAGGATCGTGCAAAAGACCGATAGCCAAATTCAGCCTTCGCTTCATCCCGTTTGAATAAGTGGATACTGACATTCCCCCTCGTCCTGAAAGTCGGACCATATGGAGGACGTATGCGATACGCTTCTTCAGGGTTTGGCCCCAAAGACCATAGAGCCGGCCGAAAAAAGTGAGGTTCTCCCTGCCGCTTAGGGCGGGATATAGAGCGAATTCCTGCGGTACCAGGCCAAGGTTGATTTTTGCTTGAAGCGGTTGGTCTATCATTGATATTCCATTAATCTGAACGGTTCCAGAGGTTGGCTTAAGCAAGCCGGAGATCATATTGATGGTGGTGGTTTTCCCGGCCCCGTTCGGCCCCAGAAGGCCGAAAGACTCACCGTGTTCCAAAGAAAAGGTCAAATCCTTGACCGCTACGACTCCGTCGTAGGTTTTGGTCAAGTCATTCACCATAATCACGGGGGCTGTCATTGGGCTGGCTTCCTCAGTGTCACTTTTTGGCACAGAACCTTGAGTCGGAAGCGGTTGTATCTCTGAGCCATGATCAGTGGGAGGTTTTCGGCGACTGCATAGAAAATCATAATCCAACCTACGAAGGGTTTATTCCAAAGAAAGAAGAAGGGAGCGAAAAGAATGGTTACCCAGTGGACCAGTTCAGCGCGGCAGGTCTCCAATATAAACTGGTTTAAATGAGCCTCATCCGTTGACCCCAGTCGTTTTTTAGGGAAACCCTTGTGCTTCATCCACTTCGCGCCGTCAGGTAACAGAGATTTCCACCTTTTTATCCTAAACACCCTTTGATATATAAGGCCGCCTCTTTCCCAAGGTCTCTCCCTGTAAAGGCCCCCGTCTTGATGGAAGCGGCTCCGTGGAATCCGGACCATTAAAAGGACCACACCGATGTGAATAACGAACCAGGCAAAGATGTCCAGCAGAATCGTAAAGGATGTAGGGAGATGAATGATTCTCATGTCAGCATTGGATGCAAAAGTTTGGCGAAATGCTCCATAAACGGGAACCTGAGCAGATGAAATGGCATTCTCACTTGATGACCCTTCCTTTCCAGGATGCTCTTCCGATGCCGGCTTTCAGTAACAAGGAACGGAAAAAGACGAGAACGAAGAAGATTGAGGGTATAGGGTAAAGCATCCATGTAAGAAACCCAAAGTTTCCGATGCGCCGAAGCATCCAGTGAAGCTGAAGGGAAAAACCTGCATACAGGCCGGCCCAAGCCAAAATGGGACCGTCTGGACTGGTCAGCAGCGCTTGGATAGCGTGCCGGGCCACGGACATGCCTCCGGTCACCCAGGCTATGATTAACATTAGCATGGGAATAGATATGGCGTTCGCGCCTTCAGCAAAACCCCTACTAAAACCTTCCATCATGGATCGAAGGCCATCCGGGTACATGCGAAAATAGACAGCGCCTTTTCCCCCATAATATGAAACCGAAAGTCCGATTCGTTTAAACGCATCAGCCAATCCCATACTTTCAAGTACCATGTGTCGGGCATGACAATGCCCTCCCAGGGTCAAATAGTCCTGACGGGGGCATACGAGGCAAGGACCGAAGGCCCCGCGAGGTTTGATTATAGGCAAGAGAAGGCTGAATGCCCCGGTTCCTGCCATGGTGATGATATTAAAAAAGGCAGATAACCTCTCATAGGGTCTTTCCATGGTGTGGTAAGGCTGGACGGAAAGCAATCCTCCGCGTTCCTCGTGCGCCTTTAGAATCCGGGCGATTCCATCAGGGTCAAGGTATGTGTCCGCATCCAAGAATATGAGAATATCTCCGAGCGCTGCTCTGGCGCCTTGCCAACACGCCCAGGGTTTTCCGAGCCATCCTTCGGGGACTGTAGCAGCGGGAATTAATATTGCCCCTCTGGCAATTGCAATAGAAGCTGTTTCGTCTGATGAATGGTCGTCTACGACGATGATTTCTTTGGGAGTAACTGCCTGTGATCGAAGTGAGATGAGCAGGCGTTCGAGGGTTCGGCCTTCATTCCTGGCCGGAACAATGACTGAGATTGAGAGATCGAAAATGTCGGGAGATGTGGGCTCGGGAAGCAATGGAATTTTCCACAGAAGGACAAAACCCGTGGCCCAGAATATCAAAATCAGCCAAATCATGTCATTCTCTGTTGACGATTGGGTCAAGCATTCATGACGTTCAATTGCATAGGTACGCTCTTTACAGCGCCCGTATCAGACATTTCGGACATAGAAAGCAAAAATTCATTGCGAAAAAAACAGGTGTGGACTCAATATACCGTATGGGTGCCTGGCCAGACCGATATGAACATGTTCCTATGCTATGACGCTCGTATACAAACTTCAAGAATAAGTGGCTATGGCGTTTCTCCTAAAATAGGGCTTGCTTGAAAGCTATTTCATCTCGGAAACTGACGAGTCTATTTCGCGAAATCGGCCTGTTAACATAGGAAAAATTGATTTTATTGAGGGAGTATGAGGAAAAAACCATTGGCAGTCAAGACAATTAGACATATGATGAATTGGTGGATGCATTTCTTCCCGAGCGACCGAGCGTCTTGAAAATCGAGTCATTTTCCTCAAACACACAATACGCATGGGCCTGACAATGATGCCGCCAGAAGATCATAAAACCAGGCCGCATGCCACCCGGTGGACCAAGACCGGCGATACCATTACCGTGGACGGCTACCTGGGTTTGGCGATCATCGGAGGACCCTTTCGCGCCAGCGGTGATGTGGGATATGGGGGCTGGTCTTGCCGGCCTCCCAAGCTGCAAGATAATGGGTTAGTCGCTTCGAGTCTCTCGCCGCTCCGTAAGACTGCGTGTTCTGTCAGTACGTTATTCCCTGGTTTTCTGTAACAAGAAAGCAGAAAATCTATTTGCGTCTTTGCGCGTGACATTTTGATTGTGGACATCCGATTTATGATGTTATCCGGTATCGGGTGGTCAACGGGATCGGTTTATGAGTCTGTTCACGGAAGAACTCAAAAGGCTACAGCCTCAGGCAGGGAGCCGACGATGGTTTTTTGTCCCATATGACCAGTTGTCGGATGACATGGGGCCGTTATCCAGGGAAAAACCAGGGGATCTGGGAATCATCCTCGTGGAAAGCCCGTGGAAGGCGGGTCTCCGACCCTACCACAAACAGAAACTGGCCCTCATCATTGCCAATCTCCGTCATTTTGCCCTGGAACAGGCGCGGCGGGGGGTCGCCGTCAGGCATGTCATTTCCCAGGGACCTTATCACAAAGCCCTGGGACCCCTTGTCGCGGAGGCAGGCCCCATCCAGGCGATGGTCCCTGGCGAGAGGGAACTCCGCTTGGACCTCGACAAGCTGGCCGCCAGCGGAGGGCTGACCTATCTGCCGCACGAGGGCTGGCTGACACAGATCAGCCAATTCGAAAAAGGATGCGGCGAAATACCGCCCTGGCGGATGGATGCCTTCTATCGGCAGGTGCGACGTGACGCCGATATCCTTATGGACCATGGAAAACCGGTCGGCGGCAAATTCAGTATGGATCCGGCCAACAGACTCTCCTGGCGGGGCAAACCGCCCGCCCCCGACCCGCCGACATTTCCAATCGATCCGATCAAAAAGGAGGTCGGTGATCTCATTCAAAGAGAATTCGCCCGGCATCCCGGACGTCTAAATCTGGAGGCACTGCCGTCAACGCGGGCAGATGCCGAGCAACTCTGGTCATGGGCCAAAAGAGAATGCCTTCCCAGCTTCGGTCCCTACGAAGATGCCATGTCTCTTCAATCCAGGGCGCTATTTCACACCCGCATCTCCTCCCTCCTGAATCTTCATCGGCTCCTTCCAGCAAAGGTCATCGCCGATGTGATGGGGTTGGATATCCCGCTGTCCAGCAAGGAGGGGTTCATTCGGCAGGTTCTGGGCTGGCGGGAGTTTGTCCGGCATGTCCACCTTGCCACGGATGGATTCCGTCGTCTCCCTGCAGGCCCGTGCCCGGTTCAGACGCTGCCCGGTGAGGGCGGTTATCGCCGGTGGTCAGGCAAGATCTGGAATCTCCCGGGGGGATACATAGATGCGGACGGAGGGGCCGTCCCTTCTTATCTGAGTGCCGAAACGTCCCTCCCTCCTGCCTACTGGGGGGGACCTTCGGGCCTGGCCTGTCTCGACCATGTGGTTGCCAGCGTCTGGGAAGAGGGGTACAGCCACCACATCACCCGGCTCATGATCCTCTCCAACCTGGCCACCCTGCTGGACGTGCGTCCGCGCGAGCTGACCGACTGGTTCTGGGTCGCCTACACCGATGCCTACGACTGGGTGGTGGAGCCCAACGTGCTCGGCATGGGGACGTTTGCGCTGGGCGATCTGATGATGACCAAGCCCTATGTATCGGGCGCTGCCTACATCAACCGGATGAGCGACTATTGCAGTGCCTGCGCCTTCGATCCCAAAATTGACTGCCCTGTGATCCCCCTCTATTGGGCCTTTCTGGCACGCCATAAAGAGAAGCTTCAAGGCAATCCCCGGCTGCGAATGCCCATGGCGAGCCTGGTTAAGAGGAGTGCATCACAGAAGCGCAGAGATCAGGAGATTTTTCGAACGGTGAAGGATATACTGATAGGAGGGGATCCCGTCACCCCCAGGTCTGTCAACCATTGATTGCCGATCGAGCTTCCGTTTTCAAGCAGCTTCAGCCGGCTTTGCACGCCAACGCATCACTGATGTCCTCCTCGGTAATCCCCAGGAGGTGGAGAATATCCGTCATGCTGGATTTGCCCAGGGCCACATTGGCGGATCGGTCCAGGCCTTTCTTGGCATTGTAGGCGATTGCCAGACCGGCCTGTGCCAGCATGAGCGCATCGTTCGCTCCGTCTCCCACACACACGGCCTGATCCAGGAGGATGCCATGATCGCAGGCCGTCTGATTCACGAACCGGGCTTTCCTGGCTGCGTCCACGATCTCCCCCACCAACTTGCCCGTCAGTTTACCGTCTCTGATTTCCAGTTGGTTGGCGCAGACAAAATCGAAACCGAGTTTCTCCTTCAAGGGATGAGCGAAAAAATCAAATCCCCCCGTCACAATACCCAGCTTGTAGCCCAGGTATTTGAGGGTGGTCACCAGGTCCTCGACCCCGGGCGAAAGCGGGATGTTGTCTCTGATTTCCGAAAGCGCTTCCACACTCAGGCCTTTCAGAAGGGCCACGCGCTGGATCAGGGACATCTCGAAATCAAACTCGCCCCGCATGGCCTTGTCGGTGATACGGGCCACCTCCCGGTGTACGCCCGCCCGACGCGCCATTTCGTCGATCACCTCCATGTCCACCAGCGTGCTGTCCATGTCAAAGAAAATGATCCGTTTGTTTTTGCGGTAAGCCTCCATCTTCTGAAGGCCCAGGCCGACACCCAGCTCACGGCTTTTGACCATAAGCCTTCGTTTCAGGAGGTCGATGCTGGAAACGCCGTAAACATTGATCATGATCTCCACGGAATGTGCCCCATGATGGCTCGCCGAAGAAATGCGTTCAATGTTGACGTTCTCTTCCGCGAGAATGCTTGAAAACTCGGCGAGGGCATGGGTGCCTCCGAAGTGAGTGAGAACATAGAGGCTCCGTTGGTTGAGGGTCTCTATCTCTCCGGGAGCGTATAGACGGAAATTGAGACTGACACCGAGCTGGCTCGCTTCAAACAGAAGATCTTTGATCACGCTGTCCTGGGAATGGCTTGCCTGGCTTAAATCCAGGATAAAGTAGAGACCCAACAGGTTCTGCAGGGAGGCCTGTTCGATGTCCACAACCTCCGCATGGTGCTCCACTAAGAGCCGGCTGAACCGGGCCGTGATGCCGGGCCGATCCTTTCCGGAGACAATTACCATCAGGAGATTCTGAAGGGCGCTCATTTCTTTACCAGGGTATTTCCGTACCGTCAAACCTCAAGAATTTCCCGGTATGACGCATCTCAAACTGGTCGATGATGCGGCGCATGCCCGCGACCGTGTCAACGGGTCTAAGGCGGGCATCCGGTCCTCCCATTCGGGTGTTGTTCCATCCGGGATCACTCTTGTCCAAAAACGGTTTTGAAGGAAAGTAATTGAAGTTTTCCTCCTGTTGGGACACCATAGCTTTACACGAAAGAACGACGGTAACCCAAGAACAGGAGGATGATACCATGGTAC
>Ga0172375_10009260_pt1 | contig 13023 bp, 14 predicted proteins | sample LakKiv1m_FD_114537 | JGI IMG/M metagenome (GOLD analysis project Ga0172375, IMG submission 114537) | Freshwater microbial communities from Kabuno Bay, South-Kivu, Congo - kab_092012_11.1m | ecosystem: Environmental > Aquatic > Freshwater > Lake | place: Democratic Republic of the Congo...
GATCCAGCGGTCTTCATGTAACCGGCGGCAAGCGAATCGAGGACCGTGGCATTGGTAAGAACGCCAGGATCAGTTCGAATAACGTATGAGCGGTCGAGCGGTGCGCCACCGTCCAGCCCGGGAGCCCCCTGCGGGCCAACCCCACCGGCAAGCGTGACAAGAGAACCTGATGGAATAGAGGTCGTAGGAACCGCATTGGGAATTCCAAGGACTCCAGACGAGGGATTCTTAAGCGTGACATTGAGTCCGGTGACATCGGTCACCTGCATGTATCCAACGCCCTGAATCGAGACAAAGAATTGTCCAGCGACTGACTCAGGAAGAAAGGTGGTGCTGCTCAACGGAACGACGACCGATGAACCAAGTGCCGGAACCAAAAACTGAGCCGTGGTGTAGGAAAACGAATCAAGTCCGTTTACACCATTGGTGCCGTTGGTTCCGGCAGGCCCGCGTGGGCCGGGGACATTTACGATGGTAGGGCAGCTCATAAATCTTGGTCCAAGGTCTCCAATGCGTCCTTTGTCTCGTCATCGACAGAGATCGAGAATCCGTTGCTGGCAGCCATGACGTGCACGGTCCATCCCGGCAGTGCAGGCTCGACTCCAAGCAGCACGACAGGCTCGCCGCGAAACCACGCGACCCCGTGCGAAAATGCCAGTTCACAGGTCATCAGTCGATCTGCCGGTATTTCACGAACGATCCGGCTTTGGCTACGACGGCAGAGTTTGCGACCTCGGACGCAAAGCGGGCGATGAGCGTGCCGTCTGCTGTTGCGCGGATCACGCCCCGCATCGTCGCGAGGTTGTTGCCTGTGGACGCGCTGGTGGCGTTCGACCCGGTGGGCAAGTCAAAGGCTTGAATGTTGGCGTTCCTCGTCGTGGTCGTGGTGGTGAGACTGTACTCGCTCGTCATCGACAGGTTTGTCGCCAGTCCCGCAGAGGCGTTCACACCCCACCGCGATCCCGTCGTGGTCGCCGCCGACGTGTAGACGCAGACAAACTCGAACTCGTAGAGCTTGCCGCCTGTCATGGCGAACGACAGGCCCGTCACGTTTTGGATCGTGTTTGCGGTCGCGTTGTTGTTCGTAACGTCCGAGGCCAGCACGACGATGCTGAATCCGCTATTGGCGGCACCCGCGATCTGGTTGACGCTGGTTTTCACCGTGCCGGCAGACGAGATCACCGTGAACCCAGTCGAGTCCGTCCATTGCAGGTTCTCGTCAACGGCCAGCGTGACCGCATAGAGGGTTCGCGATCCGACGTGGATGGTGACGGTGATCGACGCTGTGTCGTCGTTGTGGACCGTGATGAAGTCGATGCCACGCGTGTAGGTCGCAGCCGGAGCCGGCACGAGGTTCACGACGGTCGTGTTGTTCGTGTCAACGCTGGTGAATCCCGGCGTGAGTTCGCCGGTTTTCGTATCGCGCCACGATGCGTAGCACCTGGCCTGATTTGTCGCGACGGTTGCGCTGAGCTGGATCGTCAGGTTGGTCGATGAGTCGAGGAAGATCATGGTTCAAATGCCGATGAAAGTGATTCGCATAACCTCGTCAAACGCCACACCGCCGCCACCACCCGTTGCACTAAGCGTTGTGCCGCTCATGCTGAGACCGCTTCCGAGCGTGATCTCCTGCACGTCGCCCGAGCCTGCGCCAGCACCACGACCGAGCAGCAGCGATGCGCCCGAGACGTTCTGCATCTTCGCGTAGGTCACCACGTCGTTGCCGATGGTCGCAGCAAATGAGCCTGTGCCGCTGCCGGTCACGTCGCCCGTCAAGGTGATGGTCTGCGCCGCAAGCCTTGCGTCATTGCCTTCGCATATTGTGCCGGATGCCGTTCCAAAGTTAGCGGCAATGGTTCCGCTGGACGTGATTGTGCCACCCGTCAGACCCGTGCCTGCCGTGACCGACGTGACCGTTCCAACATTGGAGGTGAAACCGCTCGGATTTGACGCAGGATAGGCCCCCAGCGACGTGAGCGCGCCGGCAGCATTGGTTGCCCCTGTTCCGCCATTGGCCACCGCCAAGGTGCCGGCCAGCGTGATTGTGCCCGACGTGGTTACAGGCCCACCCGAGGTGGTCAGGCCGGTGGTGCCGCCCGACACGTCAACGCTGGTGACGGTGCCACTTCCGCCACCACCGCCTCCAGGGTCGCCCTTTGGGATCGAAAAATCAAAAATCGCAGCGGACGAAGTCCCTACGTTTGTCACCGTCGCCGGGGAACCCGGGGCTCCCGTCGTGACCGTTCCAACAGCGATTGTCGCGGCTGATCCAGGCGGGCCGGCAGGTCCGGCGGGGCCGACATTGCTGTTCACCACGTTGACGACGTTCAACGTGTAATCGAGTTCGTTCTGGGCGATTGTTGCTGCAACGCCAGAACCAACCAATTCTGCTGAAATCGTGTAAAGGCTCATGGCGGAACCGTAACACCGTCACAAACAATTAGTTTGTACGTTCCGGTTGTCTTTGGGCCAAATGACCCGACAACCTCGAACGAAAAATCAACGTAATAGGTGCCAGCCGGCCAGTTTTGCGTGGTGGCACCTGGGGCATTGAAGATAATGGTCGCGTTTCCGCCTCCATCTATTGTGCCGGCAACCGTTCCAAAATCGTAGAGCAGGACATCGGAAGCATCCCGAATTTGGGCGTATCCCACGATTCCAGCCCACGAAATCGGGGGATTTGCTGGAATATCGAGGGTAACAGCGTACTGCTCCCCGATTTTGGTGGTCATTATGCCGATGATCGGGCATTCGTCCCCTGAAGACTGGCAATCGACGCTTGCCGTCGCGCAAGGCGAACCACATGAGGCTCCAAAGATTGGTTGCGACGGCATAATTTTCCTTTCTCAAACGGTCAAGTCGGGCGACAACTATTGCAAGGCCAAACTATGTCCGATCCGGTATCTGAGCATCCACTAATCGACCACAAATACGGCATTCGTTCTCCGGTCAAGATTCCAGACCTAGAGTTGGAGTTGTACGCTTTTCGCAACCGCATTCAACCCAACGAGGGAGGCCTGGGAACATTCGACCATTTCCGCAACGTCACGAAGATGATGTGGCCGAAGATGAGCTGGAATCCGTGGATGGAAGCTCAGGTCGAAAGCCTTTGTGAGTATGACTACGTTGGTTGGGCTGGATGCGGTGCGAGCGGTAAGACTTTTGGGGCGACTCTGTTTGCAACGGTCTGGTGGTTGGCCAACCCCTTGAAGTCAACCGTCGTGCTGACTTCAACGACCGCGAAGATGATCCGCAAGCGTATGTGGGCCAATCTTCAGGATCTGGTGCGTAAGACTCGCGGATTCCCGGGCAACATGGTCGATTCGAAGATGAGCCTTCAGGCGGTCAAGGGTGACGACCGGCATTCCATTTCCGCCATTGCGGTTGCGGAGGGGAACACATCGAAGGCGGTGGCCAACATCCAAGGTATTCATGCCGAGCGCGTCATGGTCATCATCGACGAGGCAACGGACACGCCAGAAGCGGCGTTCGAGGCTTGCACAAACCTTTCCAAGGGTTGTCGCGAGTTCAAGATGCTGGTGATTGGAAATCCCGCATCGAAGTTCGATCCGCATGGGCGGTTCTGCACACCGGCAAAGGGGTGGCGGAGCGTCACGATTGAAGACCAGCATTGGCTGACGGAACGCGGCATGTGCCGACGTTTTGACGGGATGAAGAGTCCCAACATTAGCGAGGGGCGAACGAAGTATCCGTACCTGATTACGCACGATCAGGTTTTGTCTGCGATGCGCCATGAGGGCGAGCAGAGTCCTACGTTCTGGAAGTACACGCGGGGATTCTGGGCACCGGATGGCATGGTGAAGACGGTGTTGTCTGAGTCTTTGATTGAGACGCATACACCTACAAAAAAACTGATCTTTACGAGCAACGTCGAGCAGGTGGCGGCTCTCGACCCAGGCTTTGGTGGCGATAGATGTATCCTGCGATTTGCAAAGGTTGGCACGGCCAACGACAAGATGAGCATCGCGTTTGGCGACATCATCCAAATTTCACCCAACGCGCAGCTTACAGAACCCGTTCACTATCAAATTGCCAATCGGGTCAAAGAAGAGTGTAACGCTCGCGGTGTAAGGCCGGATCGGTTTGCCCTTGATTCAAGCGGTGAAGGCGGAGGGTTGGCCGACATTCTGACTCGCGAATGGGGGATTGTTCATCGGGTCGAGTTTGGCGGGTCTCCGTCCACGCTGCCGGTGAGCGACGAAGATAGTCGGCCATGCAATGAGGCGTACGACCGGAAGGTCACTGAGCTTTGGTTTTCGATGCGGAAATGGGTTGTCGAGGAGCGTGTCGGTGGGTTGGAAATGGAGACTCTCCAAGAGTTCTGCGCTCGCATGTTCGATGACACGAAGCGAAAGATTGCCGTTGAATCAAAGACCGTGATGAAGCAGAGGACTGGCAAGTCGCCAGATTTGGCCGACGCTGCTGTAGTCTTGCTTGATCTGGTGCGAAAAACCGCTGTCTTTGAACCGCGAGCAACCAAGGCGGACAAGCTATGGGAAAAGATGGTCCGAGATGCGGATAGCATTTACCACCAAGACACATGATCGGATACAAGATCCTCAATGAACACATGGTCATCCCTGGGGGATGGCATTACCGAGTACCTGAAACCGGAATCGACATACCAGCAGGTTCATTGTCGCAACTCCGTCAGTTGGTGAGGGACCATTACAATGCAAACGCTTTGCAAATACCGCATGACATCGATGTCCTGATCACTGATTTTCAATGTCGTAACGGTGCTGATTGCTCCTACAACGAGGTTGAGTTGACCAAACCTGGTGGTCGGAAGTCGCTTCAGATTGGGGATGTGATTCGGTTCAGCATGAGTTTGCTGCATGGTTTGACGGTTGGTGGCGGCAAGGTGGATCAGGCGGAAGCCAATCGCAGGGCGGCAATCTGTGCTGGATGCAGGTTCAATCGTCAGCCGCTTGGTTGTACAGGGTGCAATGCGCGGGTGTTGAAGGAGGCGGTGAAGACGTTTTCGCAGCACGGATCGACGCCTTACGATGAAAAGGTTCAGAGCTGTGAATTCTGTGGTTGCTTCATTCGGAGCATGGTGTGGTTTCCCATTGAAACACTTCACCGCTTCACGGACGCTACAGAGAACGAAAACCTACCGGCTCACTGCTGGAAAAAACGATCATGTACGGAAACATAGCCCAACTGCCGCTGGAGACGATCAACGAAAACGGGACGGCTCCTGAGACGCGCATTGCGGATGCGGCATCGGCCCGTGAAATCTTCCAGAAACTGATTTCGGCGGACGAATTGCGCAACAACACCCGTGCGAAGCTGCGTGGGTTGGTTGACGGCAATCCACCGTACAACCCTGCTGATCTTCGGCGGAACAACCAGGCGTTCCGTACGAACGTCAATTTCCGCGAGTCGGAGGCATTCCTGACGCTGGCGATGTCGGCCTTCTACGATGTGTTCGCTGAGGTTCCGACCTACGCGAACATTCGGACGGCATACGGCAACGACATGGACAAGCGGGAGGAGTGGTCGAAGATCATCACCGAGGAATTCGACCGCCTCCAGAAGCTGGACAAGGACTTCGACTACATCATGCAGCTTTCGCAGCGTGAGATGGTTCTCATTGGCGATGGCCCGCTGATTTTTGAAGACAACACCAACTGGCGTTGCAAGGCGATCATGGCAACGGATCTTCTTGTCCCTGACGGCACCAAGTCCAACGTCAGCGATTGGAAGGTGGCTTGTGTGCGCACCCGCATGGGTGTGGATGATTTGTTCGAGAAGATTCAGGATGCGGAGGCGGCGGAGGCTGCTGGATGGAATGTCGATTACGTTCGGGAACGCATCCGAGCGGCGATGCCTGAACCGTATCGTTCTGGTGTTCAGTACGATTGGGAGTTTTTCCAGCGGCAGCTTCGTTCGAACGACATCACGTTCAGTGCGCGGTCAGAGGTGGTGCTGATGTGCCATGTCTTCTACAAGGAGTTCGATGGGCAGATCAGCCATGCCATCATTGATGAGCGTGACAGCAGCGATTTCATGTATCGGAAGCTGCGCCGGTACAAGCGGTGGGAACAGGTGATTCACCCGATGTATTACGACCGTGGCGATGGCGAGCATCACGGCGTGAAGGGGTTAGGGATCAAGATGCTTCAGGCGATGGAGCTGAAGAACCGGCTTCGTTGTTCGATGGTGGACAGTGCGTTTGCTCGTACGCAGATTCTTTTCCGACCCCTCAACCCGAATGCGCTGACCAAGACCAGCGTGGTTCAACAAGGTCCATATGCGATACTCCCTCCCGACTACGAGGTCATTCAGCAGAACATTGCTGGCGTTCTTGACGCTCCTATGGCGGTCAATGCTGACCTTGAAAATGTTCTTCAGGGCAACCTCTCTCAGTATCGCCAATCGCTCAACAAGCCGGTTGGCAACCCGCGAACTGCGACTGAGATCCAAGCCATCGTGGCACAGCAGTCAGCAATCGGTAAGACGCAACTCAGCCGGTATTACAACCAGCTCGATGCCTTCTTCGAGGAGCGGTACAACCGAGCCTCCAATCCGAACCTGAATCCCATCACGAAGTCGGACAAGGACGCGATTGAGTTCCAGCATCGATGCAAGGAACGTGGTGTGCCGGTTCAGGCGATGTTGGACATTGATTACGTCGAGGCGACGCGAACCGTTGGCCAAGGATCTCAGTTCGCGAAGCAGCAGCTTCTTGGTTCGTTGCTGGGCTTGCTTGGATCGTTGCCTGAAGGTGGCAAGGTCAACCTGTTGCAGGACTACATTGCCGCGCAGGTTGGTCAGCAAATGGTGGATCGGTATCTGCCGAGTCAGATTCAGTCATCGAAGATTCAGGATCAGGCAGCTCTTGCGGTGCTTGAGCATGGTTCGTTGCGCCAGGGCAACATGGTGGTGGTGACGGACACACAGAATCAGATCGTTCATATCGACACGCATCTGGCGGCGGCGAACGAGGCGGCTGGTTCGATCCAGCAGGGCGGGAACCCGCAGGAGATTGTCCTGTTCTTGCAGGGCATTGGTCAGCATGTGCAGGAACACCTGCTCCGGTTGTCCACCGATCCGACTCGGAGGCCGCAGGTTGAGGCGTACCGGCAGCAGCTTCAGATTCTTTCGGACACGATCCAGCAGCTTGCTGGATTCATTGCCGAGCAGGAGCAGGCGCAGATGCAGATGCAGCAGGCGGCGGCGATCCAGCAGGGGGTCGATCCGAAGACGGCGATGATGAACGCTGAAGTTCAGGCAAAAATTGCTCGCCAGAACGCCGAGGTTGCGGCAAATATCCAGCGTCAGAACACGAAGGCGATGGCCGACTTGGCTCGCCGGAATGCAAAGACAACCGCTGATATTCAGCGGGCGAATGCAACTGCGGAGGCCAACCTTGGTCGTCAAGGAGAATGAACAAACTTTCGATCAACTATGTAACGTGTAGGCGTCAGCCGATGTTTCAATGGTTTGTTGAAACATTGATTTCCCAGTACGATTCAGGCGTTGTCACCGATCAGATTGTTTTCATCGACTCTTTTCTGCACCACGAGGAAGGTCGAAAGGAAAAGCTCGAGAAGATTGTTCGTGGAAGGTTTGAGTACCTTCACATCCCACCGAAGCCGTCGATCTGGCGTGGAAAATATCGAAAGACGAAGACCAACTTCTTCGATGTTTCATCGACTCGAAACACTGGAATTCTCGTCGCCAAAAACGACCATATTGTTTTCGTTGACGACCTCAGCGCACTGACAAGTGGATGGATTGATTACCATCGGAAAGCTGCGTCAGAAAGAATCGTCTTTTGCGGAGCGTACGACAAGGTTTCAGACATCATCATTGAGAACAACAAGGTCGTAAGCTACAGTGCTAAGAATGTTGATAATCGTGGAACCCACCAGCATTTGAATGAAAACATTTTGATTGGTGGAGGTTGGGTGTTTGGTCAAAATGTCAGTTTCCCGCTGGAATTCCTGATTACGATCAATGGATACGATGAGTTTTTGGCTCGCAGAGGATGCGAAGACTGCAATTTGGGAGTCAGACTTGAACTTGCTGGGTACAAAGATCGGATTTTTTACAACAAGAATTGCCTGATCATCGAAGATCAAGCAATGCATTGGTGTGCAGAAAATCCTGTTGATGAATTTTATGCCAAGCGAGTTTGGAAGTCAGACTACAAACGTCATTTGGAAGTTGGGGATTTCATGTGCAAAACAATGAATGAAATCGAACACAAACACCTGTATGTTGATAAGAAATGCAAAACAATAGACACCAATTTCAACCTAATTCAAGAGCGAGAACTTTACATCAAAACCGGAGAATTCAAGTCGGTAGGGGATGGTGATTACTTTGATTTTGACGGCGAAAATTTGAATCAAATCTGACGTTTATGGGTTCACCTTTTAATGGAGACACGTTTATTGAGCAGGAGTTTTTAGCTTTACGCGACAAATACAGCCTTACAACTGCTGTGGAAACCGGAACAAACCACGGAGACACGACGGTTTGGCTTGCCCGAAAATTCCTGAAAACCGTTTCGTGCGAAATTGATCATGGTATGGTTCGCAAATGCTCGAGCAGGTTTGCTGCCGAAAAGGTTCACGTTGAGCTTTTTCATGGTTCAAGCGAGCAGATATTGGACTACGCTATTCCGCATCGTGGAATCGGACACGACACGATCTTCTTCCTTGATGCTCATTGGAATTCTTACTGCCCACTTTTGGATGAGCTTGAGGCAATCGCCAAGTACGAGATTCTTCCGGTAATAGCAATCCACGACTTCAAGGTTCCCGGTGGTGGTCTTGGGTTTGATGCCTACAACGGGCAAGAGTACACTTTTGAGTGGATCAAACCCAAGATAGACAAGATTTACAGCTTCAAACATCGCGGATACAAACACTACTACAACACGCCTGAAAAAGCCTGCGGAGCTATGCGCGGCGTCGTCTACATTGTTCCACAATGATAAAAATAAACATCGAGAAATCACCAACATTTATTGTTTCTCTTCCTGAAGGTCAGCGGGAAAAGGAATGCATCGAGTACATGGCAGGATTCGGAATCAAGGCGGTTCCAATTTATGGCTTTAGAGCATCCAACTGCGGAATTTCGACGGAGTATTACAGCTCAGTTGACAAGCGTCGGATGCAGGTGAAGTCCATCGTCGCTGGGCTCAGCCATTTCTCAGTCTGGTCGGCCATTAAGTGGGCTGTTGAGTCGGGTGCATATCCGAAAGATCAGCCATTTCTTGTGGTTGAAGATGACTGCAAGTTTGTCTCGGACGATTGGAAACAGAAGCTGACGGAAGAATTGCAGCATGTCCCAGCGGACTGGGATGTTATTTACGTTGGAAGCTGCTGTGCGGCTCCGTACGAGGATAACAAGCACATTGGAGGCAATGTGTACCGCCTAATTCGCGGCATGTGTACGCACTGCTACTACGTCAGCTATGAGGGTGCTTGCATGCTGATGAAAACAAACCAGAAGGTCTGGTGCCCAATCGACATCCAAATGCTGGTCGATTCGATTCCTCACATGAAATTCTACGGAATTTTGCCGAGGCTCGCGTATCAAGATGGAGCAAACCTGCATCCGTGAATGAAAGACATCATCCGAAGTCTGACTCTTAAAGCTCTCAAACGGTTTGCAAATGGCGGTGATGGGCAGGCGGATTTGTTGATGCAAATTGAGGATTTGCGTAAGACGCTTGAGATCCGAACCAAAGAACACGAAGAGCATTTGGAACAGGTCCGCCAGGAGAGGGACCATTGGCTTGCTCTGTACGATGAAACCAAATTCGCGACTGAATTCCTGATGAGCTACGCAAAAAACGATGTTCCGATTCTTTCCGAGCAGGTTGATTGGGAGGTCGGAAAGATTGTCCTGCCTGAGGAGGTTGGCACCTACTACTTCAATCCTGCGATTCTTCAGGAGCCTAACGGCCAGATCCTGTTGTTTGCCCGTCGCTGCCGGAACAAGCGTGAGCGTGACGAGGAGGTGTATCAGGAGAAGAACGACATCGTGTGTTTCGAGTTGAGCAAAGATTTACGAGCCACAAAAAAGGCGTTGATCCAGCTTGCCTCGCAGTATGCCAATGAGCAGTTTGAAGATCCCCGAGTGGTCAAGTTTGGGGACAGGTTTGGCCTGAGCTGCTGCACGTTCGTTCCGTTTAAGAGTTATGCGCACCAGGGCATGTTCCTCTTGGACAAGCATTTTTTCAACGAGGCGCGGTTCGATCCGATCTACGGCAACAACTACGCGCAGGCCATGACGAACGATGGTCACGAGAAGAACTGGTTGTACTTCGTCCACGACAACGCGCCGCACATGGTCTATTCGGCCAACCCGCATGTTGTTGTGCGCATGAATGGGCGTCTTGAGTTCCAAGAGCATTACGTCACTGAGGAGTTCAATCTCTTGTGGAAGTTTGGCGAGGTTCGAGGCGGAACGAACCCGATCATGGCCGACGGTCTGTATTGGACTTTCTTCCACAGTTCATTGCCGTGGATCAATGGCAAGCGTAGGTACTACATGGGGGCGTACGCTTTCGAGATGAAGGCTCCGTTCCGAATTGCCCGCATGACGACGCTGCCGATCCTGACCGGAACCAATCAGCAGGACTGGTGGCCTGGGCTTCCGGCAGTCGTGTTCCCGTGCGGAGCGTTCTTCGACGCAATCAAGAACCAGTTTGTTGTTTCGTACGGCATCAACGACGTTGATTGCGGTTACATCAAGATTCCGTTGTCTGACATGCTTGAAATCACCAAGCGAATCAGGCCGAACCGGGATGTTGTGAAGAAGACCGATCCTGATCGTGTCATCGATGTTCTCGACCCTATTCCCAAGTTCCACAAGCAAATCAAACCCAAGAATATCAAACTGAATGAATTGGCTAAGCGGCTTGACCAAGACCCCGAAGAACGACTTGAAGAACCTGCCGGAAGTAAATCTGGCGGCATGGATGACGAGCGGTGAATCTGCTGAGTTGGCCACCCTGGTTCGTAATCCTATTTTTCGGATGGCATTGCGGATTGTTTCCGAATCGATGCCGGTGCCTATGCCTGCGAATGGAACCAAGGAATCCGACATCATATTTGCTGCCGGTGTAACTGCTGGGTACGCGCATTGTCTTGAAAACCTTCGAAAATTGTCCGTGACTGAAACCGTCAGAGAACCTGAAGCTACGTTCGAAAAACAATACTGATTATGGATGAACCGTTGAACTCACCGCTTGTGAACCCTGGTACGCAACCAGAATTCTCGAACTCAATCTTGGACGCATTCAATCGGATGGGGGCCGAACCCGAAGAGGGGGTTGCTTCTGCTGTCACCGAGGAGTCTGAGAAGAAGAAGCAGGCGGCACCTCCTGCGGCTACCGAGACAAAGAAAAGTCGTGCCGAGAAGGACATCGACCTGATGTTTGGGGTCAAGAAGCCCGATCCTGTCGCCAAGGAGGCTGCGGCGGACGATTCGGACATTCCTGAGACGATCAAGTCCACGAAAGCGGCTGATGCGTTCCGCAAGATCAAGGAGGAGAAGGCACAGCTTGCGAAGCAACTTGATGAGTTGAAGGCTGGCAAGGCAACGAACCCTGATTATCAGGCACAGCTCAAGGCGTTGCAGGAAGATCGGGATGCTCTTTCCGAGCGTGTGCGTCTTCTCGATGTCGAACGTCATCCTGAGTTCGTCAAGAAGTACGAGGGTCGGATCAATGGGGTGTTTAATTCGGTAAAGACTCTTGTTGGCACGGATGGCGAGAGGCTTGTTGGCCTACTCAAGTCGCCTGAGAGCGACTATCGGAACTCGCAGATCGACGACATTGTGGAGGGTCTTTCGCCTGCGAAGAAAGCGAAGCTGGGTGCGTTGATTGTCCGGTATGAGGAGATCAACTCGGAGAAGGCTGCGGAGATTTCTGAGGCGAAGTCGGATTACGATGCTGTCATCTCGAAGTATCAGCAGGACAACGAGGAGGGAACCAAGGCAGCATTGGAGCAGGCCACAAAGACTTGGGCCAAGGTGAGCGAGAATGCTCGCGCATTGGAGATTTTCGAACCTCGCGAGAACGATGAGGAATGGAACACGGAGTTGACCGAACGGATGAATCTTGCCCGCCAGATCTTCAATGGTGAGAACAGCGAGGAGGATCTTGCGAAGGCTGCTCTTTGGGCTGCTGCTGCTCCGAAGTACCGTGAGCTTCTGTATGCTCAGGTCGAAGTGAACAAGCGGTTGCAGGCTGAACTGGCGAAGTACCGAGGAAGCGAACCGGGAGTCAGTTCGAAGGCGACGAGTGGTGGTTCTCGTCCTGCGAACACGAACGCTGCGAAGAGCGAAGACTTCGTTGCGAGTGTGATGAAGTCGCTGGGACGCTGAGAAACAATTAGCCCCCGATGGTTTTGATGCCACCGGGGGCTTTTTGTCAGCGTCTGTAAGGACCGCTTCCGCTTGGGGTAGGACGTTGAACCGGCTTGACCGGCGGTTTAGGCGGAGGGGTCTGTTTGTAGGGACCGCTTCCGCTGGGGCGCGAAACCGGCGGGGTTCCGCGATATGGGGCGTTGTAGCTCATGTTTTTTCCTTCTTCTTACGCATCCTATGCTGGTAACCGATCTTCTGGAAGCTGGTTTTTTCGCGCTTGAACCTAGCCTTCTCTGCACTGCTCATCTCCCCGACAGTCTTCGGAGTCTTCTCGCTGATGCGCTTTGTTGGTCTACAAGCGGGATATCCGGCGCGTTCTTCGCCTTCTTGGCGACCGCATGGTTTGCCGGTTTTGATGTCCACCCACTTCTCGGCGAACCATCGGCCAAGTCCTCCTTTGGCTTTATCACCTGACATCGGCTACCCTGTATTTGCCGCCGCGCTTTTTGTACTCGCGAACAAGCCAGCCGTTGGCGTACGCACTCGGGTAAACGTCGAACTTTTTCTTGGCCAACGCCTTCATTTTGCTGTAAAGCGACTTATTCGTTGGGACATTCTTTTTCATTCCTTCGGCAAAACGTACCAGCCGGCAGGCAGGACAAC